>CENY01011796.1_pt1 | contig 17183 bp, 10 predicted proteins | sample 356181 | NCBI WGS metagenome assembly CENY01 (sample SAMEA2619840, study PRJEB7988) | marine metagenome | isolation source: saline water (ENVO:00002010), including
TAAAGTACGCTTTGGTATTGCTCAATAGAGTTAATTCGCTTTGTAGCGATTTCTTGTTCAAGAGCCACTGGAGCCCTTTGACCAAACTTGACTTGGCTCGTAGTGAGATATGGACTTTCAAAAATCTCTGACGCGAGCTTTCTGACTTCTGGAAAAGGACTGTCCATCAAACTGTTTAAAACAGAAGTAACGGCAGCCGATTTTCCTAATACATGAGAAGCTCCAAACGCTCCGTGTATACGATTAGCTTCATCTGAAAGCTCCAAAGCATCATCAACAAACAATCGAGCTTTAAGCTCTTTCTTGGCTCTTTCGGGAAGACCCGCCAAGCTCATTGCATCAAAGTCATCAGCCGTCATAGGCGTTGACTCAAACATCTCCCTAATGTTGCGAACAAGCTTTTCAGCACGTTTGCGACCAAGGCCCACAATATTCATTGCAAGAAGGTTTTCTACAGTGACTTCGCTCGTTCTTAATACTGTTGCTCCACCTTCAGGTAAATAATCATCTACGTTCAGAATTACCCTATTAATGGCATCAGCTTCTGATAGATAACCATCAATGTCATTTAGCAATTGTCGCTGGGCATTAGCTTTGCGTCCAAGAACAGTCCCAATGCCTGCAAAAATGACAGAAGAAAATGCCATATTTGCTAATGAGTCGCGGACTTCTCTGTTCGGATCTGTTTGATGAAACGCAACTTCTTCAACTGCTGCTAACCCAGCACCAAAGCCAGCACCGCGAGCAGCAGCAGCAGCGGTGCTGATTTTGCCCATGCCAGCAACAGGCAATAATGCAAAGTTTTGAGGTTCAAACAAAGAAATTAAAAAGCTTGCAGCAATCGTAGAGCCTGGAGAAGCACTTAATGTTCTATTGATTTCTCGATTGTCTAATAAATTTTGCAAGCGTTTAGCGTATTGATCAGGGGTTTTTGCGTTATGCAAATAAGAGATTTCGTGCGAAGTCGGACTTGCGTAACCCAAAAACCTTGCTTGATCTTCTAATTTTTCTAAATCTGCATTGGCAATTTGATGGACGTTTTCTTCCCAATCTTGATTATCTTGTCTTGGCATAAATCCTAAATCACGAAGCTCTTCTGGATTGACTGATTTAAAGTTTCTATAGACGTGAGCAGTTGCAGTAAGACCAGCGCCAGCATGAATGATGTCTACAAAACTAGGATCTTGCCTAATCGTCTCTAAAGGGTGCGGCTCACGCATAAATACGTCATTGCCAAAGATGTCCGTAACGCCCCCAGGAACGTCCTGATACGTTCTGGGGCGTGCGTAAGTATTCGTAGGCGAGATCCCGACCGCAGCTTGCGCTGCGGCGGGATTCGCCGTCTTGTCTGTAGGTTTAGCTACCACTGGTAAACTGCCCCTCGTCCCATCGGAAGTTCTGTGCTGTCAGCTCTCGTATTAACTCGTCCATTCTAAATAAAACATCTGAGACATATTCCTTAGTGCTGTCAGGCAACGGTTGGTTAGACCTCCTTAATCTCAAGAAATTACTTTCCCCTAAATGTCTAGAAGCCAATACATCAAAGAGATTATTCCCGTACTTATCTAGACTTTCTCCAAGTTCATCAAGACCCCCAGGGAGACTTAAATCGTAAGGAGATTCTGATTCAGCAATAGCAATAGAAAGTGCAGGATTAATAAATACTTCTTGAGATTCAGCCAACAAACGTTCTCTGTTTTTCGATGCTTTATCTCTAGACATAGCTTTCTTTTCTTCAACAAAAGCTTTAGTCCGAAACATAGAACCAATTACAGCACTTTCATTCTCAGGAGAGGGTTTGGAGGTAGGGAGCCAGATTCCATCTGGAGTGATGTTTCCGTGCTGCTCTTTGCTGAACCGCAATGCTTCTTCTGCTGTTCTGAAGCTAGGGTAGTTATGCAACCCCTTTCGCCTAGCGACACCAAACGGATCGTCAATCATCTCGCCATCTACCATCGCAGGCACGACATAATGAATGTCGTTTTGCTCGTAAGTAGAAAGCCTGACGTTTGAAGTGCCGCCCTCTTCGTTGGTCACATAAGGATGGCTAGTCGGGAAGATTTTAGTTCCACTCTGAGGAGCGTTGTAGACGCGAGCGTTTTGCCAAGTGTCAACTTCAGCAAGAAACTGCTTTCGCATTTCTTCAACAGACTCAGGCGTTACTTCTTGATTCGCAAAATCAGGAAGCTCGACAGCAAAGCGTCTTTCAAACTGACCAATGCCGAGGCTAGTTGCCAGCTCAGTCCAGTCCATGCCTTTAGGACCAAGCTTTACGTCAATTAACTCACGTCCAAACGTGCCTTTTTCTCCACTTAAAACAACAGTAGTATGTTCACCTGAAGCATTGAGAACGGCTGCAAAGAAACGAGTAGCTTCTTTGCCCCCTACTTCAGAATAGGGCCTATCTCCTTTGCCTCTTCTGAAATGCTCATCAAAAACCTCTGCGGCTTTTAATCCCTTTAAACGACCAGTTAACTCAACAGAAACATCATTGCCTTTTGCGTCAGTGTAGTTAACAACAGTGTTAATCGTATCAGCATCTTTAACTACAGTGATCATTCCACCAGTCGTTTTTCCGTCTCCAGTAGTAACGTTTACTTTTATGCCTTCTTCAAGCTCTCCGTCTAAGAACGGACCAAGTGCGTCGCGCATGTTAATAGGTGTATCTAACGGCAAAGCCGCATTGACTGGAGTACCAGTCCCAACTCCTCTCATGGCATCAATTGCAGAGTCCATAGTCTCTCGTACAGTTTCAGTACCTCGGTACGGCAAAATTAATGAATTTTCTGCAATTAAGGCATTCTCTCGAATCATATCATTAATTTCATTTGCAGATCCAAAAACGCCAAGGCCGTTTGTAACTTCATTTAAAGCAGCTTGGTATCTTGCAGATTCGGCTTCAGCTAAAACGGGCGGAACAAAACTTACAAATTGAGCATCTTTTTGAAGGTGCAGTCTTTTGTTTAATGTTCTCATATTTTCGGGAAGAGTCTGGGGAAGACTTTGTAACCCTAAGAGGAAATGCCTTAAATGAGTGTGAGCAATAGAAGGAATAGCAGCAAGAGATCTAGTGTTTTCTCCTAGATAATCTTCAACATCTAAAGCTGCCAAAATATCTAGTTCTGATGGAAAAGATTCAATATCTTTTCCATCAGCAATCCATTGCTCTTTGTTCTTTTTATCAGCAGCACGAAGGACATCTAAAACAGAAGGAGGAGAATCCAAACCATCAAACAACTCTGGGTTTTGAGCAACAAATAAATTTGCAAATTCTACTGTTACTTTGCTTTGTTGGTTAAACAAAGCCCTACCTTTTATAAAAGGTTTCCCAAATAAGTGATCTATAGCAGCAAGAAATCTTGCTCCTTGAGGCTTGCTTCCAACATTTGCTCTTAATCCAGGGTCAGTATAAAGAGCATCAAAAGCGTCAGTAATTCCAACTGTTTGATCAGTACCCATAAACCCTCGACCTTCTATTAAAGAAAGGCCTTCTTCTTTCATTATTTCAACAAAAAATGGAGTAGAAGATTCAGGATTAATTATCTCGGCAACAGTTGCTTCTCCTAGCGGACCCTTAACTGACTTGAAAGAAAAATTAGCCTCTTGATCTTCAGAAGAAAAATTGGCCGGACCATAAGCTCTGTATCCAAATCCAGGCAATTTAGTTCTTTTATAGCTTCCGGTGTCAGGAAGCTTATCAAAGACATAATTAATTTGATCTTCGCTAAAAAGACCTGTCCCTAAAAAATACTCAGTTACTTCAGGGCGAATGCCTTGAGTTATGAGTCCTGGAATGTATGTAGATGCATCCGCAATAGTGTCTAATATTCTAAAAGCACTAAAAGCTACTTCCCCAAATGACCAATCGTCATAAACGCGAGGAAATTCGTACTGAGAAGCAATTGGATTGTCTAAAATAGATTTGTATCCATCTTGAGTAATAGTCAAAGCAGTATCTAATTGGAAAAATGGATTTTGAGGATCGCTAACGTTTCCTCTGCCTACAAATGATCCATAATGATAAACTCTGTAAGAATCACCATCCAAGCTATCTAATCTAATGCTTTCTATAAATTTTAATCTTTGTTCATCATCAAATTGAGCCCATCGTTCTGGATCAATTAAATTCAACTGACTTGCAATGACTAGTTTGCCTGCAATTTCTGCACTTCTACCATTGTGATTTAATCCGCCATTGTATAAATCAGCAACGACAGTATCTCTTACAATGACGCCATCCCTTTCGTATAAACCGTACTTCTTAGCAGCTTCGGAAGTATTGAAGTCTCCAGATCTTCTTGCCGATAAAATTTCTCTCATCTTGACTTCAGTATCGCCTTCAGACAAAAATCGACTAAAGCGACTAATGTCAGACTCAGTGTAACCACGACTATTCAAAAACGATAAAACCTGCTCAGGCTTATCAAAAGCAATAGGCGATGTGTGATCAGATTCTCTAAACCCAAAAGTGTTTGGCATTAATTGTGTAGTTAAAAACACAATCCCTAATGCGTCAGGATGATTAGAAAAGCTTCTATTTAAATTTCCAAAATCAACGCCAACTTCACCTTTAAGCTCGTCAGGCAAAAACTTAACTGTCGAATTGTGCAAAGATTGCAAAGAAGCTTGATTGTTTACAACTAACGGAGTTCTAGAAGTCGAGCCAGAAGCACCTCCTCCACCTACGGAAATAGGGGAGTAGAAAGCTTGCTTGGCAACCTCTTCATGCAGTTCGCCAAAGATTTGAGTCGGCGACATGCCAGCAGGGCTAAATCCGCTTTCATAAGATATTTGCGAAGCAGGACCAAAGGTTTTATTCGCGTAGTTGTAATAAATATCATCATTAAACTCTTCAAACCTTTGAGAGTTGCCAATTAAAATTCCGTAATTCTTTAAAAGCTCATACGCTTGATTTCTGTCGGCCTCGGTCGCCGTGTTATTTTCTATTTTTTGCAAAAAGCTTTGAAAGTAATCATTAACGTATTCAACAGTTTTTTTATTAATAAAGTGAGTACCATCTTCTAGCAAAGTAATGTTTTTTAAAACATGAGAAGGATAAGAAATATGCTCAGGAGTAATTTCCTGAGCAGCAAGTTGATCTTGTACTAATTCTAATCTTCCTTCAAATTGTTCATTAAAAGCTTTATCAATATTTTCTAAGCTTGGCTTTTGCATTTTAATTAAAGTTCTATTTAAATCTCTATAAGCTTTATTTACGTCTTGGCGATCCATTAGCCAAGGGTCATCTTGTACAGCTTGTTGCAATTTCTCTGTATAAAATTCAGTTAGCCTAACTCGTTCTTCTTTGGGAGCTAAAGGGCTTATGTTGCTCATAGCAGTATTTATATCAGTAATATTTTGCTTAAAATTGTTCTGTGCACCTGATTTAGCAGATGCTAAATAAGCATTGCGCTCGTCCTCAGTCATGTCTATTTCACTAGCTTCATATTGTGAAGCTAATTTGTATTTGGCAATTGGGCTCATTTCGGTATCAGGGCGTAATAGAATTCCTTTTCTAACTTTCTCTCTTGTTAGCACTTCATCTCCTATGTTTACAGACGTAGGAGTAAGGGTGCCATCAAAAGCCATTGAAACTGTAGGCTGCTCTATAAAGCGATACCCTCTATTGAGTTCAGCTTCTACCTGATCCCTGCTTCCACCTTGGAAAGCAATAGACATTGCTTCAGTAAGAGCCTCGTTAGCATTATTTATAATTCTTTGTTCTTGGAATCTTATATCAAAATCATTTTCTTGAAGCTCTGTTTGTGAAACGACAGAGCTAATGACATTTTGTTTATTAGATTCAATAATCTTTGACCAGTTTTCATCCCTGTAGTTGAGGTGCTCTCTGGACGTGTAGTCGGGCAAAGACTGCTCGAATTCATCACGAGCGGTAATTCGAGCTTGCTGAACTGCTTCAAGATTTAAAGAACCAGAATCATCATCAAATTCACCAGCATCCATTCTTTGACGAATGCTTTTAAGCTCTAGATTGTATTTAGTCGCACTTTTAGTAGTAGCCTCTCTCAGATTATTTTGATCAATAATCTGAGCGGTCCTAGCCTGTTCTTGAAGAGGCTTTGTTCCATACTCATGCGCAGCAGACTGGAACAATCTAGTTAAGTTGTCAAAAGCGTTAGCCATTTAAAGCCTCGATTCCTCGATTAACCAATTACAGCGCCGCTAAGCATACTAGGATCAAGTACAGTAGAACCTGCTCCTGAAGGAGTTAAAGATCCTTTAGGAAGCAAAAGCGTTCCGCTTCCTGCTTGACCTCCAGCTTGACCAACTTGAGCACCAGTCCCAGTTCCTGCAAGCTTGGCTGCTTCAGCTTTAGCTGAACCAATTGCCATCCCGCTCATTGCAGCCGTTATCCCCACATCAATCCACGCATTTGCAATTTGATTATCAGCATCATGCTTTGCAAGCTGCTCGTCTCTTTTAATGTCAACTTGGGCTTGCCTTTCAGCATCAAGAATCTGATCAACAGCAGTAGTTTTAAACTGCGAAGTTGTTCCTTCTTGAGCTAAAGCTCGGCTTAAAGCTTGGTGAGTTTCGATTCCAGCTTGCTTTCTGCCAGCTTGGGTTTTTTCTTCTGCAATCTCTTTTGCGCCTTCAGCTTGAATAGTGGTGCTTGCAGCACTAGCGGTTGCAGCACTTGTAGCTAAAACGCCGAGAACTATTGTCGCTGTAACGGGATCAGCCATTCCATTTGTCCTCTGGCAAATAGTAAATAACGTGATCCATTGAATCTTCAGGATCATAGTTATGTAAAAGACCTTCTTTTACAAACCCAAGCATCTCCGCCCAATCCTTTCCGCTTTTAAAGTCATCTCGGACGGTTAGCTCGACCCGCCTTGTGGCGGGGTCGAGTAACCGTATGTTTCCTAAAGCCGCTTTAACCGTTTTTGTGTAAAGCAGCGGGTAGCGTTTACCTTCTTTGTTTAGAATTAACCACAGTCTGTGAGTCCCGTTATTAACCTCAATAGATCCAAACATGGCTAAATACTGATCGTCTTTTATAAGTGTAAAACAGAATTTAGAAGATTCCAAAGGGTTGAAATTATTGGATAAATCGTATCCAAGTAATTTAGCATCCTCTAGCTTGGACTTTCTAATGTCAATCACGGTCTCGTTCCGCGCTCCCCTCTAAGGTTTATTTTCTGAATCAAAAACGGATACCCAGCTTCCGGGTAGAAAGTCAATTTAGAGGTTTCGTTTTCTTCCCTTTGGTCTAACTCAACCTTATACCTACCTTCTCTCCGGACGGCATCTTGAGTCCTAGACAAAATTGCAGGAATGTCATCAACAAGATCAATTTCGTTAGCAATTGACTCGCCGTAATGACGAACTCCTATCTGATGAGCATCTTTAATCTGAAGAGTAGCCGAAGTCAAAAACGTATAATTCAAATCCATGTCACCAAGTTGATTGTTCAGGACAGGAGGGAGGGTAGAGAAGTAGATTTCCGGCTTGTAACCAATCACGTAAGAAAAGCCCTGATTAGAAGAAAAGCTGTAAGAACTAGTAGACCCTGACAACGTAGTCACACCTGACGTAGCCAAAATGCTATCAGTGATGACTTCTCCATCCGAATACTCAGCACTGATCGATTTAACTTCCGCATACTTTAAGCCTCTTTCAAAAAAAGCTCCGTTATATTGAAGGTAAAAATTTTGCGATATGCCAGTGTCAGCAGGATTAGTGCCTATTGTCGAATTTCCAATAAGATTGACTGACGCAGTTCGATTCAATAAAAATCCATCTTTATTCCAAGGATGCTTAGAACTAAACTGACGAGTACTTGCGTTGCCATTCCAGTTTTCAATTTGACTAGGATCAGGTCGAGGAATCGTATAAAATAAGTTGTTTTCACTTGCATTTAATGCAGTGTGGAAATTTCCATAATTCAAATACGAAAGACCACCAGTAAGACCTGTAATTAAACCACTGCCACCATCAACAATTCCATGATTGCTTTCAGTTTCAATTTTTAATTCTCCTGTAAATGGATATGCATTTCCTGCAATATCTAAATCTACAATCTTATCGGAAGTATCGTCTGTCCTTCGTCTTTCAGAAGCAGTAGTAATAGACAAATCTAAACCAACAAAGTCTTTTGTGTCAGATAAATAAGGGCTGTACTGAGTTAAGCATTCTAAAGTGTTATAAGGCCCTGCCGTATCTGCTGTGTCTGCTGTGTCAATTGTAATTGAAACATTGCGTTCAACGCTTAACCAAAGTTGATCAAAATCTTTGTTTACAGATGGAATAACTGCAATTGAATTTACTTTAGATCTTGGGCGAGCAAGGTAAGCAGGACCAGCAATCCTGTGATTAAAAAAAGCTTTTTGTTCTTCGGAATCTAAAATTACTCCAGAAATTAAATCGCCATTTTTAGAGACAAGCCAAAGAACCTGAATCGGAGATCTGGCAAAAGCCATATCCACGATTCCGTCTTTGAATAAATGTTCGCTAATAATTGATTCTACAGTAGGCTTAAAAGCATCAGCTTCTACAGAATACTTAAGACTTAAAAGCTTATCTCCGCGAGCGTTTATGTAATAAAGTTTTCCATCAATATATTCAGGATAAGTAGAATTAGCCCCTTCTTCTGAAATCAGATCCATTTTCCAGTTGCCAGGACCGTAAGTCTCATTTCGCTGAGGCTTGTTGCTCATGTATATGCCATTAGCCGTAGCAACAGCTAAGCCTTGTGGCATGTTTTTCATCCATAAAATCTTCCCAGAAGTACCCTCTTGCAAGCTGTAAGTAAAAGAATCAGTTGGAAAAGTTCTTGGATTTTGAGTGCCTCCAGGCGCCCAATAAACGTCTGTATCTGGATCGTCAACATTGTTAGCGGAATTACTTCCACCATCATCAGGAGTAAAGTTTTCAAAATCTCCTTTTACAGAAGCAGCCATCATGCTTGGGTTTTCGTTGTTTGAAGCAAAAAACAATCGGTTATCAAATACGCATATAGCCCCAGGCCAACCACCTGTTCCGTCATCTAAGGGATCTTCAAATAAATGACCAATTCTGGTCTGACTGCTTGCTTTGAGCCAAACCCATACTTCATTATTCGATTCAGCAATAAGATTAGTAAAAGCAAAAGGTTTGTTTATTTTGATTCTTAATTGTCGCGTCGGATTAGTATGTTTTCTTAAAACAACAGTAACTGTATCTGCGCTTTCGTCAGTAGAAGTGTAACTTCCAGAAAATTGCTGAGAGTCTACGTTTACCTTTGCGTATGAATCGCAAAGGTAAACTTGCGTGTCATCGTAAACGCTATGGACATAGAACTGGTTAGGCTTTAAAGCATTTGGCTCAGTATCACTTTTATTTACACCGCTATGCGTAGGAAGAGTGCCAGCGCCACCCATGACGTTTAATTCTACAATGTCTCCAGGCGCAAGAAACGAGTTTGATCCAACATACAAAAGGCCTGGACTTGCAGAAGTAAATACTCTGTCAGAAGCACCTTTCCCTGTAATAGTGAGACTGGAAGGAGCGGTGTGTCGTTGTTCTTGAACAACTCCTTCTGCCCACAAAAACGTAGATGTGTCAAAAGATGTAAAAGCATCAAATGCAGCTTCTTTATTATTAATATCTTCAGAAGCAACGCCCGTAACAGCTTTTTGCATAGTATCGAGGTTACCAAAAGTGTCTGCAACAAGATTTGTTCTGCCGCTGCCTTGCCCAATATTAAAACGAATGCGAACTGCTCTGCCAGCCCATGAGCTGTCAGCATCGTAACCAGACAAAGAAGTTTTTATAGACGGAGAGTTTTCATGCAAAAATATATGTGTGTCGATTCCGTTTTCGTTTATGTTTTTTCCAGTAGTACCATTTCCCCCATCCCATTGAACTTCCCCAGTGGTGGCTAATGGAAATTTTTGACCCTCAACAGCGCTGGATGGAATTGGGTGGAGTTCGCTCGGATCGGCAAATTTGGCAAGACCTTGCCAAGATTCTCCGTAAGTAGAGCTTTCCCTCCAAGGTCCACCATTAAAGTAGAAATTGTTGTATTTAAAATTAGTCTCACCTGTTCTAACAAGTTTAGTGGGTCTGTAGTTTCTGTGAGCAAAGTACATAGTGTCGCCGTAGTAAGCAAATTGAATATCGTCTAAATCATCTTCTAAATAAGGCGTAACAAAATAATCTAAATTAGAACTGCTAGCTACAGTAGAGGTTCCACCTGTGTAAGTGATTGATTTGTTTTCAAATACCCAACTAAAATCTGTCATGTTAGAAGTAGCAGTAACATTTAACTGAGCACCTTCAATACCAACGTTTTGATATTCGTCAGTTATATAAACAATGTCGCAAAGCTGATTAGCAACGTAAGCGCCTCTATCTGTGGCTGGAGCAGTAACGTTTCTTTCGACTGAATGAACCCAAAATCTATTGCCAGACGTTACTGTGTGAGAAGAATTAAATTCAGTTGAGCTTCCTTTACCTTGAGCAGAAGTATCTTTTGTTTGTAGATTAATACTGCTGGTAACGCCCACAGTAGGAACGTTTGCAGTTGCTCGACCATCATAAACAATTTGATCAAACTCAAAATAAAAAGGTCCATCACCAGCGTCTAGTGTAGTCCTGTTTGGTCGTAAAAATAAAAACCCTGCTTCTGGCGTATCTAAAACATCACCCATGTCTGCAAGAGTATTAGAATGTACAGGCGCTGCTGCTTGAGGAAAACGAATGCTATCAGTAACGCCTTCTAAGACTTTTCCGTCTTTAAAAATCCGAAGTCTTTTGTCAGTAAACTCAAGCATATAAGACAAATCTTCAGACACCTTAAAAGCAATAAGTCTTGCTTTTTTAGGCGAGCGATTTGCCAACGTATCAATATTTGAAGTAAGAGAAACGTACTCAGTCCCAGGGCGAGGAATTAAGTCGCCCTTATTAGTACACATTACGTTTAAGCTAGTGCTTAAACCTTTAGAATAGACTTGAAGATCAGACCTTCCCTCTAGGTCAGGACTGATCTCTCCACCAGAAAAATTCTTTTGTGAAATGTTTACCTGGGTCAAGTTTCTCGTCCCATTTCATTTGCCCAAGTAGAGTGAAAATCATTAATAGAACCGTTTTCTTGGGCATCAATTGACTTAGCTTGAGAAAGGGCAACCTGAAATTCTTTTTGTATTTCGTTAGTCACAGAGCTTGTTTTGATAAGCATTTCTGAAAGTTTATGAGCAATTTTAAGCGAAAGACATTCAATAAAACTTCTATCTAAGTCAAAATTGCCCAGATTGAAATCTTCAATAAATTCAATATTGATCATATCGTTAACATTGCAAAGCAAAATCTTATCAAGAGAAGTGTCAGAAGCACTGTCTCTTCGCTGCAACCTATATTCGTCGCCTTCAGGTATCTCTTTAACATTTAAAAGTCTAATAACTCGTCTTGGAATATTATATTCGTAATCAAACTGAGACTTTTCAAAGGTGTTTACTGTTCCAGTGTTATACCGATTGTCATCATTCCAAGTAATTGCACTTTCAAGATCTGTTCTTTCAGAATTTCCGGCAGAAGCCACTCCGTGAGCAGGAAGCGTTCCATTATTTTGAAGCTTTTTAAAAAGCGTAATATGGTTAGTTGGATTTATTCTATTGCTTCCAGATCCATCATCATGGCCCCTAAATACGTAATATTTGTTGTTGTTTAAATTTGTGTACAAAGCATTTCGTATTTCGACAACATCATAATCCCAAAAGTTGTGGTCAAATCCATCTTGATTATCAGAAGGGGTTACGTCAATAACAACCGGATTTGAATGACTAATTTCTTTGATTGTTATCGAGCCCGGATTAGTGGCAATAGGATTAATTAAGGTCATCCGAGTAGTCGCAAAATTCCAAGGATGACTTCGCAGTAACTCCTTTTTCCACTCGTCAAAATGAGTGTTTAAAAGAGCTGTACTGTTCTTGGTATCTCCATTAGAAATAGCAGAAGCAAAAGTCATAGGGTCATCACTGGCAGCAGTGATTGTTTGTAGCCCCAATCGGACTAGAGCCCTGTTTGCTACATCAACTTCGGATTGCGCTTGTCCCATATTAAAGATCCATATAGTCGATAAAAGCAGAAAGCCTTGCCTGAGTCGAACCACCATCATAAGTGGGATTTTCTAAAAACTGAATCCCTATGTAAGCCCAATCATTTGGGTGTATCGGCCTCGGGGCAAACCTAGGAGATGCAATTTTATTGTTTACCCTGTTTACAGTATTGTGATATTGCTCATAAGATATTTCAGCAACGTTTCTTCCTACATGATTCCATTGCAGCAACTCGGGATTATTCGTAGCTGAAGGCGTCCACGTTTCTACTAAATCAGGGTTAAAGCCATGATTCATAGAATGACTTCCAAAAGAAGCAAGAGTCGCTACCGCTTTGGTAGTAACTAAGCTGATAGTTGCAGCTTGCCCAGTTACGGGATCTTCGCCATCGTGGAAATCGACATTAGAACCACCGGCACCTACCGTTAAATTGAAAGAGACAGTGTTAGCATCTGCTCTTGCAACATTAGTTACCGTGTAGTTTGTGGAGTTGTTCAAATCGGCAACAGGAGTTCCCGAAAAACTAAGAACAGATCCATTGTAAATCATAAGATCGACAAAATCTCCAGTTAACGTAAATAGAGTTCTATCGTTGGAATCATCATCCGAATAAGCAAAAGTATTTGCAGAAGTAATCGTTTGAGTTCCGTACAAGTCAGGGACCATGCTCTCTGGAAGACAACTAAATAAAAACATTTTTCCGACGAAACTGGCAAAACCTCCATCGGACCACATGGTAAGTGATCTAAGTACGGACGACCCTTTCACTTTTCCTAAAAGAAGCGTGTCAGTAAATCTGGTTATAGTATTACTTGATCTAAATTGAACGGCGCGCGTCATTTGACTTTTTAAATGAACTGGCTGGGAATCAGAAAGATCCGAAAATTCAAGCTCATTTCTATTTAGAAATTTAGTATGAGGATTTTTTATTACTTGATTTGCATAACGATCACTAGTTTCCTCAAAGTTTCTTGAGGGAGGTTTTATGCTGAACAAATTAGAGCTTTTAATAATATTTCCGCCGCCCGATTTCCAATCACCCATTTAAGAACTCCTTGCAGACAAGGGAGGCGGCTTGAGCCGCCCCCCTTGGTCTGCTTTTTTAATTAGTCGCCAGCCGTGTAATAGCAGTAAGAACCAATCTCGTAATCAGCCTGATCAATTGCTCCACTGGTTACAAGGCAAACAGCCCATTCGTTACCAGCACAAGCAACACCAGTAAGTTCAGCAAGCGTTTGGCCTCGTCGGCGACCAGTGTCAGCAGCTTCATCAAACACAGAAACTGCGTCTGCGGCAGTCTGACCAATGGTCAAAGCAGATGCAAACTCATCAGCATCAGCCACTGCGCCCAAGCCGCTCTGCGAAGACCACTGATAAACGCCTAGATTGACAGTAATGCTGTCACTTTCTGCTCCGTTGCCGTAAGCAAAAAGATCCCAAACGCGATCAGTGTCTCTGAGGATATAAGCAACGATTACGGCAGATGCGTTTACCGTCGAGGTATCCGAACCATTAGTCCAATTGCCACTGGCAATCCGAAGACGACTTCCTCTTAACGATTGGTCAGCCCTAAACTGGGAATCCCAAGTAGAAGTAAGCTGATTGGAACTCATCGTATCACTGTAAAAAGTAGCCATTTTTCTATTTCTCCTCTAGTACGTCCCCGCACTAGAAAGGGTAAGAGATTGTCCCCGGCACGACTTCGCACCGGGGACAATCTCTTATTTAATTAAGCCGCCGGGGCCGAGTCATCAGCGTAGCCGATGCACATCTTGGCCTCTTCCATGCGAGCCGAACCAAACGAAGCAGAGTAGTAAATCTGCGTCGAGTAGCTCTTGTCTGCACGCTCCGTAATGCGAGCCGACGATCCCGACTCACCAACTCCCGTCGAAAGAACGATGCCGCTCTTTTTCCAGAAGAAGACGGGGCGGTTCGACGTAGCACTACCAGCAGAGCCGTGGTTCACGGGGTTAACGCTATTGGCAACCTGAATAAACTTGAACCCAACAAACGTATCAATCTGACCCGCAACAAGAGCCTTGACCGTGTTGTAGTCAGAGCTGCTGATTCGAGAATCATCAAGAAGCTGACCAACCTGATACGCCGTTAAGCAGCAGAACATTTCCTCGTCCGTGTCATCCTCGGAAAGAAGATACGTTCGCGCCTCAATCAGTTTCTCAACAGTAATCGGACCATCGTCAGAAGCCGCTGCCGAGCCAAAGACAACGTTGACGTCAGGAGCATCAGCGCCACCGCCAAGCTCACCCGTCGTCTGCGTCTTCGTGAACGCATCAAGGATAAGCTCATCCTTTTTGCGGCCCATCGCATACGCAGCATTCGTCGAATAAGCGTTGCCCGGATCGTTCAGCAGCCGCAGGCGGTCCTGACGGTCGATGAGGTCAGCCCACTCGTAATCGTTGAGCGTGACATTGCGTCGCGAATGCGGCGTGTTGACCAGAGGCGTATCGCCGTGTCGGCTCGTCCGTTGGACGACCGCAGTCGGGCTAATCTGGTCATAGTGGTCCTGCTTCGAGCTTTGCATCTCGTTGCGGACGGCGTTCTGGAGCTTGGAGCCTCGCTGCTGGGAAAGAATATCAATTCCCTGCTTGAACCCCTGAATAAAGGAAGTCGTAATTTGGGTAGACATAGCCACCTCCATTGACTTTAGGGTTTAACAGGACGGGGCTACCCGAAATCGGACCCTTTCCCTACAGAATTTACGCCTCTGCGACGAAGCACTTTGCTCAAGCACTGGACCTTTCGGCTACCCAGAACGCAGAATTACTCCTGCGGATAAGCAAAAGATAGCAATCTTTCTCTTTCTTTCACCAACTCCGCTTTAGCGGGGTGGAAATCTTGACTAAAGAGTATTGCAGATTTTTCAGGATCAGCCATAAGCTGAGAAAGACGCTGCTGTGCCTCGTCAGGCGTCATGGCAAGACTGTTAACCGCCTCACCATCAATAAGACCTCTTTCCTGCATTTGGGAACCAACTTGAGCCATCAATCTGATGAAATTAGGGTTATTGCCCAACATCGTGCCATCGGAAAGATGAATTTCGGCCAAGCTTTCAGGCTTACCCTCCGTAATATGATGCAAAGCCGTTCCGGCCATTTGTACTTTTGCGTCATACGAAGCGCCCCACTCTTTAGTTAAAAGAGCTTGGCTTTCTTCATGCGCAGCATCGTTTAATGCATCAGCTTTTTTTACAGATTCCGAAATGCCATTAGCATATGCGTTTAAAAGTCCAGAAAATTGGTCATCTGTAATATTTAATTTATGAGCGGCTTCGGCAATAGAAGATTCAAAGTCGCTATCCCATCCGACGTTCTCAGGAGGTTGAAAATCAGACTTGCTGTACCCATCATGGGTTTCAGGAATGCCAACTTCGGAACGATACCGTTGCCAAGTTTCTTCAGTGTCTTCTGCATTAGGAACAACAACGCCTTTTCGCCCTAAAAGAGACTGAAGATTTACATGCTCTTTTGCAAGGTCGTTAATATTGCTGAATTTAGAAATGGAAGGGTCAGATCTATACTGATCGTCAACAGAATCCAAAAACGAACTGCTTGCAACGTCTTGAACGTTTACTTCAGTAGCAGAGGCAGTTTCATTTTCTTCACTCATTAATAAATTCCTTTTTGTTTTTGTTGAGGAAACTCAAGATGCGAAGCAATACTCTTCGTTGCCCCGCTGCATATGCAGTGCTGTAAGGATCATTGGGTACAAAAGTATCGGCGTAAAACCCAGAAAAATTCAAAAGATCATTTAACACTTCATTGCCATGCTTGTTGTTAAATACCGAACCATACAAGTTGGCTTTTTCTTTGTTTACGTTTTGATCTTCGCTCACATAGATCCTCTTAGCTGATTAAGAACTTCAGCAGCTTGCGCTTGACCTTCTGGCGTAGCCATTGCGGGCGCAGCAGCTTTTATCATTTCACCTTGTTGTTCTGCTTGCATTTGTTGCTGCCTAGCTTGTTCTCGATTCTTTCTAAGCATTTGAACTTCTTTTTTGGATTTCAATATAGAAGGATCGGCAGCAAAGTCAGTGTGAATCTGACGAGCCAGTTTATCAGCGTCATAATTATCAAGAATGTCAGGATAGACTTGAGATAAGGCAATAATTCTTTCTACTGCACGCATTGTCGCTTCTGCTTCTTGAGCCTGATTAGCTCTTTGAGCAGGCGAAATATAAACAGTCTTGATGCCTTTTTGCTGCAAACTTGCAGGGGGCGCAGCAATAATGTTGTGCTGAATTGCAAGCCTAAGCGCCCTTTGAACCATCGGCTGAATAAGCTCAACCTTAATTCTTTGAAAGACAGGGGCGATCCACTGCTGGGCTCGCTGAGTCAGCTCTTGAACGTGGAATGCAGTCAGTTCTTTGCTGTCAGTAATCTGAAGAATGTCGTGATGATAAGCTTTGCGGATTGAATTCTGGAGACGCTCAATTTCAGCGTTTGCCACGCTGAAATTAGCTCCATTGTTAAGGGGACGGATGGGTTCCATTGAGCCGGGGGAATAAGAACTAACGAAGTTGATAGATCCAGGGGTCGTTTTAGGCCCTTGGATTACACCGTCGTCAGAAACAAGAAGCGGCGGATCAACAGCCTTCTGAGCTTGTTTAATCCATGTTTTTACAACTTCGTTAAGCGTTCGAGCAAACGGATCAGCTACTACGCCGGGGCCTCGACCGTATACTTCGCCAGCGTCAGTTCTCCATCTAGCAACATGAATTGGCATCTCGTTATAAGTATCAGTAGTTACAAAACCGCTGACATCATCTTCCATCAAGGTATAAGAAATAAATTTCTTAGGCTTATCCGGGTGATTCGAGAAGGTTTGAAGCCAATAGCGTTCTTCAGAATGTTTATTAGCAGCAACTGCTTTCTTAACAATATCAGGAGTTGCTTCTCCATATAAGCGTAATGCGTCTTCGTTTTTTAACTGAAACCTTCTAATGACTTTATTGATGTCGCCTTTTTCATTTTGATCAATGTAAATCTCAGGGATGGGCCTCGTATTAAAACAGAGAGTATGCATTCCAGGGTCATAGTGACTGTGAATTGCGCAATAACCAAAAGCAGTCAAATCACCAAGTGCTTCGTTCATCTGCGTAGGAAA
>CENY01022821.1_pt1 | contig 17171 bp, 16 predicted proteins | sample 356181 | NCBI WGS metagenome assembly CENY01 (sample SAMEA2619840, study PRJEB7988) | marine metagenome | isolation source: saline water (ENVO:00002010), including
GTGGAACTGGGGCAGGACCCCCGTAAGTGCCGCGGCTACATGGCCCGCGGAGAACGCTTCAAATACGTCCTCTGGGAAGGGTTTGCGCCACAGCTCTATGACCTCGAGAACGATCCGGACGAGCTTCATGATCTCGGTACGGATCCGGCCTACACATCTATCCGAAGCGAACTGCATGAGCACCTGTTCACCTGGATGCGAAACCGGAAACTCACGGTGACGCTGCCCAAGGAGGATGTCGTGCTGGTTCGCGAGGACATCCTGCCGAAGGTCGGCATTCACATCGGCGAATATTGATCGAGGCGGGGTCTGACTTCCGGGCCGACCCCAAGTCTGATCCAGGTGCGTTTGGGTGGGGTGAGGTGCGCCTCTTGCTATCACCTTGCCTAGGGATCAAGCTTAACGGAACGAACGTGGCATAGGAGGCGGATATGACCGATACAGCTGGTGGACTGGGAGACACGCTGTCCTTCGCGGCGGGTGGCGGCATTCCCGAGGGAATTCTCGAAGAGGCGGCCTATGAAGCGCATCGCCTGGCCGCAACCACATTACCCGATGACGTCAAGCAGGCCTTCGTCGGCATGCGTGACAAGGAAACGGAGGAGCTTCCCAAACGGGTGCTCGAAGCGATCGTCGACAACTTCCATGCCGCCGAGGATGATCAGCGGCCGGTGTGCGCTGACGTTGGCGTGCCGCGGATCTATGCGGTCATCGGTAATGAGACCGCCATTGCCGGCGGGTTCGTGTCCTTCGAGCGTGCCGTACGCCGCGCGACAGCTCGAATCACCCACGATCTGGCGCTGCGGTCCAATCGATGTCACCCGATCACGCGGAAAAATCCCGGAAACAATGTCGGGGTGTTTGCGCCCAACATCGAATACCGTGTCGAACCCGATGCCGACTACATCGAAATTTGCGCCGTCCACAAGGGCGGTGCCTTCGGCACCGATTTCCGAATGCTCGTTGACGGTGACGGTTTGCCCGGTATTCGCAAGGCCGTACTTGACGCCATTGCCGAGTTCGGGCGACGGGGACTCACCTGTCCCCCGGTGGTGATCGGTGTCGGCCTCGGCGGCACCAAGGACCAGTCCTTCAGTATCGCCAAGCAGGCCGCGCAGCTTCGTCCTATCGGTGACCGCCACCCCGATCCCGATGTCGCGGAACTCGAGGACGAACTCCTGGAGATGGCGAACTCGCTGGGGATCGGTGCCATGGGCTACGTCGGTACGGCTGGCTACGCCACCGACGTCCATGTTGAGATCGCCTACTCACACAGCGCGCTCACCCCAATGGGTATCCATCAACTCTGCCAGGCCACGCGCCGAGGGGTCGTCCGTGTCTATATGGACGGGCGGACGGAGACCCGGCCGATGCCTTCGTGGTTTTCGGAGTATTCACGCCGGCTCGGCGTCGAGTAAGGGAGGACCGGACAATGGCAACGCATCGACTCTCGATCCCCCTCAAGGAAGAGGACGTCAGGGCACTCCGAATCGGCGACATCGTCTACCTGGACGGCAAGGTTCATACCGGGCGCGCCCAGGTTTATGAGCACGTGCTCCACGGCCAGAACAAGCCGCCCATCGACCTGGCCACCGAGAGCAATGTCCAGATGCATGGGGCGCCGGCCGCGGTCCAGGATGGTCCGGGTGAATACCGGTTGTCGTCGATTCAGGCCACGGCGAGCTTCCGTTACTGGAAGTACGTGCCCGACTACATCGAGCGGTTTGGTATCCGCGCCATCATCGGCAAAGGTGGCATGGACAAGTGGGTGTACGAAGACGTCTTTGCCAAAACCGGGACCGTGTTTCTGACCACGGTCGGCTATGGCATCGCTGCGCTCTATGGCCGCGCCGTGAAGCGGGTCATCGATGTCTATTGGGGGGAGGAACTGGGCCTGCCCGAGGCGATGTGGCTGTTGGATGTCGAGAACTTTGGCCCGTTCATCGTGGACGGTGATGTCACGGGCGCGAGCCTGGCGGCACAGCACGTCGACGCGGTGAACGAAAATTTTGCCCGCGAATACGCCAAGATGCCCGAATACGTTCTCAAGCGTATCGGCGAAATCGATCACACGCTGGCCAACGAGGTCATCGTGGGTAAGCCCGCAGGCGACAAGGACTAGCCGGTGTTCGGGTCGGAGCCCCGATCCGACCCCCAGTTCGCCGCTTGGTTTTTCTGGTTACGCGCGCCCGCAACGCGCATTTCCGGCACCAGCCAGAACAAAGCGATGGCGACGAAAAGGGCGGTAAAAGACAGGATGAATATGGCGCCATAGCTGCCGGTGGCATCGAAGAGCACGCCGGCGATCCAGGTGCCAACCGCGGCGCCGACGCCCTGGCCGGTTTGAATCGAACCATAGATCGACGCCATGCCGCGACCGCGGAAGAGCTGTGCGGAGAGGGTCGCGATGATCGGACTCCGGACCCCCAGGGAAAGCCCGAAGCACGTCACGAACACCAGGATTGCCGCCGCGACCGGCAACTGGGGCATTAGAAAAAGCGCCAGCAGGCCAATCATACTGAGTCCATAGCTGAGCACGGCGATGACGCGGCGGTCCCAGCGGTCCGCCGCAATGCCGGTGACGAGCATGCCAACGATCGAGAGGCCACCCGCCACTCCGAACGCGGTTGCCGCGTCCAGTGGGTCCATGCCGTTCTCGATCATGTAGGTGACGGATTGCAGGCTGACGGCGTACATGCCCACCGAGGTTGCGAAAAATGCACCCCACAGGGCCCAGAAGGCCCGGGTCTTTGCGGCCTCGAGCAGACTGGGACCGTCGCTGGATCCGCTGGGGCGCACGGGTCCCGCTGAAATCCGCTGCCAGGGCAGGAGGATGATGGCCACTGCCAGCACCACGATGGTCCCGCCGATGATTTCGAGTGCTCCCCGCCAGTCGAATGCGTCGATCAACACCTGTGACAGCGGTGCCAGGCAGAGCGTGCCAAAGCCCAGCCCGGTCGAAGCGAAGGCCATGGCGGCGGCCAGGTTTCGGTCGAACCAGCGGCTGATCAGGGCCTGAGCGGGAACCATGCCGATGGCGGCGGCGCCCAGGCCGCCGCATATTCCGATGGCAACATAGAATTGCCAGACCGAATCGAGGCGTGAGGCTGCGAAGTAACCGCCACCCAACAGAAGCAGGCCCACCGAGTAGATCGCGCGCGGCCCGAAACGGTCGTGCGCGAGGCCGGTGATGATGCCGCCCAGTCCGAACGTCATCATCAGGACGGAGTAGACGGACGCCACCTCGGCGCGACTCCACCCCAAACCGCTCTGCACCGGCGTCAGAAAAACGGGCCAGGTCTCGATCATGCCGCGCGCCAGCATGAACAGCGCAAATACCAGCACGAGCACGGCGACCGCGACGACGGCAGATCGGTGAGTCGAAGGGTTCTGGTTCATGGCGCGCGCATGTTAGCGGCGGAACTGATGCCGGGCATGGTTACTCGTACGACGTGTCGAAAGGGAAGGCTCGGCCGTGGTCACTGAGCCTGCATGTCGGTCTCCAGGTTCCGAACAGCGTCGGCGACATGCTTGCGGCGGGCCTCCCGGTCATACATCTCAAGGCTGTCGAGTACGATGTCGGTGACGCTCCCGCCCACTTCTTCAAGGAGTGCGCGGTCGTGCGCACCGGCGCGGGGTGGGATGTGCAGGACGCAGTCAGACGAGCACGTCGGGACCGCCCGGCCCGAAGACTCAAGAAGGGGCGAGGGTCCGGCTTCGCCGCGCACCGCCTGGCGCAACGTGCGCCGCATCATGGCGATACCGAGATCGGTTTTGCCCAGGTGTTCCAGGTTGCGGGCCGCGATCGTGCGCTGACTCACCCAGACTTCCCAATCTCCTGGGTCGCGCTGCTGTTCTTCGTAGGATCGATTGCCGGTCTGACCGTCGAGGAAGTCGACTTTCTCCTTCCCGATCGTGTCCCAATCGCCGCGACCCTTCGGATCGACCTCTTCATTGAAGTGGCGCAGACCGAACACGTAATGGTTCGAATCGTCGATGGGCACGCTCCAGCGGTCCATCGATACACGGTGAAAGTACACAGACTCGTCGGCTTCCATCCAGATCGACGGCGTCCAGCCGTGATTGGGCAGCAGGGTCTGAAATACCCGCACCCAGATGAAATCGTTCACCCGCCGCGACGCCGACCACAGCATGCCGTTGTCCCCGTGGGTCTCCCGCCAATGCATCACGGGAAAGGCCCCATGCTCCTCCGTCATCTGGGCGCTCGCCCCAAGTTCCGCCTGGAGGACGCTGTGCAGAAACACGACGTGCCAGGGATCGACGTTGTTTTCATGCTGCTGGAGCCAGTTGCAGGGCACGTGCGTGGAGAAGGGTTTGACCCGATCGCCCGGAACGTCGTCGACATCGAACCGCGGGAACGGCGGCATCGATTCGGGCGGGCCCATGTAGGCGAACACCAGACCGTAGCGTTCCTCTGCCACGTAAGCCCCATGGCGGAAGCTGTCCCTGAGACGGCTGTCGGGCGGCTCGCCCGGCGTTTCCAGGATGGTGCCGTCCACGTCGAACAACCAGCCGTGGTAGCAGCAACGTAGCCCTCGCTCCCCGATAATGCCGTATCCGAGCGACGTTCCTCGATGGCTGCAGTGCCGATGAAGGACACCGACGCGGCCCGTCTTGTCGCGGAAGATCACCAGATCTTCACCCAGGATGCGCACCGCCAGGGGAAGCTCCGTCAATTCCTCCGACAGGCAGACGGGATGCCAGAATTTTCTGAAGTACTCGCCGCAAGGCGTTCCCGGGCCCGTTCGGGTCAGTTCAGGATCATCCTCGGGGGTTTGCTGGAGATAGTAACCACCGAAGGGGATGTTGGGTGGGGCGCGGTCAACCTTCGTTTGCTTTTCGAGCGACATGACTCTGTCCTGAACTCATGGACCGCCATCATAGCAAGGCAGGACGGCGTTGCATCGCGGCATGGTTGCCGGGTCCTGTGCGGGCAATTTACCATTCGAGCTTCACACCTTCGGATTTGCCTCATTACGCATGCTTGACCGCACTTCCCAATGGATGGCCCGACACGCCACCAAGCTGATGGTGCTGTCCATTCTCGTCGGTATAGGCATCCCGCCCTTGGCAGCAACGCTGCGCCCGTTTCTGGCTGTGATCGTCTGGGCGATCCTGTTCCTCGCAATGCTGCAGTTTGATTGGGAGGCGGTTCGGGGATACTTGCGCCGCCCCTTATTGATGACGCTCGCGGTCGGTTGGCTGGTGCTCGCGACGCCACTGGTCCTGTCACCGGCCGTCACCGCGATCGGTTTGCCGATCGGCATCGCCATGGCGCTCATTCTCTCCGCGGCATCGGCGCCGATTATGTCAACGCCCGCGATCTGTTCCATCATCGGACTCGATGCCGCGTTGAGCCTCGTGGTTCTACTTCTGACCACTCTTGTGGTTCCGTTTACGTTGCCGATCATCGCCATCGAACTGCTCGATCTCGAGATCGGCCTGACCACACACGAACTCATGTGGCGGCTCGGTACCCTCATCGGGAGTGCCATGGTGCTGGCCGTCATCGCACAGAGATTCCTGGGCGCCGCGCGGCTGACCGCCGCAACCCCGACGATAGATTCCTGCAAGTTGATAGTGCTGTTGGCCATGGCCGTCGCGCTGATGGATGGGATCGGCGCGTTACTCCTGGACCAGCCTGTGTACATCCTGCTCATCGTGGCGCTTTCTTTTGTGGCCAACGCCGGGATGCAGTTGTTCGCAATCGCCCCATTCCTTGCCGTCGGCAAACGCCCGGCGCTGACCATCGCGTTCTCGGCAGGAAATCGGAACATGGCCATCATTCTCGCCGTGATTCCAGTCGGGATCATGCCCGATCTTGAACTCTATCTCGTACTGGCCCAGGTTCCGATGTACGTGCTGCCGTCCCTGCTCGTGCCTCTCTACAAAAGGGTTTTTGCCCTGGAATGAGAGAGTCGAGGGGACGCTCCGTGTGCTAAGCTGTTCTTATGAGAGTCGGCGAACGGGGTGCTGATATCGGGTGGTGCAGGCATGAGTGAACCGGAACAGATTTCATACGACGATATGCGCCGCCAGATGATGGAAATCATCTCACTGCACGCTTTGGTCGCAAGTGAAGTCACGGGCAAGCATGAACTCGACGACATCGTTATGGGAGCAATGGCGGATGTTCCGCGTCACGAGTTCGTGCCGGTGGAGATGCGCGACACCGCCTATGTCGACTCTCCGCTCCCCATCGGTCACGGCAAGACCATCTCCCAGCCTTTTATGTGTGCATTGATGACCGACCTGCTCGAACTGGAGACCGACGACAAGGTGCTCGAGGTCGGGACCGGTCTGGGATATGGCGCCGCCGTGCTGTCGCAGATCGCGGATCAGGTATTTTCAGTCGAAATACTGAGTGAGCTTGCCGAGGAGGCGCAATGCAGGCTGCGGGCGCAGGATTTTGACGTCCAGACGCGAATTGGTGATGGCAGTTACGGATGGCCCGACGAAGCGCCTTTCGACAAGATCATCGTCACCGCCGCGCCCGAGGTGGTGCCGCAGGTTCTGCTGGAACAGCTGAAGCCGGGCGGACGCATGGTCATCCCCACCGGTTCGGAAGATTCACAAACGCTGAAGCTTGTCGAGAAGGAATTCGACGACAGTATTGCTGTTACCGAGATCATGCCCGTCGTCTTTGCAGGTCTCGTCCTGAGTCACTAATTTCCATCCGTGGTCTCAGCGCGCCGCCATCGCGCGGTTGCGCGTCATTCCGGACGTCTCTCCCCTGTGCCCTGGGTATTGCTCCATGAAGCTGATTTTCGTGTTGTTTGATTCACTCAACCGGAACGCGCTGACGTGCTACGGCGGCACGCACGTGAAGACTCCCAATTTCAACGTCTTGCCGACCAGTCGGTCGTGTTCGATACCCATTACATCGGCTCACTGCCTTGCATTCCGGCGCGCCGCGACATGCATACCGGGCGACTCAACTTCCTGCACCGGTCATGGGGGCCGCTCGAGCCTTACGACAATTCCTTCCCCGCCATGATGCGGGAGGCGCGAATTCACACACACCTGGCCAGCGACCACTATCACTACTTCGAGGATGGTGGCTGGTCCTATCACACCCGGTATTCGACGTGGGATTTTGTGCGCGGCCAGGAGAGCGACGCTTGAGTCGCCATGGTCAAGCCGCCCCTCGAGCGTCTGCGCGAGCAGTATCACGCTATCAACTTCGATGATTCCTATTGCAGCGTGCGGCTTCAGGGCATGTTGAATCGTGAGCGGATTCTCGAAGAGGCCGACTTCCCGTGCGTGAAGGCCTTCGACCACGGCCTGCGATTTCTCAATAACAACCGCAACGAGGACGGCTGGCTGCTCCAGGTGGAGACGTTTGACCCCCACGAACCGTTTCAGGCACCGGAGCGCTTCCGCAAGGATTATCCGACCAATTACGCCGGCGGGATTCTTGACTGGCCGCACTACCGTCGCGTGGTCGAGAGCCCGGACGAGGTCGCTGAATTGCGCGCGAACTACGCTGCTCTTGTTGCGCTCTGCGACGACCAGTTGGGACGATTCCTCGATTACATGGACACCCACGGCATGTGGCACAACACGGCCCTGGTGCTGGCGACCGATCATAGGTTTCTGCTTGGCGAACACGATTGGTGGGCCAAGAGCCTCATGCCCTTCTATAACCAGATCGCCCATATTCCTCTGATGATTCACCACCCCGATTTCGCCGGAGAAGGCGGCACCCGGCGCGCAGCTTTGACCCAAACCGTCGACATCATGCCCACACTGCTGGATATGTTCGGCATCGATATCCCCGACGAGGTGCACGGCCATTCGCTGATGCCGCTGATGGCGGCGGACAAGACCGTGCGCGGCGTGGGCATCTACGGCATGTTCGGCGCGGCAACCAACGCAACCGACGGTCGCTATACCTATTTCCGCTATCCCGACGATCTGGCTGGTCAGGAGCTCTACGAGTACACATTGATGCCGACGCACATGCGTGAATTTTTCGACACAAGTGAATTCATTGGCGCCAGGCATAGCGATCCTTTCGATTTCACCAAGGGGATGCCGACTCTGAGACTGCCCGCCCGCTTCGAAGCCGATCGACCGCCTGCTTTCGGCGGTGTCTACGATGCGGAGACCATCCTCTATGATCTTGAAGCCGACCCGGAGCAGCTTCACCCGCTCGATCCCGCCGAAGTTCCCGATGTGATGGAGCGCCTGGTTGGCAGAATTCGGGTGGAGATGCAGGCCCATGATGCGCCACCGGAGGCGTTTGTCCGTCTCGATCTCGCTGGCATGGACTGACCACGGTCCGTGCGTGCCGCAGACGCGAATAAATTTGCGGAATTCGCAGTTTGTCTCAGAAATTATTTGCAGCGTGCGGGCATTTCATGAGCACAACAATTTCTTTGGAATCAATGAATTGGTCTAAGTCTGTGGATAAGTTGGGGATAATAGTTGTAAACAAACGCCAAATATCCCCAAGAAATTTCGATTACGATTACTATTTGTGTTGCAGTAATCCGGAAGATGCCTAAAATACAAATTAGATCTTGAAGCCTTCGGGTTGATTGATCTGGGGCTACAAAGCCTTCGGGTGATGTGGTCCGGAAGAGGCGTCAGGAGTACTCTTCGGAGTACGCGCAAAGACCCCGCGTCTGAGCACTTGGCGCCTCTTCTTATTTCAGAACTTTTATTTTGAGACTTGCTTGAACGGCGGCCGGTGGCCGCCTTTTTTGTGTTCCGGAACTCGCTGCGGTGGGTCGGGGTCTGCCCGTTTTGACGGCCGGACAGAGAAAGGCCCAGCGCGGTTCCATCGAAGTGAAACAGCTGCCGGGCCCTCCAGCGTCAGAAGATGCACCCGCGTCTATGCACTTGAGCGGGACAATCGCTACCAATAAGGGCGACGTCTGTCAACTATATATTGCGCTATTCCATCCCAATTGGGACATATTTAGTGGTCATATGCCGTGATTGGCCGGCCCAAAGACGCGCTCGGCGCCCCCACGCTTTGCATCGGACAACGTGCGGAACGGGCGCGTTCCGTCGCTCGCAGCTCTGATCTCACGATCAGGGTGCGTATCCCGGGCAAAAACCCGCCTTGGCGCTGCTGAAAGTCCTGGGCGCCGGCACAGCCGCCACCAGGTGTCTTTACGCTGCTTTGCGCTCCTGGGTCGTCTTGCGAAGCCGCTTCACCAGGAGCTTCAGCATTGCCCGGCACGATAGGTCAATGGGAGACAGCATGTTCGAGAATTTCGAGACCGGTCGCGCGACCGTGAATGGCGTGGGGATTCACTATCGCAAAGGAGGAAGTGGGCCGCCGCTGCTCCTGCTGCACGGCCATCCCGAGACTCACGTGATGTGGCACAAGATCGCGCCGGACCTCGCTGAACGCTTCACGGTGGTGGCCTCGGACCTGCGCGGCTATGGCGATTCGGACAAGCCCCCGGCCGGCGAGGAAAACATCGGCTATTCCAAGCGCACCCTGGCGCAAGACCAGGTGGCGTTGATGGCGGAACTGGGCTACCAGGATTTCTTCCTGGTGGGCCATGACCGCGGCTCCAGGGTTGCCCACCGGATGGTCCTGGATCATCCGAAATGCGTGCGGCGTGTCGTCATGCTGGACACCATCCCCGTCGATACCGCATTCGGAAACGTCAATTCTGACCTCGCAACCGCATGGTTTCACTGGTTTTTCATGCGGCGGCCCGAGCCTTTCCCGGAGACCATGATCGGTGGCAACGTCGAGTTCTACATGCGCCACCTCATGGACTCATGGAGCACCGTCCCCGGGGCATTCACCGAAGAAGCGTTCGCCGAATACCTGCGTTGTTTCGAGAAGCCCGAAACCATCCATGCTTCGTGCCAGGAGTATCGCGCGATCACGCTCGACCTGAAGCATCATGCGTCCGACCGCGACAAGAAGGTCGCTTGTCCGTTGCTCGTGCTGTGGGGCGGCAGCCGCGAGACACATCCGGGCTGGTCGACCAATGTCGTCGATCCGCTGACCGCTTGGCGCGAACGCTGTGATGATGCACGCGGCCGACCGCTCGATTGTGGCCACTTCCTGCCTGAGGAAGCGCCCGAGGAAACGCTTCAGGAAATCCTGTCGTTCCTCAGCGAGGAATAAACCGCTACGGCAGCAGGACCGTCGATCCAGTGGTCGCACGCCCTTCCAGGGCTCGGTGGGCCTCGGCAGCGTCGGCGAGATCGAACGTCTGGTTGACCTCGATCTTGACGGCGCCCGACTGGATGACATCGATCAGCGCATCAGAGGCCACCGCAAGATCGTCGGGGGTGACCACATAGTTGAACACGCCGGCGCGGGTCAGAAAGGCTGACCCCGCCCATTGCAGCCGAGAGATATCGAACGGCGGGATAGGTCCAGACGCACTGCCGAAAACAGCCAGTGTGCCCAGCGGCCGGACACACTTTAGTGAATCGTCGAAGGTATCCTTGCCCACGGAATCGTAGACGGCGGGCACACCTTTGCCGTCCGTGATCTCTTTCACCTTGTAGGCAAAGTTCTCCCGTGTGTAGACAATCGGGTGGTCGCAGCCATGCGCACTTGCGAGCTCGGCCTTTTCGTCTGAACCGACCGTGCCGATCACCGTGGCACCCAGGTGTTTGGCCCACTGACAGGCGATCAGACCGACACCGCCCGCCGCCGCGTGGATCAAGATGTGATCGCCCGGTTGCACCTCGTAGGTGCGTTGCAGAAGCATGTGCACCGTTAGGCCCTTCAGCATCATGGCGGCAGCGGTGCGGTCGTCGATACTGTCGGGAAGCTTGACCAGTCGATCGGCGCGAAAATTGCGCAATTCGGCATAGGCGCCAGGGGGTGGCAGCCCGTAGGCCACCCGGTCGCCCACGGCAATCGTATCCACCTGATCGCCAACGGCTTCCACGACGCCTGAACCCTCCACACCCGGAACGAACGGCATGGTGCTGCCGCCGCCGAGATTGGCGAAGGCGTCGACGGGATAGAGCCCAGAGCGAAAATAGCAATCGATGAAATTCAGGCCGATCGCCACGTTGCGGACCTGAGCTTCATTCGGTCCCGGGGGATCGATGTCTATGTCTTCGTACTGCAGGACTTCCGGTCCACCCGTTTTGTGGAATCGCACGACTTTAACCATCAGCCAGATCCTCGGTTCTTCGTCACAACTATTGGCCTGCTTGGCCATGCCCCAGCGCCAGACGGTATCATAGCGAGGCCATGTTGGAAGCTTCACCCCCGACAGTCGTGGAGTCGCTCACCGGCGGGCTTGCCCGTCTTGTGGATGAGGATGCACTCGCAATCCCTTATCTGACGGAGGAAGTGCGCGCGGCAATGGTTGAGTGTTGTGAGCGGCTGGCATTTCGGAGTGCCAGACCCGTGCTCGGTAAGCCCGGTCAGGAAGTCTACCAGGATCTCGAGCTTACAACGGATATCCCGCAGGAGAGTCCGCTGTTCGATCTGGCCCATCGCCTGGAGGCGGATCTGCAGGTTTCACTCTCTCGGCTATCGCCGGCGCCTCTGGATTACCCCTTCGTCATCAACGACTTCATCGTCCAGCGCTATTCGCCGGGTCAGAACGGTATAACCCCCCATCGAGACCACGTGCGCTATCGCGGGATCGTCGCAATCATCGTACTCAGCGGTTCGGGCAGGTTTTGGGTATGCGATGACCGGAAAGGGACCCATGCACGAACGGTTCCCGAATCACCCGGAGATCTTCTGCTGATGCGCGCGCCCGATTTTGCCGGCATGACGGACCGGCCGTTTCACGCCCTCTCCGATATCACCCGGACGCGTTACAGTTTCGGGATGCGTTACGACGTATCACTTTAGGCGGAGACCAGGGTCGCCCGTTGCTCGTCACGCGCGATGGCATCGAGTGTGCCCTTAAGGTCATCATTGCCTTCTGGAAGTGGCGCCAACCAGCGGCCCTCGAACGATATGTCCAGGGGATCCTCGGCAAACGGATACGGGGAGAGTGAATAGGTTCCCCCTCCCAGGGGGCGAATCGTAATCGTGACGTCTTCGGAACCGGTCACGGGGATGTGAGGAAATGATGTTTCCTCGCGGGCGTCTTCGTGTACCCGATTGAAGTAGAGCGCCAACGTGTCGAAGAACTGAAGCTGCTTGTAGTTCTGGAAAAGGTGCTTCTCTTCGATCCAGTCGGCGGCGCTCGGATCCTTGGTGATTTCGGCCTTTAGCTTTTCTTGGCGGGCCAGTTCGCCGTCGAGGAACGGCTTGAGGGTCGCCTGAGCCTCATCTGCCATATCGAGAATGACCACCTTGTCGGAGAGGCCGTAGCGCCCGTTATAGAGCCCCCACGAATGCATGCTCGACAGCAGGCCACAGTACGGATGACGCTTCGTGTTGATGTCCGGTGATTGCCTGCTGGTGGGCGCGATCAGATCGAGCGGTGTTTCTACGAGGTTGTAGGGGAGACGGGTTTTGGGATCGAGTGGTGTCGCCGCATCGAGTTCCAGCCAGCCGTCGTCATGGTGCTCGACGAGGTACAGCACCTCGTCGCGAGGCTCCACCGGCTCGAATCGGTCATTGCCGAATGCCCGCGCGAGCTGCGCCGCCAGTGCTGTGTGCTCGGACATGGTGATGACGAAGTGTGGCTCACCCTGTGGTGCGCTTTGGATCATCATCGGATCAGGCCTCCCCGGATTTGTTGTTGCCTGAATTTAGCACAAGTTGGTCCGAGTCCGATCCTGAGGGTGAGCCCATCCCTGGACGGCGAGCAATCCCGATGACTAGACTCGTTCTCCGGTGGTTTCAGCTCGGCGAGCACGAGCTGGACAGGAGTGTCCGCCCCGTACAAGGAGGCTCGTCAATGCCATCCCGTAACCGCGAGACGTGGGAGCGCCCGCCTGACTTGCCCGGGACACACTTCGTCGACGCCATGGCGTATTCCGATCCGGAGCTGTTCGAGGAAGAGAAACAGCGCATCTTGGCGCGAGCCTGGCGATTCGGTTGCCACGACAGCGAGCTACCCGATCCGTTCGACTTCCGTACCATCGACCATGCCGAAGTGCCGCTTGTGATGATTCGCGGAGAAGACGGCAAAGTCCGCACTTTTTACAACGTCTGCTCCCATCGCGGCGCCAAGCTGTTCAACGACCTCTCCGGCAACGCCAGAACCAAGACATGCTTTTTCCATCATTGGACTTTTGATTGGAGGGGTGACTGCGTGAGCCGGCCACGCCCCCAACCCTATGAAGCACTCCACCTGGAAGCCGAGGATTGCGGCCTGAAGGAAGTCGCCACCGACTCTCAGTATGGCCTCATCTTCTTCAATCTCGACGATGATGCTGGCTCACTCACCAATTACCTGGGCGACGCTCTGTCGGCGTTCGAGCAGACATTGACTGAAGAGCCCGTCGAGGTATTCCACTATCACCAGGCGGAGATCCAGGCGAACTGGAAGCAGTGGGTCGAGTCCAACATGGATCACTATCACGAGTGGATGCATGTCATGTTGCGGCGGACCAATGTGATTACCGAAGAAACTCTCTTCCATCGCAAGGCCGAACTCCACTCCGGCGGCCACATCACGTTCCGCGGTATGGAGATCGATTACGAGCACGAAGGCACCATTGCGCCGCGCGAACAATCGAAGGCGATGCCCGGGCTGACCGCGGAGACCTTTCAGGCCACACCACTCTTCCCCAATACGGTGTTGATGACCCGCGGGACCGTCATGCGAATCGACACCACGACACCCCTGACACCCGATACCAGTTTGGTCGAGTTCAGGGGGCTCGGTCTCAAGGATGATACTGAAGAGGACCGTATGGTCCGTATCCGTCAGCACAACGAATTCTGGGGGCCAATGAGCCACAATCTGCCGGAGGACCTCTTTGCGGCTGAACAGTGCGCCGCAGGGTATCGCTCGGGGGGTGCCGCCTACGGAATCATATGCCGCGAGGAGAACCTGTCGGCCCAGGATGACGGCGGCATGCGTCACTTCTATGCCGAATGGAGCAAGTGGATGGGTCGGTCGGCGAGCGATCCCAAGATCATCACGGCTTGAGGATATGGCCCGTGGCCGTCGATAAGGAAGACATTCGCGATTTTCTCAACAAGGTTGCTGACGCGCTGGATGGGGAAGCATGGGACGACTTCCTGTCGATGTGCGTGCCGGAATTCGAGTACCGAGTCACGGCGTTCTCGTACGAGCTCAACAAGGATATGATCTGGCTCATCCATGACATGGACGGCTTGCGCTCCCTGTTCAACGTCTTGCCGGAACAATTGGGCCGCAGAGGAACCCGCATGCTGCGGCAGATTTCGGTGACCGATGTCACGCAGGTGGGCGCCGATGGCCGCGTGGATGTGACCAGCAAGGTCATCGTTGTTCGCACTTCACCGGAAGGTGTGTCCGAGCTTTTTGCCGCAGGACGCTATCTGGATGTTATCGATGTCAGCGAAGATGTGCCGAAGCTGGTCAGGCGTGAGACCCAGTTGGATACGCGGGAACTGGGGATCGGCTCACACGTTCCGATTTAGGCGTTCGGCTCTACGCGCCTCCGCCGTCCCTTGCCTCTGATAGGATCCAATCCCGGAAAGGCTGAACGCGAGCGTCATCGGCCCTGCTCTCGGGATAGACGAGGTAGTAGCCGTACTCGCGCGGTATTTCCGTGTTGAAGGGGGTCACGAGTCGCCCGTCCCTGAGGTGCGCCTCAACGATGTTTCGGTCCGTGATCGAAATACCCACGCCTGAGACGGCGGCTTCAATCGCCGCGGCGGTGGTCGAAAATCTTGGACCCGACTCCACATCAATATCGCCCAGTCCTGCTGACGCCAGCCAGTGTTGGCATTGTTTCACGCGGGGGATGACGAGCAGTAGTGTCGCTGTTCTCAAGTCCGCCAGTCGACGCACGGACCGCCCTTTCGCGTAGTCCGGACTACAAACGAGTATCGGCTTTTCCATCAGGAGTTGATGGCTGACCAGCCCAGGCCACATGCCGAGACCGGTGCGTAGGGCGACGTCAACATCAGTGTCCGAGAAATCCGCCTGTGCGACCGACGTGATGATCCGGACTTCCATATCAGGGTAGATGATCTGAAATTTCGTGAGCCGCGGCAGGAACCAGCCATAAGCGAAGGCGGGCGCGACGCTGATCGTCAGGGTGTCGATCGAAGATCCTCTGACAATGCGTTCGGATGCCTGCTCGATCTGGCCCAATGCGTCTCGGACGACAGGTAGGTAACCGCGGCCAGTCGAGTTCAGAGCCACTTTTCCGGCTCTCCGCGTGAACAGCTTGGCTCCCAGAAAATTCTCGAGCGATCGAATCTGGTGGCTGACCGCAGACGGTGTGACGTGCAGTTCTTCGGCAGCGCGATTGAAACTTTCATGACGGGCCGCGGCCTCGAACGTGCGGACCGCGTTCAAGGGAGGGAGGCGGTTCATGTCCAGTAGAATAGATGAAAAATTCTCATATTGTCAGTGAAAAAGCATCGTTTGGAACCGGCAAAAATTTTCATCATTATCTACATGACTGATCATATAGACAACCTAAGGTCATGAATTAAATTTGGTGACAACATGAAGTATGGACTTCGAATACCGAGCTTCGCGCTCGGACCCGAGACGGCATCGCTTCAGCAGATGGGGGCTTATCTAAGGCGTGCCGAGGACCTCGGTTTCGAAGCTGCCTTCAGCATCGACCACCTGCTGCTGACGCCGCCGGCTTACGCATGTACCTGGCTTGAGGCCCTTTCGATGTTGTCAGCCCTGACGGGCGTGACACGCATCATCAATCTGGGCACGCTCGTGCTCGTGTTGCCGTTGGGCAATCCGGCCTATTTCGCCAAAGAGTGGGCGACCTTGGATACCTTGTCTGGCGGCCGCTCCATACTCTGAATTGGGGTCGGTTGGCACGAGAAGGAATTCGAGCTCATGGGGATCTCGCACAAAGAGCGCGGCCGCCGCATGAACGAAATGCTGGAATTGGTGACGGCGCTCTGGACCGAGGACAACGTCACTTACCAAGGCAAATACTATCTGGTGAAGGATCTGACGATCGACCCCAAGCCGGCCCAGCAGCCGCATCCCCCATTCTGGATGGTTGGTGGGAGCATGCCGTTCGAGAAGAAGTACGGTCAGACCGTCGCCAAAATTGATCCTGTCCTGAAGCGCATCGCGAGGTATGCAAAGACCTGGGTGCCACACTCATCGTCGACCATCGGCATGATCCAATCCGATTGGGACAAGATCCGTGCCTTCACGGGCGATTGCGGTCGGCCGGCCGATGATATATCGAAGGTCTACAACAACTGGGTATACGTGCTGAAAAAGGGTGAACCTCCGGAGGCCGCCATCGAGCACTTTTCGGTCTATTCAGGGATGGATCTGCCCTACTGGCGTGAACACTACCTTCTCGGTGAGGCGGAAGAGGTCGCGGAAAAAATCGCAGCGCGGGTCAGCACGCTGGGGGGATGCGAATGGGCGGTGCTGAACCCTCTCAACTGGGAGGAAGAGCAGCTCGAGCTTCTCGCCAATGAAGTACTGCCTCTGGCCGAAAAAGGATAGACTTCGGTTCCACAGGGAGCCGAGTTATGTACGTTATCGACCAAATTCCAAATATCGCCAGCGGGCTCGGGCAGTAATTCATTGAAACCCGCGCCCTTCGAATACTTTGTGCCGGAAGCGGCGGACGAGGCACTCGCCTTGATGGCCGAACACGGCTTGGAAGCACGGCCTTTGGCCGGCGGCCAGAGTCTGGTGCCGCTGATCAATATGCGCATGGCGCAACCAGGTGTGCTGATCGATCTCAACCGATGCGCGGAGTTCGCTTATCTGCGGGAGGATGGGGACGCACTGGTGAGTGGTCCGATGACCCGACAGCGTGAGTTGGAGCTGTCTCCCATTGTGCGAAGACATTGTCCCCTGATCGCCAAAGCCATGCCGCACATGGGCCACGCGACGATCCGCAATCGTGGAACGGCGGGTGGAAGCCTCAGTCATGCCGATCCCTCGGCCGAACTCCCGGGCGTCGCAGTCGCCATGGATGCGGAATTGATTGCGGGCGGGCCCAACGGGCGGCGCGCCATCCCTGCCACGGAATTCTACCTTGCCGAACTGACGACGGCGCTCGAACCCGAGGAAATGCTTTGTGAGATTCGTTTTCCTAAGGCAACAGAGAACAGCCGAGCCTCATTCGCCGAGGTTGGC
>CENY01151204.1_pt1 | contig 17124 bp, 15 predicted proteins | sample 356181 | NCBI WGS metagenome assembly CENY01 (sample SAMEA2619840, study PRJEB7988) | marine metagenome | isolation source: saline water (ENVO:00002010), including
GATTTGAACCCGCGACTTTACGGCTTTGCAGGCCGTTCCCTTGGTCCGCTCGGGCACTGGTGCCTAACCTCTAATTTAAGGTATTGAAACCAATCGTACCGTGATGAAGATAATCAAATCGTATTAAACCTGTTTTGTTATCAAGATTTAAAAACCAATTAGTTTTTTATCCTTCTTGAATCGATAACACCCGTATCGAAACCAGCTAGATGCAAACCTCCATGAAATCTGGCATGTTCGATTTTTATACATTTATCCATCACTAACTCTAAGCCTCCCGATAGAGCTATTTCAGCCGCTTCAACACTCCAAAGCCCTAGTTGTATCCAAAGCGACGAAGCACCTATTTCCAAAGCCTCTTTAGCCACTTCAGGTAAATCTTCAGGTTTACGAAATGCGTCTACCATGTCGGGAACTACTGGAAGTTCAGAAAGATTCTTGTAACAGGGTTTGCCGAGTATTTCTTCTTCTAAAGGATTCACAAAAAATACTTCAAAATCAGCGCTTGAACTCAAAAGATATGTAGCCACGAAATTACTTGGTCGTGACTTTTTAGCAGATACACCCACCATGGCGATAGTTTTGGTTCTTTTAAGCAGGTCGAGTCTTTCTTTAGCGCTTGGCTCGCTCCATCCTTCAACGGGATTTTTTTCGACAGACATCAACTTGCTGCTTTCATTAAAGCTTGGTCAAGGTCCCATAAAATGTCATCGACATCTTCAAGCCCAACTGAAAGCCGAACCATATCCGCAGTAACTCCTCCTGAAGCGAGGTCCTCATCTGACAGTTGTTGGTGCGTCGTTGAGGCGGGGTGTATTACAAGACTTCGAACATCTCCGACATTAGCCAAATGGCTTATCAGTTCCAAAGAGTCGATAAATTTAGCGCCTGCTTCTCGACCGCCTGTAACCCCGAAAGTAAAAATGGCTCCAGGGCCTTTTGGCATGTACTTATTAGCGAGTCCATAATGCGGAGATGATTCAAGTCCTGCATAGTTAACCCAACCCACTCCTGAATGACTCTCCAGAAATGAGGCGACAACCTTGGCATTTGCCACGTGCGCGTCCATTCTAAATGGAAGAGTTTCTAATCCTTGTATGAGTAAAAAAGCATTCATTGGCGCTAAGGCTGCCCCCATGTCACGCAATTGTTCTGATCTAAGTTTCGTACAAAAGGCGTACTCTCCAAAGTTCTCCCAGTATTTGAGACCGTTGTATGTCGCAACCGGTTCAGTCATTTCTGGGAATCTGCCATTACCCCAATTGAATTTACCTGATTCAGTAACTACTCCTCCTATGGAGTTTCCGTGACCACCAATGAATTTAGTGGCTGAATGAATGACTATGTCAGCTCCAAAATCGATAGGTCTACATAGGTAAGGTGTAGCAAAAGTAGCATCCACCACAAGCGGTATGTCGTGTGAATGAGCTACAGAAGCTAGAACAGAGAGATCTGCTATAGAGCCAGATGGGTTTCCTACTATTTCGGTGTACAGGAATTTTGTTGTTTCATCTATTTCTGCATCGAATGAATCCGGGTCATCGCCCTCCACGAAACGCGCCTCTACACCAAATCTTCCTAACGAAACATCAAACATTGTGTGAGTTCCACCATAAATAGCGGAAGACGTCACGAAACTGTCTCCTGAACCTGCTAATGCGGCAGCTGTCAAAAATTCTGCTGACATCCCTGATGATGTCGCAACCGAACCAATTCCTCCTTCAAGGCTCGCCATTCTTTCTTCGAATGCATTGACTGTGGGATTTGAAATGCGAGTATAAATGGTTCCATACTTTTGAAGCGCGAAAATGTCTGCTGCATCTCTAGTGTCTTCAAAAACAAAACTCGTGGTTTGATAGACCGGTACATTGCGGGCACCCGTTGTCGGATCTGGCCCCCCACCTGCGTGTATAGCTCGTGTTTTAAATCCCCACTCGCGATCATTCATACATCAAGTTTAAGTGTTGTTTCTCTAGTTGAAATCTTTTCTCTGTTACTCCCAAAATGTCAGGCAATTCTCCCGATTCCTGGAGCATCAGGTCTAGGAGGTGTAGCTGCCATTGTCAAAAATTTTCGATATGAAATTCGCCAACCTTCATCTGTTCTTACCCAGTTATCGTGATACTGGCCTCTGACTTCATAATCATCTTCAGGTCCAGAAGGTTTCCTGTGCCATGCCTGAACATACGAAACCGATTTAGCCATATCTTCTCCGTCAAAACTGATTTCTATATTTGAAAGAGTGTGACAGGTTGCTGTGAACCTGGACAACGCCTTTTTGAGCATTCCCAAAATCTCTTCACGCCCAACTAATTCTACTCCTCCGTAATAATCAGCAACAGCGTCTGAGGTGAAACACTCGACTTGTCTTTCTGGAATATTCAAGTCGACAAATCTGCAATATGCATGCATGACATCGATGATTTCTTGACGGTCGAAAAGCTCTTTAGTGTCTCTCATTTTTAACTCCAATAATCATCAAAATCCTATTTTCAAAGAACTCTAACTGACTTAATTGATCTCCTAGTAGTTGAACACAAAGCAAGTATCGAATCATTGTCTAGCATGGAATACAGAAGGGGAAATTTTCATGACTGATACCGAAACAAATAGAACTCAAATTGGTATTTCACGAGAAAAAGCCGCTGAGCCTGAACTAGGACAAAAACCTATTGACGGCTTTAGATACACCTCTCCTGATTTCGCTTCACTTGAATGGGAACAGATGTGGACCAAAGTTTGGTTAGTAGCCGGCCGAGCAGATCAGCTTATGAACTCGGGAGACTATTTCACTTTGGATATTGGTCCTGAATCCATTCTATGTTCTATGGGTACAGACAATAAGATCCGTGCCTTTTACAATGTTTGCCAACATAGAGGTAATCTTTTAGTTTCTGCTGAAACAGGTTCAATAAAAGATGGGACTTTTAATTGTGCATACCACGGATGGCGTTTTGACGTTGATGGAACTTTAGTATGGGTTCCTTGTGAAGAAGATTTCCCTCAAGGAAGTCCGTGTGGAAAAAGAAACCTTGTAGAAATTCCATGTGACCTCTGGGGCGGCTTTATTTGGATAAATATGGACCCAAACTGCAAAGAACTCCTTGACTATTTATCACCTATTGCTGAACATCTGGATTGCTACCAGATGGAAAAAATGAAACGCACCCACTGGGTTACCCTGGAAGGCGATTTCAACTGGAAGGTAGTTCAGGACAACTTCAACGAAAGTTACCATCTCCCCTTCGTTCACCCTCAGACAGTAACCGTGATGAACGAACACTATTCCGGATGCCAGTTCGACATGTACCCTTCAGGTCATTGCAGAATGTTGATGCCAGGTGGAGGTCCCGGACCCCATTACAAAGGTTCTCATGAAAAAACTTTTCAAGGTCTTAAAGAGGACTTTGCTTTCTGGGAGTTTGACCCTTCACCTTTCGCGAATGACCTCAGTATCCTTCGCTTAGAACTGCAGAAACATAAACGAAAAATGGGCTCTGAAAAAGGATATGACTTCTCTCTCTACTCCGACGAGCAACTTACTGACCACTACCATTACACGGTATTCCCTAACGTTTCTTTCAGCATGAAACCAGACGGTTGTATTTTCCTAATGGCTTACCCTCACCCTGAAAATCCAAAAAAATGTTTCTTTAATATGTGGTACCTCACACAATTCCCCGAAGATGCAAAAGAGTACTATTCGAACTCAATGCGCGACTGGGTTTCAGTGGATGAGCAGGTAAAACATGAAACAGGTAAGGTTGGTGAAATTTCCTGTGGTCATGGTATAGATCAGGATGTAGCAATCTGGTCCTCTCAACAGAGAGGCTTAGCTTCAAGAGGCTACAAGGGTGAATATATGCCGCACCAAGAAAGGCGAATACGCTTTTTTCATGAGAATATTGATCGCTATCTATCAGAGAAAATCAACTAACTGATTTTCGACAAGGTATTAGAAATGGTCCAATCTGATCAACACAATCTGGATGATCTCTCTAATTTGGGAAACGGAGATATCACTTCTTGTGAAGTAGAGAATTTAGAGATACTTATTTGCCGTGTAGAAGGAAAACTATATGCAATCGAAGACAACTGCAGTCATGCTGACACGCCACTAAGTGAAGGAAGGCTCTCAGGTTTTCAGATCAACTGTCCCTTGCATGGAGCTAGTTTTGATGTCAGAGATGGCACCCATAGCGGACCACCCGCCTATACAGGTGTGCGTTGCTTCAAAATTACTGAGGATGAATCTGGCGTCAGTATCAATATTGAAGATAAAAATGACAACCCTGAAGAAGGGCCACAAACAGGTTATTTCCAAACTCGTTGAATCAAGCTCTAACGGGCTCTTGCTCCTCCACCTACCCTAAGGATCTCTCCTGTCATCCAACTTGCAGCATCTGAGGCGAGATAAACACAAGCTGCACCTATATCTTGAGGTGTACCCAATCTCTCCATCGGAATTTTCCACTCATCCAAAACTTTGTCTAGCTCATCTTCTTTTCTCCCTATCGCCTTGAGCATGATCTCTGTTGGTATGGCCCCTGGAGCAACAGCGTTAACTCTAATTTTTGGTGCAAATTCTGTCGAAAGAGTCCAAGTAAGGGAATGCACTGCTGCTTTTGCAGCACCATAGTGAGCACTTCCTGGAACAGGTCCAAAACCAGCCCCTGAGGAAATGTTTATAATAGAACCGTTTTCAATATGACGAGCAGCAATTAACGAACCTGAGTAAACAGCTGTCAAATTCAAAGCGATGGTCCTGTCCCATTCTTCACGTGGGAGATCCATTATTGGCATCCTCATAGGTGATCCGCCAGCATTATTCACCCAGTCACTCAAAGACCCAAAATGCTCAACTGCTGCTTCAGCAAGATTTTCAAGTGCCGAGTCATCTGTTACATCAGTCGTCACTGCGAGAGCTTTACCACCATTGTCATTGATTTCACTCGCAACTCTCTCAATTTCTTCTGTTCTGCGAGCAGCTACAACCACAGAAGCACCTGCTTCAGACATCGCGACAGCTATACCTTCACCAATTCCTCTTCCGGCACCTGTGATTACTGCTACGTGACCATTTAAATCAAAGAGTTCATCAACTTTTCGCTTTTCTGACATGCCGACTCCTAACTTTCGAAATAACACCCTATTACTCAAAAAGGAAAATCATTTATTTGTTACTCAATTTCTGATTTCCACACGAACACTGACCCCAAGACATACGTAATCGCTACTAACCACCAAAGAATTTTGATATTTTCGAAAATTTTCAAATTGTCAGAGCCGCTACTTAAACCGACAGCAAGAGCAACACCCATAGTGGTTCCCAAACGACGTGCTACCTGATGCATGGCATTAGCGATTCCAAGTTTCTGCTGTTCAACGACGGTTAGGGCAGCACCTGTTGTGGTGATTCCAACCATCGCCCCTCCAAGCGACACGATAAGTAAGCCAGGTAAAAAAGCACTTAGATAACTTGGTTCCATGTCGACACGAATTAACCACCAAACGACACCTAAAGAGGGAATGAAACCTCCGAACAAAATAAGTTTCCTATATCCGAAACGGTCAGCCATCATACCAAACGGGGTCTGAACCAAAATTGCCAAAACCATCGACGGGGCGATCATGAAACCAGTTTTTATAGCAGACCAACCCCATATTTCAGTCAGAAGAATAGGCGAAGAAAAGAAAAAGGCAAAAAAGGCAATCTGATGGAATCCAGCTGCGATGGTTACCTGGCGGTATTTGTGGTTTTTTAAAACTTCTAAATCCAAAAGCGGGCTACTAGAACGTTTACAACTAACCCAGAAAAACCACGTGGTTAAAAATGCCATTACAACAAGGATCAGAATTTTTGTCGAAGCCCACCCCCATTCATTTCCTTGCAGTAAAACTAAAGTAACTAAACCTATTGATAAAATTCCGCTGAAAACAGTCGTTAAATTCAATTCTTCGGAAGCTTCCGGCAGGTAGCTCTCATTAAGAACTCTTATGCCTGCGATCAAAGCTATAAAACCCAGAACTGCTAAAAAAGCAAAAGTAGCGCGCCAACCGAAAAACTCAATTAAAGAGCCGGAAGATATTGGCCCGAGAACTCCAGCAGTTGCACCAATTGAACCCCACAAGCCAACAGCTGCTCCTTGGTGCTTTTGCGGTATGTCGCTTAGAACCATTGCCAAGGCTGTTGGAACAAGTAAGGCAATACCTGCGCCTTGAAAAGTGCGGGCTAAAAGAAAAATCTCAGGATTGGGTGTAAATGCCGCTAACGAAACGGCCAATGTGGTAAGTGAAAGACCGATAAGGAACAACTTTCGACGGCCGTAACGATCTGAAAGACGGCCAAATAACAAAAGCAGTGAGGTCATAGTAACCAGATATGAAGTAGCTCCCCAGTTGATTATCTGTCTTTTAGAGTCATCGAAATCTGCACGGATTTCGGGAAGTGATACGGCAGTTATGCCCAGATCCAGAGTCATCAAAAATATGCTCGAGGAAGCAACTATCAGAGATACCCAAGGTCTTGTTTTTGGGGTGTTTTTCTCAGTAGAGGAATCTTTAGATGGCCTTTCAGATAGTTCCGACTCAAAAGACTCCATCAATATTCATAACATGAAAAACTTAAAAGGTTTCACTTGTAGAACTTTTTCCTACAAATTGCTATGAAAAAAACTCTACGGTAAGATTATGGTCTCTTTATTACCCTAAGGTTAAATATGAAACGGAAACTTCTAGCCCCCTCACTGGAAACACATTTGGATGTCCGCAGTGAGCAGTTTCATAAAAACCGTTCTGACATGCTCGAACAACTTGAAGAGCTTGAAGAGCTTTTAGATGAAGCAGAAGCTGGAGGCGGACCTGAAACAACAAAAAGGCACAGATCAAAAGGAAAGATGCCGATTCGTGAACGTATCGCAAACGTTCTCGACCCTGACAGTCCTTTTCTTGAAATTAGTCCGTTAGCGGCAGCTGATTCAGATTACACAACAGGAGGTGGATTTGTAGTTGGTGTTGGTGTAATAGCTGACACCGAATGTGTGATCCTTGGAAACGACCCGACAGTCCAAGCTGGCGCAATGACTCCTTATGTCGTTAAAAAGTGGATGCGCGCTTTAGAAATTGCTCGAGATAACCATATGCCGTATGTGAGTTTCGTCGAATCAGCAGGGGCTGACCTAAACATCCCAACTGGTGGTGGTGACAAGTCAAATAGTCGCCGAGCTCAAGTCAGTCACTTTGCCGAGTCAGGACGTTTTTTCTACGAAATGATTGAACTGTCAAAAATGGGAATCCCTACAATCTGTGTGGTCTTTGGAACTGCAACTGCTGGTGGTGCGTATCAGCCTGGAGTTTCTGATTACAACATTTTCATTCGAGAACAGTCAAAGGTTGCATTAGGAGGTCCACCTCTTGTAAAGATGGCAACTGGTGAGGAATCTAGTGACGAAGAAATAGGGGGCGCTCAGCTTCATGCTGAAAAGTCAGGTCTTGCCGACTATTTAGCAGAAGATGAAATGGATGCACTGAGACTCTGCAGAGAAGTTATTTCACATCTGGATTGGAAAAAACCAGACCCAGAGCCAAGTTATTTCTCCGAAGAACCGGTTCATGACCCTGAGGAACTGTTGGGAATAATCGACAGGGACTTAAGACAACCAGTAGACATTCGTGAAGTGGTTTCGAGAATTGTTGATGCTTCCCGATTCGAGGAGTTTAAACCCCTTTATGGCCCGGCGATGGTGTGCGGTTGGTCAACAATAGACGGTTATCCAATCGGAATACTAGGAAACAATGGCGTCATATTTCCCGAAGAAGCTGAAAAAGCAGCGCATTTCATTCAATTGTGTAACAGGCAAAATACTCCCCTGCTGTTCCTGCATAATGTTCCAGGATTCATAGTGGGAAGCGACTTTGAAAAAGCAGGGATCATAAAAAAAGGCTCCCAACTTATAAATGCTATTTCCAACTCAACTGTCCCTCACATCGCAGTAATAGTCGGAAAATCAATGGGCGCTGGAAATTATGGCATGTCTGGACGAGCATATGGGAATAGGTTCACTTTTCTTTGGCCTACAGCGAAAATCGCCGTTATGGGGCCGAAACAAATAGCTGGAGTCATGTCCATAGTCCGCAAAGGAAGAGCTGAACGCAAGGGGGAAGAATTTGACGAGGAAGCAGACGCTGCAATAGTGCAGAAAGTTGAAGAAATACAAGAACGTGGATCTTTAGCGCTGGTGGCGACCGGAGCTGTAAGTGACGATGGGATAATAGATCCGAGAGACACACGCACCGTGATCAGTATCTGCTTGTCAACTTTCCGAAATAAACCAATCGAAGGTTCACAAAAATACGGAGTCTTCAGACTATGACGATCAACACACTTTTAGTCGCTAACAGAGGAGAGATAGCTAGACGCATTTTTAGAACTGCAAAGTCGATGGGTATTATTTGCATCGCTGTATACACCGATGCCGACAGCAATGAACCTTTTGTTAAGGAAGCTGATCGATCAATTCGCCTTCCGACCAACTATCTAGACATCGAGGCTATTATTGCCGCTGCTGAAAAAACCCAGTCTGATGCCATTCACCCTGGTTATGGGTTCCTATCTGAAAATGCTTCATTCGCTAGAGCGGTGATTGAAGCAAATATCAATTGGGTGGGCCCTTCTCCAGAAGTTATTGAAGCTATGGGAGACAAGATTGAAGCAAAAAAAATTGCCGATAAAGCGAAAGTTCCGACTCTTCCATCTTCTGATGACCTGAAGGATTTCTCATCTGTCGGTTTCCCTCTGCTAGTTAAAGCTGCTGCAGGTGGCGGAGGCAAAGGGATGCGAATTGTCGAAAATAAAAATGATCTAAAAGAAGCTATTTCTGCAGCTCAAAGGGAAGCTAAGAACGCTTTTGGAGATGAAAGAGTTTTCCTGGAAAAATACATATCTAAATCCAGACATATAGAAGTTCAAATCCTAGGAGATTCTCACGGAAACCTATTGCATCTGGGTGAAAGAGAGTGCTCAATTCAACGCAGGCATCAAAAAATAATAGAAGAGTCTCCTTCTTCTGTTATCAATGACGAACAGAGAGTTCTTATAACTGAAGCTGCATTGAGAATGGGAGAAACTCTTGAATACCAGTCAGCTGGAACAGTTGAATTTCTTTTCGATGATGAAACGGGAGATTTCTTTTTCCTCGAGGTAAATACACGCTTACAAGTAGAGCATCCCGTGACAGAAGCGATTACGGGGATTGACCTAGTACGGGAACAATTAAAGATCTCTTCTGGTGAGATAGTGTCATTCACTCAAGAAGGCCTCAAAGTAGAAGGGCATGCTATTGAAGCACGTTTGTACGCTGAAGACCCAGTAAATGACTTTCTGCCCGCCACCGGAAGAATTTTGGCTTTCTCTCCCCTAAACGGAAACAATGTACGTTGGGATTCTGGTGTAGAAAAAGGTTCTTTTGTAGGTGTTGAATATGACCCGATGCTGGCAAAAGTTATTTCACATTCACCCAACCGAACTGAAGCTGCATTGACTCTTGCTAACGCACTCGAAAATCTGCATTTGGCCGGAGTGACAACAAATCGTGACTTTCTAACTTCGGTTCTTCGACACGACAGATTTCTGAAGGGAGACACAACTACTGATTTCATAGAAGAAAACTCACCCGAACCAAAGCTTCAATTAACAGAAAATGAACTTGAGAACGCAGCAATTACAGCTGCTCTGTGGCTTCAAGGTAAAAATCGTAAAAACTCAATTGTTTTATCGTCTATTCCTAGTGGATGGAGAAATGGCAGACTTCCCGCTCAGGAAATTTCTCTTCTGCATGATGGGGAGAACTTGAATGTCTCTTATAAGTCACGACGCGATGCTTCCTTTCTTTTTAATGACAAAAAAATCGTAAAACTTCACAAATGGTCAGCAAGGGGCATCGAGGCTGAGATAGAAGATGAGAGAATAAACTCTTTAATCACTGAAAGCCCAGAAACAATTCATGTCCAAACAACCAAAGGAACAGTTTCTTTTGTGATTGTGCCTCGTTTCGAACCCCCAGGATTTCAAATAGCTGAAGGAAGCCTCGTGGCACCAATGCCGGGAGTCGTTCTCGAAATAAGAGTTTCTCCGGGAGATAGCGTTTCCACTGGTGACACACTCTTGGTTCTCGAAGCTATGAAAATGGAGAACCATATAAAAGCCCCCCATGATGGAACAGTTTCAGAAATCCTCGTTTCTGAAAACCAGCAGTTGGAGAATGGGGTTCCTCTTCTAGTTATAAACCAAACCGATGATAGTGAGAAAAGCAAAAATGACTGAACCAATTCGTGTTGCCAATTGCTCCGGTTTCTATGGTGATCGTCTTTCCGCTGCTACCGAAATGGTTAACGATGGACCCATTGACGTTTTGACTGGTGACTGGCTAGCCGAACTGACAATGCTCATCTTGGCCAGAACACAAGCTAAAAGACCAAATGGTGGTTACGCGCGTTCTTTTGTGACTCAAATGGAACAAGTAATGGCTACATGCATGGAAAAAAATATAAAGGTGGTAAGTAACGCCGGAGGTCTGGATCCGGCTAGTTGTGCTGAAGCAGTTGCTGAAGTCGCAGAAAAAGTTGGACTTAATCCTTCTATTGCCTATATCGAAGGTGACAATATTTTGTCACGTCTATCTGAGCTAGCGGATTCAGGAATTGACTTTAAACACATGGATACAGGAGAGGAAATAACTGATCTTGAAAGCTATATAAGCGCAAATGCTTATTTGGGTTGCTGGGGAATAGTTGAAGCGCTCAATAAAGGGGCTGACATTGTCATAACTGGACGTGTAACCGACGCGGCGGTTGTTTGCGGACCCGCTGCTTGGCATCACAAATGGACAAAAGATGATTGGGACTCCCTTGCTGGTGCGGTGGTTGCCGGACATGTAATTGAATGTGGGACTCAAGCAACCGGAGGAAACTACTCTTTCTTTACTGAAGTCGACGGCATGAGTCGTACCGGATTTCCTTGGGCAGATATCGCTTCTGATGGTTCTTCTGTAATCGGCAAACATGATGGAACAGGAGGTGAGGTTTCTATAGGTACTGTCACTTCACAACTTCTCTATGAAATCGGTTCACCCTCCTATCTGGGTCCTGATGTGACAGCGAGGTTCGACTCGTTGGAGCTAAAGCAGCTATCTTCCGATCGGGTTCAAATCGAAAAAGTTAAAGGTGAGCCACCGCCAGAAGCCTTAAAGGTGTCAATGAACAAACTTGGAGGATTCAGGACCGACATGTCTATTGCTTTGACTGGTTTAGACATTGAAGAAAAAGCAGACCTTGTACAGGAAGCATTCTGGAAGGCTTGTCCGTATGAACCTGCTGATTTTGAATCAGTTAAAACCAGAGTGGTAAGGACCGACAAAGACGACCCTGAGAGCAATGAAGAAGCGGTTGCATTGTGGAAGATAACGGTGAAAGATTCTGATGAAAGAAAAGTTGGTAGAGCTATCTTCAATTCTGTTAATGAACTGGGTTTAGCGACGATACCTGGCATGTTTGGAGTGGGTGGTGGAGGCAATGCTAGACCATTTGGAATCCATTGGCCTGCTCTAATTCCAAGTGATCTGGTTCCACAGCATGTGATTTTTCTCGAAGGTGAGAGAACTGTAGTCGAATCACATGTTCCGGGAACTTCTTTTGTCTTTGACTCAGTCGATGAAAAAATTGTGAAAACCGATTTTGGTCCTACAAAAAAAGCTCCGCTAGGACTATTAGTAGGAGCAAGATCAGGAGATAAAACTGGTAATGCCAATCTCGGTGTTTTCGCTCGCTCCGAAGAGGCTTGGATTTGGTTGGACAACTTTTTAACTACAGACAAACTTCAGGAACTTTTACCTGAGACTGCCGATTTAAAAGTGGACAGGTACCGGCTTCCGAAAATATATTCACTCAACTTTGTGGTACATGGGCTTTTAGAAGAGGGGGTTGCCGCTTCCACTCGACAAGACAGTCAAGCTAAGAGTTTCGGAGAATGGCTTCGTGCCAGAGTAGTGGATATCCCCGAAGGACTCATCGGATAGTCATGGACTTTGATTTTCCCCCAGATGATGATCCTAGACGACTGGAAATAAGAAATTGGATAGAAAAAAACCCTGAACCGACTGCACAGGATCTAGTCGATGCAGGATATGTTGTGCCTCACTGGCCTGAGCCCTGGGGTGTTTCAGCTGAACCCATGCATCAGTTGATAATAGACGAAGAACTGAGAAAGGCTCGGATAAGCCGTCCTGCTAACCCGATAGGAATAGGATGGGCCGGACCAACAATTCTGGCTGCTGGAACTGATGACCAAAAAGAACGTTTTCTTCCAAGTATTTTAAACGGCGAAGATTTCTGGTGTCAGCTGTTTAGTGAGCCTGATGCGGGTTCTGATCTAGCGAATCTTTCCACTCGAGCTATTCGAGACGGAGATGAATACGTAATTAATGGTTCTAAAATTTGGTCCAGCGGCGCTCATCTGGCCTCATTCGGAATCTTAATTGCACGTACAAACCCTGATGCGCCAAAACATCAAGGGATATCTTATTTCATATGCCCAATGGACCTGCCTGGGATTTCAATGGAACCAATAGTCGACATGACTACCGCGCACTCATTCAACCAAGTCTTTTTTGATGAAGTGAAACTTCCAGTTGAATTTTTAGTAGGAGAAGAAGGTGATGGGTGGAGACTCGCAAGAATGACACTTGCCAATGAGCGTGTTTCTTTATCTGCCGGAGGGTCACTGTGGGGTGACGGTCCTTCAATGGACACTCTTCTCGATCTGATAAAAGATTCCGGTGGAGAAGATGATCCAGTCATCCGGCAACAATTGATGAATCTATACTGCGAATCCGAAGTGCTTAGACTCAACAGGTTGAGGACCTTAAGTGCACGGCTAGCCGGGAAGGTCCCCGGCCCTGAAGCATCAATACAGAAATTGATGGCTGATCACCATGGACAAAATGTGATGGAAACAGCTAAGAACCTCTGTAATGCTTCGGGGATGATCAAAGGATCTGGTCCTACTGGAAAAATAGACCCTTCTTTAAGCCATGGACCCACTCAAGTGAATGTTGACAAAAAAAACTTTCCTACCACAGACCCCATTTGGCATTTTGGATTCCTTTTCTCCCCCGCTCTCACCCTCGGTGGTGGAACTTTTGCGGTGCAGAGAAATATTGTGGCAGAAAGAGTGCTCGGTCTTCCACGTGATATTGACGTTGAAGAAGGCAAAACATGGACGGAAGCCAGAAAAAAATGAAAGACACCGTTCTAAAGCAACAACCAAAGAGCATCGACTCTCATTTAAAAGAAATTCGCCCTCCTGAGATGGTCCTTTCAAAACAAAAAGAAACTGAACTAACTGAAAGACAGCGCAGCCTGCTCTCAGGTTTAGGAAAGCTCTTTAATAAAGGGTTCGCTAATCTGACAATGGCAGAAATAGCCAAAGAGCTGAACTGCTCTTTAAGGACTCTCTACAGTTTGGCTCCAAGTAAAGAACAACTGGTTCTAATCGTGATTGAAAGAAACCTCTGGGCAAGAGGGAGGACGGCAATGTCTGCTATATCCCCTAACATGCAACCATTAAAAGCTATTCGCACATATCTACAAGCTGCGAACGTGGCTGCTGCAAACACTACAGAAGCTTTCGCCCGAGATCTCCAAACAGTTCCATCCGCTCAACAATTAATCGAGGACCATAATTCTTACTTGATATCAATCACACACCGATTATTGGATATAGCTGTAGACAATGGTGAGATAGGAGATGTTGACACAGCAGCAATAGCGAGACTGATGGCAGGGATAGGACGTGACTTTTCCAGACCTGAAGTAATCGGCTCTTTGAGATCATCACCGAAAGAAGCAGCTGATGAGGCTTTAGATGTAATACTCGCAGGGCTAACTTCACAAAGTGAAAAAATTTAGACAAGGATTATCCAAGGAACAATATGAACGTAGATGAAACAATTGAGGACCTAATTGCAGAACAAAAGGCTCTAGATAGTGTCGTCTCAAAATTAGATGACACGATGTGGAGTACTCCTACCGCAAGCGACAGGTGGGATGTCGCTGATCAAATCGGACACCTGACTTATTTTGATAATGCCGCTGCCTCAGCTATCACCGACCCGGACGAATTCAGAGCCTCATTTGATGATCTTGTAGCATCTGCAGCAAATGGAAACGAAGCGTCTGATAATTTCACGCTTGGTGTCTACCGTTCAATGACACCAGAAGTTCTTTTGAATTCGTGGAGAGAAGGTCGCGAAAATTTAAAAAATGCAGCATTAACTCTCGAAAATGATAGTCGTGTCATCTGGTATGGACCTTCAATGGGATCAAATTCATTTCTTACAGCAAGACTTATGGAAACCTGGGCACACGGGCAAGACATTATTGATGCTGTAGGAGGTGAACGTCCTGACTCTTCAAGACTTCGCCACATCGCTCATCTGGGTGCAATCACTCGTGAATGGTCCTATATAAATCGACGTCTAGAAATACCTGAAGGAGAAGTCTATATTTCTCTAGCTGGACCGAATGACCAGATTTGGACCTGGGGTCCTTCAGATGCGTCAAATTCCGTAGTGGGAAATGCAAGGGATTTCTGCCTTGTGGTTACTCAACGTAGACACTTAAACGATACTGAACTTGAAGTAAAAGGGGATGTTGCAAAGGATTGGATGGGATTGGCGCAAGCTTTTGCTGGACCTCCGACGGACGGTCCGGCTAGAAGGAGTAAAAAATGAGTTTAGTGAAGACAGAATTTGATGATGGTGTGTTAACCGTAATCCTATGTGATGAAGAGAATCGAAATGCCCTCAGCGTCGGTCTTACTTCTGAACTAGCAAAAACTCTAGATGAGGCAGAACTTAACTCTGAAGTAAGGGCAATTGTCTTGACTAACAGCGGTCGTGTTTTCTGTGCTGGGGCGGACCTGTCAGAAAGGTCTTCAAATAAAGGAGTTGATTCTTCTGCTAAACCGGTTGACCCATTAGAGATTTTTGGGAGGTTCAGAAAATCATCCAAACCATATATCGGAAAGATAGCTGGTCACTGTGTAGCAGGCGGAATGGGTATAGCTGCTGCAATGGATATCTCAATAGCCACAGAAGAAGCTAAATTTGGTTTTACCGAAGTGCGTATAGGAGTGGCTCCCGCGATTATTTCTGTGCTTTGCCTACCAAAAATGCGCCCGTCTGAAGCGAGTGAAGCTTTCCTCCGTGGTAATCGTTTTTCAGCTTCTGAAGCTGTCCGAATGGGACTTATTAACGCTTCAGTACCTGCTGAGAAACTTGATGCAGCCGTTGAAGAAGTACTCTCTGACATTAAAGCCGGAGGTCCAGAAGCGATTGCGGCCGCTAAACAATTGATATTGAGAGTGCCTCACATGCAAACAGATGAAGCTTTCAGTTGGACTTCAAAAATGTCAGCCGATCTTTTTAAAGGAGATGAAGCTCAAGAAGGCATGCGGGCTTACTTGGAAAAAAGATCTCCATCTTGGATAAAAGAACAGTCTGATTAAATTGTTTTAATATGGCATCGTCCCGCCATCCACAGGAAATAGGCATCCTGTGAAATTACGGGCTTCATCTCTAGCAAGCATGACTGCAACAGCAGCTACCTCTTCAACCGTATTTGGTCTTTTTATAGCTGATGGTTGAGTAAACATTGCTGTTGCCTCTTCTAAGGTAACTCCCATTGTCTCAGCTGTTGCTGGCATCGACTCGTAGAACATGTCTGTAAGTACCAAACCCGGCAAAATGGCATTAACTGTTATACCAAGAGTTCCCACTTCATGGGCAGCTACTTTGACAAGACCGTTTATTGCATGTTTGTTAGCCGTGTAGTTGCCAACTGTAGGTTTGGCCAACTTTCCTTCCATCGACGACATTGCAATGATCCGTCCTGATTCTTGAGGAATCATGTGTGATAACGATTTCCTCATTCCCCAGAAAGTATGGTTTAAATTTAGATCAACAGCATGGTTCCAAACTTCATCAGTCATCTCGGCTATTGGAGCCGCTCCCATAATGCCACCAGCGTTTAGAACAGCAATATCGAGCCTTCCAAAATGCTCAACAGTTCCATCTATAAGCGCTTCAACTTCTGACTGTTTTCCTGCATCACAAGCTATGAAGTGAGCATTTTCACCTGCATTCATTTCGTCTAAAGCATTTTGACCCTTTTCCTCGGAACGTCCACTAACTACAACTTTGGCTCCTTCTGCAACATAGGCTTCCGCTACCGCACGTCCTATACTTCTCGTACTTCCGGTGATAACTGCTACTTTTCCTTCTAATTTTCCCATCTGAATCTCCTCGTTTAGTAAGGCACCTGGCCGCCATCGACGTTTATTAGTGAACCCGTAATACCAGCTCCGGCTTCTGATGCCAGAAGAACTGATACAAGGGCAACATCTTCAACTTCATTTAACCTTTTGATCGCTGAAGGTTCAGCCATCATGTCTAAGAAAGCTTGAAATTCCATACCCAAAGCTTCCGCAGCGACTGGACCTTGTTCGTTCATTACGTCCGTCAAGATTCCACCAGGACACAATGCGTTGACTGTAATGCCCATTGTTCCAACTTCATGAGCAACCACCTTTGTGAGACCATTCAATCCGTGTTTGGTGGTTACATAATGAGAATTAGTTGGGATGACAGTTTTTCCATACATGGAGGAAATATTGATTATCCGACCCCATTCTTGAGGGATCATGTGTTTCAAAGCTCTTCGCATACACCACATTGGGTGATTCAAATTCCAATTGAGGACATAATTCCAAATCTCATCACTCATTTCTGCTAACGGTGCTGCTTCTCCGCCCCCACCAGCGTTATTTACCATGATGTCAATTTTTCCAAAATGTTCAACTGTTTGGTCTATAAGGCTTTCACACACTGCCTGTTCAGTTACGTCACCAGCAATGAAATGCAAACTTTCTCCAGCCCCTACTTCTGAAAGTGCTTGTTCACCTTTTTCAGGACTTCTTCCATTTATTACGACTTGGGCACCTTCTTCTAGAAATGCCTCCGCAATAGCTCTCCCTATTCCACGGGTTCCGCCAGTCACACAGGCAACTCG
>CENY01017437.1_pt1 | contig 17123 bp, 14 predicted proteins | sample 356181 | NCBI WGS metagenome assembly CENY01 (sample SAMEA2619840, study PRJEB7988) | marine metagenome | isolation source: saline water (ENVO:00002010), including
ACTCAAATTGCGTATCGGACACTCTCCGCTATACCGAGTCATCGAGATCGATCCGTGGTCCAGGATCCCGGAGCGCCGGAATGCACTGCTCAATCTAGACCCCTGAATCCCATAAGTCAGAACCCGCCCATGCGGAACTCTCACCGTTTCAAACCACTCGGCACGCCGAAACCTGTCGTTGTTCGCTTAGACGAGCAGGGTAACCCGTTACACATTCGAGTACCGGGAAAACCAGGACAAAACGTCACCTCAATTCGGGAACACTGGCGTATCGATGACGAGTGGTGGCGTCAGACTATCTCACGGGAATATATGACGGTCGTGCTCAACAACGAGAAAGTACTGACCTTGTATCACGACCTACTCACCAACAAATGGTATACTCAGAACTCCTAATCTTCCTACCAGCACGCTCGCGGGAACCGGCCCAATTCAACATGGTACCGAGCCTCAGCTGAACCCTATTCTTCGAAATCGTGCACACGCCGAAGGTGGACACCATGCCCCCAACGCTCAAAACCTTCCTAATCGGCACATCGGCTTTCGAAACCATAAACAGGTCGGGCCGTAGCGGATGAGCGACGCGCCACTCATCAAACGGATCAAGCCCCGCCGGCCACACGGACTGAAGGTGGCCATTCATCTCAATGATGACTCGGAGCCCTTTGAAGTCACGCTCGAAGCCCTCGAGCGGAGTGGCCTTGGCATAGGTGACACGCTCACCAGAGCCATACGGCACGAACTACTCAATCACGACGCCGACGTGCGAGTGCGTGACGCGGCACTGAATCTTCTGTCGTATCGAGCTCGTACACGCACTGAGCTGCGTAGACGCTTAAGGCAAAAAGGCTTTCGTCCAGCACGAATCGACATATGCCTTAACCACCTGCAGGAACGAGGGCTAATCGACGACGCTAGTGTCGCCGCCGCCTTTGTACGCGACCGACTCCGACTTCGCCCTAAAGGTCGATCAGCACTGACATCAGAACTCCGCCAAAAAGGTATCGGTCAGGAACTTGCACAGCAGACCATCAACCACGTCTTCGAGTCCGAACAGACCAACGATCTAACGCTCGCCCAGGCCGCAGTCACAAAGTGGGTCGGGCAACAAAACCCGGAAGCACTCCAAGCCCTCATCGATAACTCATGGTCAAAGGCTAAACAGAAAGTACGTCGTCGCCTGACCGCGTGGTTGGCACGGCGAGGTTTCCGCGGATCAACAATGAGTGAAGCAATCGATCATGCGACCCGTCTCGCGTCACAGAAGGCTGACGTCGAATCGACTAGCAAGAAAGCAGAAACTTAGCCTATAGAAATCGCGGCATTCCGCTCTTCGAATAACCCGTTTGCCCAAGCACAAATCAGGTGTCGTCCAAGCTGTGTTCGACGACAAACCTCGTCAGACCTGCTACCGTTCGGATACGCAGCTTGTCCATTACACGCTCTCGGTGAGTTTCCACCGTGCGTGGAGATATTTCGAGCTGCCCTCCGGCTTCACGATTCGTCAGGCCTTGAGCCACAAGAAGCAGAACCTCTCGTTCCCGCTGGGTTAGTGAGCTAAGGCGGGCACGTAGCTGTTCCTCCTCGATTTCCCTCCGCAGCCCCACACTCAACTGCTGGGTGACACGCGCTGTGAAATGATCACGTCCTTCATGCACCGCTATGACCGCATCCCTGAGTTCCGCTGGAGACACGTCCTTAAGCACGTATCCGTCCGCGCCAGCCCTGACCGCCTGCAGGACGTACTCTGGGTCGTCATGCATTGAAAGAATGAGCACTCTGACCGGAGAGCCCGCTTCACGAAGTGCCATCGTGACCTCAAGCCCCGACATTGCAGGCATATTAACGTCAAGTACGACGACATCCGGCGACAGATCGGTGACCATGCCTAGGGCCTCCACCCCATCACCCACCTCACCTATTACATCGAGCCCATCGATCTCTTCGAGAACCCCTCGTATACCTTGCCTCACTACCGAGTGATCATCTGCAATCACGATCCGAAGTGACTCTTGACTCATTCTTCGTTTCCATCCTGGAGTGGCAACTGAACGCTCACCACGGCGCCATTTTCGTTCCGGTTTTCGATTTTTAATTCACCCCCAAGTACCGCTACCCGCTCCCGGAGGCCCGCCAGGCCTCCTCCACTTCTCAAGCGGACAGTAATGTCCTCTGAGAAACCAGGTCCATCGTCCTCAACTGTCAATATCGCATGTGATTCGGTACAGCTTAGAGTTACTGAAACGCGTGACCGAGCTCCGTGACGCACCGCATTCGATAACCCTTCCTGCATGGCTCGGTACACGGCCGCCTCCGCCTCCGACGAAAGAGATGGAGCCAGAAGAGGTGCCTCGAAATCCACATCCAATGTAGCTGGTTGATGAAAGTCCCTCGCAAGGGCTCGCATGGCCGGAATTAGACCAAGATCGTCAAGTGCGACTGGCCTTAGATTTCTCGTAACGCTTCTTATACTGCTGATTCCCTCTCCTAAGAGCGTCCTCGCTCGATCGAGTGCTGGAGCAGAAGCCTTATCGCTACGCTCCGCAATCACCCCTAGCTGCAGGTTAAGAGCGGCCAGCACCTGAGCAGTCTCATCATGAAGTTCACGCCAGATACGTGCGCGCTCCTCTTCATGCTGATGGATCATTCGCGCCTGAAGGCGCTCCAACTCCTCAGTCCGCTTAATCAGATCACGGCTCAACTCTTCATTCGCCAGTGCCACCCCAACCTGATGACCGAAGGCGAGAAGAAACCGGTTGTCTAGGACAGTGAAAGGATCGCGGGCCTCACCAACGACAACGATCGCTCCAATAACATCCTCCTCTCCAAGCACAGGGAGCGCAGCAGTGTATGCGTGCTCGAATCCTTTCTCATGCCGTTCATTCCAGCGTGTCACGGCCGGAACCCGCTCGTGTCGGACCTGCTCGGCTGCCCGGCGTGCCGGCTCCGGTGGTCCCTCGAAAGGCCACAGAGCCGCTACGCCTGCGCCCTGCACGAAATGCCCGTGCCCTTCCGTTGCGATCCAAAGAGCTGAGCCGTGAACCCCGCGCATTGACAGGGCTCGACGAAGCATCGCCTCCGCCGTCGACTCCTTTCGGCCAAGTCCCCCCTGAAGCTCCCCAGACAGTGCAGTTAAATTGGTTAGACCTTGGTCGAGATCTTCCAAAACCAGGAAAACAATCCCAAGCCCGACACCGATGGAAAATGCGATGTCTAAGTAGTACCCCCAAGGATTCCACGCCCCTTGAGCTCGAAGAAGGGGGTAGTCTAGATGGTGCAAAGCCCACAGGAAGAGCGTTACCGCCAAGAAACGCGCTGCGGGCGAGTTCACAAGACGATGGTACCGGAAGAAAGCCCACCCAGCGGCTGCAGTGGTGACACTGAGAAATAAAATCATCGGTCCAGCTGCTAGCACGAAGTCGTCAAGCAGGTAGATGCCTATGAACGACCACACGACCGGGAATAAGACTAGAACGCCATAGATCGGGCGCCAGGCCGCTCTTTGTGCGAACACAAATGCAGCCCCTAAAAAGGCAACCGCAGTCCATCCAGTTGCAACCTGATGCCAAAAGAGCGCAGCCTGCACACCCGTAATCAGGAAGGTGATGATCGCTACAAGCCTCAACGAATACACCGCCCACGCTAACGCCCATAGACTGAAATACTGTCTGCGGTAGCGTCGATTCAAAATCCCACAGAGCACCACGAGGCCTAGCGTAACCGCGAGTTGCAAGTATGCAGCCGCTAGCTCAGTGTCAGATGGTAATATCGGGCTAGAATTCATTGCCCGAAGATCCATTCACTCCGCTGCTACGGCAACGGCTTGCCAACACGGTCAGTCCAGATGATCCTCCGAGGGCTTCATACGCTAGCCTCGATATCATCAGTAACAACCTTTGAAAACAAGTCTCACGGAAGCTAAGCCCTTATGACTCGAGCCTTCGGACCACGACGCTCTACTTGGATCGACATTGACTCGGCTGATCCCGACGTCGTGCCTACGGAAGAACTAGCACTACTAACACAGTATGATCTGATATACCGAACGCTGGTCGCGATCCAGTTCAATTTCTCGCAATCAGGCCATCCAGGGGGCTCAGTTTCAGCAGGCCATATAATGACCGCGGCTCTCTTTGACTCGATGCAGTATGACCTCGGAGACCCTTTACGTGATGACCAGGATCTGCTCTCCTTTGCCGCAGGACACAAGGCAACCGGGCTATACGCCATGTGGGCGCTTCGAGATGAAGTCGCGCGTATCGCAAATCCAGGGCTCCTTCCCAAGGGCGATCACCTTCGGCTACGCTGGGAAGACCTCCTAGGCTTTCGCCGAAACCCCACTCAGCCGACACCACTGTTCAAACAGTTCGGATCGAAGCCGCTGGATGGACACCCTACTCCTATGACACCGTTTGTCCGAATCGCCACCGGTCCTTCCGGAGTCGGTATGGGATCGTCGATCGGCCTCGCATTCGCGGCCGCTGACTACTTCGGTGCGAACGCTCCGCGCATCCATATCCTGGAAGGCGAAGGGGGGCTCACACCGGGTCGGGTATATGAATCACTCGCGGCGGCCGGCTCCTCGGGTTTAAGCAACGCCATCTGTCACCTAGACTGGAATCAGGCTTCCATAGACTCAGATCAGGTCACCCGAGAGAACGATAGTCCTGGAGAATATGTACAGTGGGATCCGATGGAATTGTTCTATCTACATGACTGGAACGTCGTCCATGTCAAAGACGGCTTCGATATGGGCCAAGTTCTTACAGGTCAGCGCAGAGCGCTCGCTATAAACAACGGACAACCCACCGCCGTCGTATATCGAACGGAAAAAGGTTTTGGTTACGGTATTACTGGTAAGAAATCTCACGGAGGTGGCCACAAGAGAGGCTCCGAAGCCTACATTGATACCCTTCGTCCCCTACTCGGCAACTACGCAGAGGAAATCCCACAGGTCGACGACCCCGGTGACGCGGAAAAACTTGAAGCGTGCCACTGGGCAACCCTTGAGATGTTACGAGACTGGATAAGATCCGAAGCGAACGACGTGTGCCAAGAAACGGCACGAAGGCTCGAAGCCGCCAGAGATGGTCTGGACAAGCGACAACGTAGTCCACGAGCAGGAGCTCCGGACATAGAAGAGCTCTATCGTGTAACTGACCCCGCCACGACACCAACAGATGTCGAGCTGGATATCGGCTCCAAAATCGCACTCAGAAGTCAGCTCGGCAGGGTACTCGGATACCTAAACGAGCAATCTGAAGGATCAATCTTGCTCGGTGCAGCCGACCTGCTTGACTCAACTGCGATTTCAGGAGCCTCTAGAAATTTCTCTCCGGGATTCTTCCACTACGGTGATAATCCTGACAGTCGAACCTTAACGATGGGTGGCATTTGTGAGGACGGCTTATCGTGCATTCTGAGCGGCATTTCGGGCTTTGGGAAGCACTGCGGAGCAGGAGCCTCTTACGGTGCATTCATCAGCCCCCTAGGTCACATACCCGCCCGAGTGCATGCGATCAGTCAGCAGATGAAACAGGAGGTGCAGAGGAGTCGATATGCCCCCTTCATTCTCCAGTGTGGCCACGCCGGTATGAAAACCGGCGAAGACGGTCCTACGCACGCAGACCCGCAAGCCTTACAACTACACATAGAGAACTACGTGCCCGGAACGGCAGTCACGCTCACCCCCTGGGAACCGCAAGAGATCTGGCCTTTGATGGCTGCATCCTTTCAAGCCGAGGCGGCAGTCATTGTTCCCTTCGTAACACGCCCCGGCGAACCCGTGCTTGACCGCGAAGCACTCGGGCTGGCTCCAGCCTCCGAGGCTGCCAAAGGTGTATACAAGCTTCGATCCGCAGCCAGCACAGCTGTTGGAACGATCGTGCTGCAGGGATCTGGAGTAGCACTAGCATTCGTTCAGGAAGCCCTTCCCCGGCTTACCCAAGACGGGATCGACCTTGATGTTATTTACGTCGCAAGTCCTGAACTCTTTGATCAGCTTCCCCAAGAGGAGCGAGACACGCTATTCAACGACGAAATCGCATTGACGACAATGGGCATCACCGGCTTTACGCTACCAACCATGTACCGCTGGATTCGTTCTGACATAGGGCTTAAGCACTCACTCCACCCATTCGTCAAAGGGCACTACCTCGGCTCTGGAGCGGGAGAGATGGTGATCCATGAGGCAGGTCTCGATGGGGAGGCTCAAGCGAGAGCGATCATGGCATGGCTTGACGACGGGGGCGGCAACTGACCGACCTCGGTCATTCCTAGAAACTCAAACTTAAAAAGAGATCCCGTTTTTCTTCGCCAAGCGAGCCCAAAGAACATCCAGTACCAGTCGATTACACCGCCTTCCTAGGCGTAGGATCCTCCATTCTACGAATGGACCTCCCTGTCCTGAGCGCTATCATCGTTCTGTACCTCTTTGGCATTCTCAAACGCTCGAAGAAAAGCGTCTACGGGCTGCGCCCCATAGATAGCGAAGCTTCGATTGAACACGAAAGTTGGTGTTCCAGTAATCCCCATCTTACGTGCATCTACCGTGGTATCGTGCAAGGCGGCTTCCCAGCCACCCTGATCAAGCGCCGCGTGCATCTGATTCACTTCAATCCCTACCGACGCAGCTAAGCTGTCGATTACTTGGACATCTCCTAGGTCACGACCCTCATCGAAATAGCCGACAAAGATCCGTTCGTGGAAAGCTGGAAAGAGGTCAGGAAGGTCGTCCTGCGCCCAAGCTCCCGCCATCAAGGCTCGATGAGTGTTCGAAACCTTCGGGCGATTCTCTACGATCAAGCCCTCTGCTGCTGCACTCGCCCGCAAGGCCTCCTGCATGCTAGCCCAGCGGTCGGCGGGGTACCCGAGGTCTTCGAACGGCATACCCTCCATCGGCACCTCAGGGTGAATCTCGAAAGGGCGCCAGTGGACATCTACGACCACACCGTCGGGGAGCTGTCGCAATGCCTTCTCAAATCGAGCCCACCCTACGTAACACCATGGGCAGGTGTAATCACTGAACACTTCTACTCGAACAGACATTATTTCAGAAAATTACCGATTAACAGTGTTCTGGGTCTAGAAAAAGGCTCAGTGGCCGTTGATAAAAATAACAGACGCACCTGATCAGCTCTAATCTTCCGAGTGCCTATAGGTATTCGCGTTGGATTCTAGCAGCGTTTAAACAACCGATGGATACAAGGCGCTTGCCCGCTAGGCTAGGACCCCGAACATTTGCTTTCCCCGCGGGCAATTCTTCAGCTACTAGCACGCGGTGCGGGACAGTCTCTTTTTCCAACCCTTAGGAGTATCTCGTGAAGAAACCCATGATTATCGTGGCGATAGCCACCCTTGCAGTAGCCCCCCCCCTCTTCGCCCAAGACGGTAACATGAGTTTCTTCATCACCAGTGCGGGACCTGGAGATGGAGCCAATCTCGGCGGCCTAATGGGAGCGGATCAACACTGCCGAGATCTCGCCTATGCCAAGGGCTTTGGTGACCTTACGTGGCGAGCCTACCTAAGTACAGTTGCCATGGGGGGAGAAGCCGCCGTGAACGCGCGTGACCGCATCGGGGACGGCCCTTGGCACAATTATGCTGGTGATCTGATTGCTCGAGACGTCGCCGACCTGCACTCTGAAAACGCCAACCTTACGAAAGAGTCGATTCTGACCGAGAACGGTGAAATGGTGAACGGACGAGGCGACTCGCCCAACATGCACGACATTCTCACCGGGTCTAGCATCGATGGAACTGTCAGCTCGGCAGAAGGCCACGACGCCTGTGCTAACTGGACTAGTAACAGTGAAGGAAGTGCTGCAGTCGGCCATCATGACCGACAAGGAGGAGGCCAGAATCCAACCTCGTGGAACTCAGCTCACGGCTCTCGTGGCTGCGGTCAGGAAGACCTACAGGGGACAGGAGGCAATGGGTTCTACTATTGTTTTGCGACCGACGCTAACGAGCAGGAGGCACTCCACCAAGAGTAGCCAACTGACCTGCTGTCCCCTTTGGGACAGCAGGTCTTCATCCTGCTTCCTTGAAGTTTGGTGAAGAGCGTCTGTGGCAACCTGTCGACCTAGGAGTTAAGGCACTGAGCGGATCACCTGAAGACACTAGAGCACTCCAGCTCATCGTGCTCATCACCTACTCACTGAGCCTAGTCATGTTTGGACTCGTTATGTCTCGACGTGTCCGAGGTAGTGGCAGCTTCTTCGTGGCGGACCGATCCTTAGGACCAGGGCTGGTCTTCTCAACGTTCCTGGCAGCTAACATCGGCGCTGGCTCTGTCATCGCTGCATCGGAACTCGGTTACGAAGCAGGACTCTCTGCATGGTGGTACGTAGGCTCGGCTGGAATCGGACAGATCATCTTCGCATTTTTCGTCGCCCCCCGGATCTGGCGGGCCGGAAAGAAACACGGCCTGTATACGGCTGGTGATTACCTAGAGCTTCGATACGGTAACTCGGTACGCGCAATAATAGTATCGATTCTGTGGCTGGGAACACTGGCAATCCTAGCGGCACAGCTAATTGCAATGTCGCAGATTCTCGAGTGGGTCCTAGGCACGCCACGATGGGTAGGTGCGACGCTTGGTGGGATGATAATGATCATCTACTTCACCGCGGGAGGGCTTATGACCACCGCCTGGGTAAACCTCGTTCAACTCATCGTTCTGATCGTCGGCTTCCTCGTAGCAATCCCTATCGCAGTAGGAAGCGCCGGCGGTGTTGAAGCGGTCTTGGCGGCAGCTCCAGCTAATTCGGACTTCATGAATCCGCTAGCGTTTGCCGGAATCATCATGTTCGTCATCCTAATGCCGTCGTTCGTTGTGTCTCCTGGGCTAGTGCAGATGGGATATGCTGCAAAGGACGAATCCGCTCTCAAGAAGGGTGTTGCACTGCAAGCGTTAGCTCTACTTGCGTTCGCCTTTGTCCCAGTATCCGTGGGGGTCATCGCCCACAGCTTTGATCCTGGGCTCACGAATGGAGCCTACGCAGTACCTACGATGCTCACCCTGGGCCTCCCTCCTCTACTCGGGGCACTCGGTCTCGCTGCAGTTTTCTCTGCTGAGGTAAGTTCGGCCGATACCGTGCTCTTCATGCTTTCCACATCTTTGTCACAAGACATTTACAAACGCTACATCTCTCCTGACGCAACAGACAAAGACGTCCTGCGCGTCGCTCGTCTCGCAGCAATCGTGGGTGGCATGGGAGGTCTCGGGCTTACTCTTCGCCTTGATAGCGTACTCGACACTATAACAATCTTCTACGCGATCATGAGCGTGAGCCTTTTCGTCCCCTTGCTAGCAGGCCTACACACGCGTCGAGCCGGCGTACCAGAAGCAATAGCCGGAATTGGCGCAGGGGTGAGCACACTGGTTACGGTTTCTATCGCAGGTGAGGCGGAAATGGTTTCCTCGACCGTCGCGAAAAGTGCCACAGGGATTGGCATTCTCGCTTCGGGGATAGCCTTTGTTTTGGTAATGATGATCCGACATCTCCTTAAAAAGTTTAGGACTGGATGATCAGGGAACGCAGGTACCCCCTTGAGCCCACCGCAGAAGAAATGCGAGAGATGCTTGGACAGGTCTCAGAGCGAATCATCGCTCACATCGACTCACTCGAAAGCCAACCCGCGTCATACGACTCAGATGGACGGCTCGTGGCTAAGAGCTTCATCGAAGCTGTCCCCAACTCCAGTAGCAATTTTGAGACCCTACTTGACCGTCTCTTTGATGACGCCGCCCCGCATTCCTACAATACTGCAGGGCCGGGCTACCTAGCTTACATCCCTGGGGGTGGGCTCTTCCCATCGGCCATAGCGGACCTAATCGCGAACGCAATAAACCGTTATGTAGGTGTTTGGATCGCTGCTCCCGCTCTAGTTCAACTGGAGCTTAATGTGATCCGGTGGTTCTGCGAGATCGTCGGCTACGGGTCCGGAAGTGGCGGTGTTCTAACAAGCGGTGGGTCTCTCTCAAACCTCACAGCAATCGTGTCAGCGCGACGTGAGCGTCTAGGAGACGACCTCAGAAACGGCGTGATTTACACCTCGGACCAGACGCACCACTCCGTACGCAAGTCGGCAGTTGTAGCCGGATTCCCAGAATCGGCAGTTCGCCATATCGAAACAGACGAGCTTCAGCAGATTCGGTTAGATCAACTCAGAAGAGAGATCCAAGCCGATCTTGCAGCCGGGCGAGCACCCTTCCTCATAGTTGGCAGCGCAGGGACAACAAACACGGGTGCCGTCGACGACCTAGACAGTTTAGCGAATCTAGCTCAAAAAGAGGGCCTCTGGTTCCACGTTGATGCCGCATACGGGGGATTCTTTACACTGACCGAGCGTGGGCGGCGGGCCATGGCTGGTCTTGAAAGGGCAGACTCGATCACCCTTGATCCACATAAGGGACTCTTCCTGCCATATGGGACAGGTGCCCTGCTTGTGAAGGACGAAGGAGCACTTCGGCGAGCACACGCTACCTTTGCCGATTACATGCCGGTAATGCAGCACGACCCCGACTTTGTTGATTTCTGTGACCTTTCGGCTGAACTCTCGCGTGATTTTCGCGGTCTGCGCATATGGCTTCCGATGAAGCTATTCGGCCTTGAGGCCTTTCGTGAGGCACTCGAAGAAAAGCTAGAGCTTGCCGACTGGATCACGAATCAGCTTCGTCAGATTCCAGAAGTCGAGATTGTCACCGAGCCCCGGCTATCACTAGTCTCATTCCGCCTGCGAGATGATCCCGATGGGGATGCCACACAGAGACTGATGCAGGCAATCAATGCGCGGAAGAACGTTTATCTTACGGGTACCCTGGTCAATGGCCGATTCGCCATCCGGATATGTGTGCTGTCATTCCGTACGCACCGCGACCGGATGGACCTTTGTGCCGACGACATTCGCGACGCGGTATTCGAGGTAACCACACCCCGCTGATACCGGTGTGTCAGGGGAACAATACGACCTTGTTCCAGCCCGCCTCACGAGCTGAAAAACGACGATACGCTTCGACACCTTCCGACAGCGGCAAGCGATGTGAGATCAGGGTCGCAATTTGATCTTGCCTGCGAACTACCAGATCAAGTGACTCGGGCATGTAATGGCGAGAGGGGCACCGTCCAGCAGCATAGGAGAGGTTTCGGTCGTATAGCTCGCCAGGTGAAACTGCTAGATGCGACTCCGAATGCACACCCAGTGCACCTATACTCCCCCCGTTTCGAACTAGGTTAGCTGCGAGTCGGGTTGCACTCTCATTACCAACTGCCTCTATCACCGTATCGACGCCCCGCCCCTCAGTATATTCATCAACAATCCACCGAGGCTGATCCGTTTCGAAGTTTACAGCGATCGCGCCAAATGCTTCGGCTGACCGCAGCCGTGATGGTACTCGGTCAATGGCTAGAACTGCACTCGCGCCCCGATCGAACGCCGTAAGGATTGACAATAGACCAACTGGCCCGCAGCCGATCACAGCGGTGACATCACCACCACAGACACCGGCTATATCTGCTCCAAATGCAGCTGTAGAAAGTATGTCCCCAGACAGAAGTGCGACCGCCTCGTCCAACCCTTCAGGCACAGAAACCAGTGTCGCATCCGCATGCGGAACACGAATGTACTCGGCCTGTCCTCCTTGCAGTCCCTCTCCTCCTTCTACCCATCCGAAGAGCTGACCCGAACTACAACGCGCCGTTAGCCCGGTCTCGCAATAGAAGCAATCACCACAATTCGTAGTGAACGGCGCCACCACTTTGGCTCCCACCTCGTGCGCCCGAACCTCAGACCCGACCTCGATCACCTCACCAAGTGGCTCGTGGCCCATGACTGTGCCCACATCGAGACCCACCTCACGGCCGAAGTATGGATGTAGATCTGACCCACAAATTCCTGTGGCCGTTACTCGTAAGATTACATCAGACGCTGCAACAAGCTCCGGATCTGGGACGTCCTCGAACGCTAACTCTTCGATCCCATGGAAGGTGATTGCCTTCATCCTATTCGCTTCATTTGGATCAAAGTCGGACAATCATCTTCGGCTCTAGGTCAGCCCGCCATCTAAACTGGCCCACCGTCACCACCGACGCTCTGGTCGAGACCAATCCGGGCAAGAGGATAACGATCCTCACGATGAGCTGGAGCATATTAACTCAGAACGGAAGTCCATCGTCTCCGCCATCAACATCCACTACCGGCTCAGACCAAGGCTCCTGCCCTCCACTAGCTTCCTGCTCTCGCGTGATCTTCCACGCCTTCACGTCAGTATACCAACGACCATCGAACTCTCGGCTCTGAATGTCGATATGAGCGGTGACAGTTTCGCCCTTCTTGACTCCGAACTTGTCTATGTTGTCACCCCACTGGATAACCGCCACCTGCTTAGGGTATTGGCCCGGAGTCTCTATGATAAAGTGCTGCTTTCGCCAGGTGCCATTCTTTCCCTGACCAGTCTGTTCGTCGAGGACATCAATAACTTCGCCGGTGATCGTAAGAGCCATATGGTGTCGTTAGGTTGAGCGTTCGGATGAGAAGCTTGCAAATCAAGCGTCGGTTAAATCCCGAAGGCTGTCAACAAAAAAGCTCGCGCGCTAGAGGATAAAGCATCACACGAAGAGGTTTAAATCACCTAGATTTGAAATATAAAGCATCACCTGATCAGTTATACGAGGAAACACTCCATCTGAGGCGCGTCCCTGTGAGCACTTTCGCTGAGCAACTGGAAAAAATCAAAACTGCACGTGGCTTTATTGCTGCACTCGATCAGAGTGGCGGAAGTACTCCCCGAGCGCTGGCCTCCTATGGGATCAGCGAGGACGAGTGGAGTGGTCAAGATGAGATGTTCGATGCAGTACACGAGATGCGGACCCGAATTATCACAATGCCGGCTTTCTCAGGTGATCGGGTCATAGGCGCAATTCTCTTCGAAGGTACAATGGACCGGGACGTCCAGGGGCTTCCAACAGGCACCTACCTTTGGGCTGCGAAACAGATCGTCCCGTTCCTGAAAATCGATAAAGGGCTAGCTCCCGTCGAAAACGGCGTTCAACTGATGAGATCTATCCCAAGTCTAGAATTGACCTTGGAACGAGCCCGTGCAATGGGCATCTTCGGTACAAAAATGCGCTCGGTTGTAAAGGAAGCGAATACCGAAGGAATTCAGGAAATCATCGAGCAACAGCTCGAAGTCGGAAAGCAGATCGTCAGACATGGTCTGATCCCAATTCTCGAGCCTGAGGTGGATATCCACTGCCCCGAAAAAGGTGAAGTTGAAAAAATCCTGCTCGATAGTCTTATGTTGGGACTCGACTCTCTTGTCGAAAACGAGAAGGTGATGCTTAAGCTCACTCTTCCGGAGGTCAACGGCTTCTACGCGCCCTGCATCGAGCACCCCAATGTGCTCAAAGTCGTTGCACTTTCTGGTGGATACTCAAGGGATGAGGCAAATAGGCGCCTGGCGCATCAGCCAAAGATGATCGCCAGCTTCTCACGCGCGCTAGTCGAAGGACTTAGCGCACAACAGTCGGACGAGGAATTCAATACAGGGTTAGATGCCTCAATTCAAAGTATTTATGAAGCTTCGATATCCTAGCAAAGCAATGATTTACGACCTCTGATATAAATCTCTTTATTAATTAGATCAGAGATACGATTTCAAGGTCAGTCATCAGGCTCCAGCACATACTCGGTCGTGATGTCAATCGCATTTTTTAGCGTCCGATAAACGGGGCAACGATCCGCATGCATAGCGTGCACCCGTTCCACAGTTTCACGGTGCTCCTCCCTGGCTCTGACCCGATAGGTGACATGGACCTTACGGATAACGAGGACACCATCCTCTTTCCCTACCTCACCACGTACATCCGCATTCAACTCACCCTCACCTGCACTGATCCCGCGCGCCTCCAGCGCGCCTCCGAAGGTCCCTGTTAGTCAGCCACCAGTCGAAGCCATGACATAGTCAAGCGTCGTAGTGATCTCACGGTCAGGATCGGCACCGTAGTGCTCCCTGATCGCGCCATGAACGCCAAATTCAACCGGCCCTTCGTGGGCCGGAAGCCAAGCGTGACGGTAGGGGCCCTTGATTCGATCAATCCGGATATCGGCGATGTAGACGGCATCACTCACGTGAGATGCTCCATGGGATTTGGACACGCTCTTTAGCCGCGTGTGACAGATAACGACGCAGCCGATCTTGCGCCCCACTACCCCATCGGTCAAGCGATAAATAATTCTTGCTCATACAACATATTCGGTTTATCTTCGGTTTCCGTGCTCCAGCAGGAAGCGCGAAAGCCGATTCAGGCACCGAGCGGCTTAGGAGGAGACTTGCGATGCGGAGCGCCGGTGACGATTCCCTACGTCGAACTACACTGTCATTCGGGATTTTCTTTTCTAGACGGAGCCTCGCACCCCGAAGAACTCGTGATGAGTGCTGTAGAGCTAGGCTACCCCGCACTAGCATTAACCGATCATAACGGCCTCTACGGCTCGATGGAGTTCGCACAAGCTGCCAAACTGGTCAACCTGCAACCGATCACGGGAGTCGAGCTTACTCTTCGTGACTGTTTTCCGGGAATCCCCGAACCGAAATCAGGCCACCACATCACACTTCTGGCCGAAACACCAACCGGGTACGCCAACCTATGCCGCCTACTGACAGAAGCACACATGAAATCAGAGCGGGGGGATCCTCGTCTCTCGCTTGAATCTCTACTTATGCACCCGGAAGGACTAATATTACTTACGGGATGCTCTAAGGGCCCAATCACAGCAGCGCTCGAGTCCTCTTTCGCCCAAGCAGAGACCTTAGCCCGCCGGCTACTGTACCACTTCGGTCCGGGCAACATCTTCATAGAGTTACAGGAAAACGCTGTCCGTGGTGATAGTGCACGTAACAAGAGACTGGGACGCCTCGCGGGGCGCCTCGGTCTCGGAGTGGTAGCAACAGGGAACGTTCACTACCACCGACCGGAACGGTATCGAATCCAAGATGTTCTGGTTTCCATCCGCAACAGAACCACGCTCGACGGTGCTCACGATACAAGGAGGTCTAACGGACTTTTTCACCTCTCTGCACCCTGGGAAATGCACCACCGCTTTCAAAGCCGTCCTGAAGCGCTCACAAACACGCTCCTAATAGCAGAACGTTGCACCGGGTTCGACCTGACCCAAGATCTCGGTTACGAATTCCCCGACTTTGAAGGATCGGAGCGTAACTCAGCAATCGAATCACTCGCTTCTATGTGTTTTCAGCGCGTCAGTGAACTGTACGCGCCGGGTAGCGCAGAAGAACAAGATGCTAAAGATCGATTGCACACCGAGCTCTCCCTAGTGGACCTACACGGCCTAGGAGGCTTCTTCCTCGTATACCGCGACATCATGCGGCTAGCGACCGAAGTTGCCCATGAAGTCCGCGGTGAAGCTCCCCGAGCCTCATCCGGGCTTCCACCTGGTCGAGGACGGGGGTCGTCCGTCTCATCGATTATCTGCTATCTAATCGGTCTCTCGCATATCGATCCGGTAAAGAACAACCTCTTTCTCGGACGTTTCTTGAATGAAGCACTTCACAGCGTTCCGGATATTGATCTGGACTTCCCACGCGATATACGAGAGAAGTTGATCTTGCGTGTGTATGAAAAGTACGGAAAAGAACATGCAGGACTGGTCTGCACGTTCCCTACCTATCGTCTAAAATCGGCAGTTCGAGAGATTGGCAAGGCACTAGCCCTACCCATGGGAGAAATCGAAAAACTCTCTAGACTAGCCGAGCAACGCTCTGCTGCTGGCTTGGCGGACGAGATCGCGTCACTGCCCGAATTCAAAGATCGAGCCGACGGACACCTCTGGAAGCTGCTCGGAGAACTCGCTAAAGATATTACAGGCCTACCAAGACACATCTCACAGCACGTCGGCGGCATGATCATCTCGAGCCGACCTCTTGTAGAGATCGTCCCACTCGAACCCGCAGCTTGGGAAGGTCGCTCCCTCTGTCAGTGGGACAAAGACTCTTGCGATGACGCCGGATTCATCAAGATAGATTTTCTGGCTCTCGGCATGCTGTCCCTAGTCGATGAGACTATCGATCTAATCTCCGAACGACATGGCAAAGCCCCTGACCTTTCCCGCATCGATTTCAGCGACGAGGCCGTCTATGATCGTATCGGATCAGGAGACACCGTTGGAACTTTCCAGATCGAGAGTCGAGCGCAGATCCAAATGCTCCGACGCACAAAGCCAAGAAACTTAGAGGAGCTAGCTATTCAGGTCGCAATCGTGCGGCCAGGTCCGATTGTCGGTGGTGCAGTGAACCCATACGTACGACGGCGTGAAATACTGCGAGACAACCCTGGATATAAGATCCCCTATCCCCATCCACTCCTCGAAGAGGCTCTGGGTGAGACATTAGGAGTGATCATCTTTCAGGATCAAGTTCTCAAGGTCTGTCAGGCTCTCGCCAATTTCACCGATGGGCAAGCAGAGTTGTTGAGACGAGCAATGAGTCGGAAACGGTCGAAGGAGGCCCTCTCAACTCAATGGGAGCATTTCAAGAACGGAGCAAAAGCCAACGGTGTCGAACAAGCCACTGCGCGGGAAATCTTCAATCAGGTGACCGCCTTTTCTGAGTTCGGCTTCCCAAAATCACACGCTGCAGCCTTTGGCCTCTTAGCATACCAGTCGACATGGCTCCGTCATTACTACCCCGTAGAATTCTATGTCGGACTATTCAATAACCAACCCATGGGCTTCTACTCGCTGGATGCTCTTGGGAGAGACGCCAGAAGAAACGGCATCAAAACGCTTCTTCCGGATATAAATCGGAGTTACGTCAAGTGCACCGCCGAAGAAACCGACCTACGGATCGGGCTAGGATTCATTCGGGGATGGGGGGCTGAAATCGCTGAAAATGTCGTATCTGAGCGGGAGTCCGGGGGTCCCTACCGTTCACTACTGGACTTTCTCCGGCGTAAGCCAACGAAACTCAAAAGACCAGCCATCGAAAATCTCATCTGGGTGGGTGGTTTCAGTTCCCTCGGCCTGACCAGACGGGAGTTGTTATGGCAAGCCGGTCTCTGGCTCGGCCCTGAGAACAATGAGACAATTGCAAGCGGCCGAAA
>CENY01054685.1_pt1 | contig 17079 bp, 15 predicted proteins | sample 356181 | NCBI WGS metagenome assembly CENY01 (sample SAMEA2619840, study PRJEB7988) | marine metagenome | isolation source: saline water (ENVO:00002010), including
TGAAAGATCTGGCCGGCGTCATGGAGCAGCAACCGGATCTGGTGCCCGCACGGGTGGGCAAATATCAGCGCGGGCTTCTGGCCGCAGGTTTGAGCGTGCCGGAAAGCGATGTGTGGCAAGCGGCACCAAAGGATGTCTACGCCAAATGGGTGGAGGTGGCGATCTCGCACCTGAGCCTGCAGCGTGCGCGCCTTAAGCAGCACGAACCCTCCGCCTGGGAGGCCGTGCACCCCGGAGGCGTTCACCAGATGCGGGTGACCACGCGGCGCATCCGGGCGGGACTTGCCGCATTTGCCAACGTACTACCCCAAAAGTCCGCCGCGCGGTTGAAAGACGACGTGCGCTGGCTCACCAGCGCGCTGGGCCCGGTGCGAGATCTCGACGTGCAGTTGGAGAACCTGCACAATTATCGACACCTACTGACCACCGCCCAGGGGCCGGCGCTCAACCGCTACCAGCGGCACCTGGAGCAGCGGCACCGCAAGGCCCACCAGGCATTGGTGTGTGAGCTGGCAAGCGACCGATTCGCCACGCTGGACGCGCATTTTGAGCGGGTGCTGGAGAAAGCGTCGCGCCGAGCATCGCAGCAACGGGGAATTTCGATTCAGCAGGCTGCCTCCGATCAGGTGCTGCCCCTGCTGGAGTCGGTGCTCAAGAAAGGCCGCACGATCAAGAAGTCGAGCCCTGCGGAGAAGCTGCACAAGCTGCGCATCGAGCTCAAACGGCTGCGCTACCAGCTGGAATACCTCATCGATTCCTGCGGCAAGCCGGCACGGCGCAGCCACAAAGAGCTGAGTCGGCTACAGAACGTGCTGGGCAGTTATCAGGATGCCATGGTGGCCATGGAGCAGCTGGAACACTACTGCCACCACACCAATCTGGACCGGGTGGAACGGCGCACGTTCAACGAGCTCATGGCGTGGGAGCGCGAACGCGGCGAGCGCTACCGGCGCAAGTTCCCCAAACGCTGGGCTCGCTTCGAAAACGTGGCGGGGTCCCTGCTGCAGGTACTGTGAGTGCGGCCGGAGCGCGCGTAGAGGGCCCCCGCGCCGGAACTTCAGATCAATTGAGCGGCCCTGGCTTGAACGGTGCGCCCAGCAGATAGCCGCCCACAAAGCCGTAGTGCGAACGACGCCCCTGCGAGCGCTGGGTGACCACCTTCATGTCCTGAAAGCGACGCTGCAGCGGGTTCGCGTGGTAGATCCCGCTGGATTCAGCCACCTAGTAAGCAATGTCCAGGCTAGCGGCTGCCTCGCGAATCACGCGCGTACCCGCCATGCGCAGCTCGATGCGCGCATCATTGCTGTTGCCCTGGGCAACTCCGGCGAGATCCAGCCCACGCACGGTTTCGCAATAAACTCCGGCAGGGGCAATTCCAAACCACCCAGATCAAGGGGAATCAGCGCACGGAGCAAGCCGGCCGCCTGCAGCTGGGCAACCGTCTCATCGGGCAGCTTGCGCTGCGTGTCGATCTCATCCGCCGCATTGGCCACTTGCTCGATGAGGGCCAGGGTGAGCGGGGCGGCAACGGTCATGTCAGCTCGCGTACGATCTGCTGATGAGTGGCACGGTCCAGGGTGTAACTGCGGGCCGCAATGATCATCACCAGCATGAGCGATGCAGGCACCAGCGTGAGCAGGTTGTGGATGGCGCGCAGCGACTGCTCGGACTGCTCCGCGTTGGCCACGTAGCCCACCAGCGCCAACGCGCCGGCCACACCGGCGCCGCCCAGGGCTTTGGCAAGCTTCTGAAAGAAGCTGGAGAAAGCAAATATAGCGCCATCCGCGCGCAGCCCCAGCTTCCACTGGGCGTACTCGACGGTGTCGGGGATCATGGCCCAACCCAGCACGGCAATGGGCGTTCCGCCCAAAGCGGTAATGCACGACCAGAAGAACACCCATCCGATATCTTCATAGGGCGTGAAATACAGGCCCAGGGAGCCAACGATGGTTACCAAGGCGCCCGTGATAATGCCGCCGGACTTGCTCATGCGTTGCGACAGCTTGGGCACGGCCACCAGGCCCAGCATCATCACCGGCATGGTGATTCCAAAGAACCACGCCACCAGGTCCTCGCGCCCCAGGTTGTACTTGAAGTAATACAGGGTCACCGTTTGGCGCACCGTGAACGACAGCATGCCCACCGTGAACATGACCATAACGATCAACAGCGGCGGGTTGAAAAACACCGCCCTCAGGCTGTCGCTAAGCGCCAGGTTCTGCGACGGCGGGGGCGCCACCTGCTCTTGCGTGTGGCGAAACGTCACCCACAGCAGGGCAGTTGCCACCAGCGCATAGATCATCAGTGCCGTACGGAACCCTTCCGCCTCGGTCTCGAACAAACCAACCAACGGCAACATGCCAACAGAGATGATGTAACCACCGGCAAAGGCGAACCCCATTCGAATGGTGGACAGCAGCGTGCGCTCGTCCGAATCCACCGTCATTGCCGCACTCAACGTGGAGTAGGGAATAGACACCACGGTATAGGCGATGCCGAACAGCACATAGGTAACGTAGGCCCACACCAGCTTGCCCGTCTCGCCCAGATCCGGCGTGGTAAAGGTCAGAATGGCGATGATGCCCAGCGGCACCGCGCCGTATCTTATGTGCGGTCGCAGGCGGCCCCAGCGACTCTTGGTTCGTTCCGCGATGAGCCCCATGAGCGGGTCGGTGACTGCGTCCACGATGCGCGCCACCAGAAACACACCACCCGCCGCCACCGCACTCAACCCATAGACATCGGTGTAGAAATACAACAGGTACGTCATGGCGGAGATGAAGTACAGGTTGATGCCCAGGTCCCCCACCCCATACGCCATGCGCTGCCGTAAGGTGAGTTGGTGGGTATCCATTGTGGGAGACAAGTGGCCTAGATGGCGCCAGCAGTCTTCAGTGCTTCAATACGCTCAACAGTGATTCCGAATTCCGCCAGCACCACGTCGGAGTCGCAACCCGGGTCCGGCGCCGCACGTTTGAACGCCTCCGCATGGGGAAAGCGCGACAGGTTGATGGGTGAGCGCACTAGACTGAGGTCGCCAAGCTCCTCGTGCGGTGCAGGTTTAACCATGCCCAGATGGCGCACCTGGGCGTCATCGAAACCCTGCTTGACGGTATTAATGGGGCCGCACGGCACGCCTTTTGCGTTCAGCTTCTCCACCAGTTCGGCAACCGTGTATTGGCTCGTCAGCTTAGAGATGTCTTCTTTCAACGCAGCTTTACGCTCGCGGCGCTCACGCGACGTCTGATAGTCCGGATGTTCGGCCAACTCCGTGGCGTCCAGGGCCAGACAAAAGCGCTCCCACAGACGTCGGTTGGACGCGGCGAGGTTGATCATGCCATCCGAGGCAGGAAACACGCCCATGGGGGTTTGATAAGGGTGATCGTTGCCCTGCTGCCCGGGCACCTCCCCGGTCATGGTGTAACGCGCACCCTGAAAGTCGAGCTTGCTCATCATGGCTTCCAGGAGCGACGTGTGCACCCACTGGCCTTCACCCGTGCGCTCACGGTGCAGCAGCGCCAGTAGAATCCCCTGCCCCAGAAACATACCGGCGGACGTGTCGCTGACAGCAATGCCCACGCGCATGGGCCCGCTTCCGGGCTCGCCGGTTATGGACATGAGGCCGCTCATGCCCTGCACGATCTGATCAACGCCGCCGCGCTCCGCATAGGGACCGTCCTGGCCGAAGCCCGAGATGCTGGCGTATATGAGCCCCGGGTTCACTGCCTTGAGCGTGTCGTAATCCACCCCCAACCGATGCTTAACGTCGGCTTTGAAGTTCTCCACCACCACGTCCACCTGGGCGGCCAGCTCCAGGAAAACGGCGTGGCCGTCTGAGTGCTTGAGGTCGATGGTGAGACTGCGCTTATTGCGATGCAGGTTCTGCTCGTCGGGCCCATGACGCGAGCCGGTCACTGACTGACCCCCGGGGGGTTCAACCTTGATGACATCTGCGCCCCAGTCGGCTAACAACCGCACTGCAGTTGGGCCAGCGCGGGCAATGGTGAGATCCAGAACCCGAATATGTGAAAGTGGCAACATGATCCTCGCGATTCTCGCACATCGCTGGGTCTTGTCTACAATGGTCGGAAACAATGCTTAAGGGAACCACCGCGTGAAGTACGCCGCCATAGCGCTCATCGTCATCTCCGTTGGCGTAATCGCCTACTTCAGCAGCCTTGAACCCGCCGCGCCCAGCGCCCCGGCAGAGACCATCGCACCCGTGCGTGACGATGTGACCCTGCGCCGCACTACGGCGGGAGAAATCGTCGGCTTTCAGGGGGATCACGGCGCCCGTACCTGGCTCGGCGTGCCCTTTGCTGCGCCCCCGTTAGGCGAGCTGCGCTGGCGTCCGCCTGAACCTCCCATCCCGTGGAAAGGCGTGCGCGAAGCGCTCTCCGTCAGCGCCATCTGCCCACAACTACAAGCCAATACCGGGACCGGGGGCCCGGATGATCCCGCCGCTGTGCGCGGTGACGAGGATTGCCTGTACCTGAACATCTTCGCCCCAGCCAACGCCCGCCGTCTGCCGGTGATGGTGTGGATCCACGGCGGCGGCAACTCGGTGGGCAGCGGCACCACGTACAACGGCGCCATGTTAGCCACCGGGCAAGACGTGGTAGTGATCACCATCAATTACCGCATCGGACCGCTGGGCTGGTTTAGCCACCCGGCGCTGCATACCGGCGACGCGGCAGCCGACTCCGGCAATTACGGTATTCTGGACATCATTGCCGCCCTCGAATGGACCCGGGACAATGTGGCCGTATTCGGCGGCGACCCGGATCGGGTCACCGTATTTGGCGAGTCGGCCGGCGGCCAGCAGGTGCTGAACCTGGTGGCGTCCCCGCTGGCCGCCGGGTTGTTTCACCGGGGCATCGTGCAAAGCGGCAGCTACACCGCGCTACCTTTGGAGTATGCGCAAAACTACGCGAGCGAAGGGGGCCACGCCTACAGCGGCCGCGAGATCGTGAACTTGCTGCTGGCCGCAGACGACGTCGCGCAATCAGACCGTCCCGATGACGCAAACAGGCCGGGCGGAAGTGATGCGCCGGTATCGTCGAGAATCGACATTGACTACCAACAGGATGCCATGCGCCCCGCGGCGCTGCGTGCCTACCTGCGCAGCAAGACCGTGGAAGAACTGCTGGCGCCGTTCACGAGCGCCAATTTCGGCATGCTACCGACACCTGAGGTATTTGCCGACGGCCACGTGCTGCCAACCACTTCCGTAGACCAACTGTTTGCGGATTCCCAGGCCCACAACCCGGTGCCCCTCATTCTCGGCACCACCCGCGATGAGCCCAGCCTGTTCATGGGCGTGCAGCCCCGCCACGTGGACATGAAAGACGGCGTCCCCATCCTGAAGAATCCCGAGGCCTATCGGCGGGAAGTGAAGTACGCCGCGTTGGCGTGGAAGGAGCGCGGCGTAGACCGACTGGCGGGACTTCTGACCAGTTCCGGCAACACGCGGGTATTCGCATACCGTTTTGACTGGGACGAACAGACCAATATGGGTGGGGTAGATCTGCGCACCCTGCATGGCGCGGCACACGGCGCGGACCTGCCTTTCACCTTTGGCGATTTCGACTCCGGCTTTTTCGGGCGCGACTACTATGCCGAAAGCCCGGGCGCCGAGGATCTGGCTCGCGCCATGAACGCCTACTGGGCCGAGTTCGCGGCCACCGGCGACCCGGGCACGGGCCGCCACGGCAATCAGCCCAGGTGGCTATCCTGGGGTACGGACCGCAAACACACACTGGTGCTCGATACGCCCGAAGACCAGGGCATCTTCATGCTAGCCGGTGTGGTGACGCGTGAATCCATAAAGGCGGAACTGGCATCCGATTCCGAGGTGGCCGACAACGCCGAGCGCTGCCGGCTGTATCTAGTGACCTTCGCAGCCCGCGGTGGCCTGAATGCGGAGGAATTTGCGCAGTTCGGCGCCGAAGGCTGCGCTGAGTTCGACCCGGCCACCCTGCTCGGCCCTTAGTTGTCCCCGCCAGCGCTACCCCATTCTCCCACCCGGCTGGCGAGCCAGCGGGGAAAGCCCTCCCCGCCCGCCGCATCTGTGCCAACCAGTTCCGCCAGCTGATCACCCGCCACGCCGAGCCCGATGGCGGCGGAAATCACCAGCGTGATGATGTGGCGTGCAAGTTCCATGTCCTGCCCGGGTAGCTGTTCGGTACAGGCCAACACCAGAGCATCGAACAACCCGCGCATGGCCTCCGACGGCGGTTCGCGGTTGCCATGCTCGATGGCCAGCCAGGCCAGCAGCTTGGCGTGGCCGCCCGTGGAAAACACCGAAAACAGCTTCTCAAAAAGCCCGTCGAGGCTTTCGTTGCCCGACAGGGTCTCCACTGCATCCTGCACCAGCAGGGCGGTCATGCGCTCCACAAGTGCCTGGCGCATGCCTTCGCTGCTGCCGAAATGGTGGATGAGGGTGGCGTGTGAGATGCCTACCTCCTCGGCCACACCGACGATGTTCAGGCCCTCGAGGCCGTAGCGTTGCAGCCGACTCGCCGCCACCTGCAGCACTTGCTCTCTAGCCTCGGCTGCGGTGCGCCGCTTGCGTCTATTGACACTCATGTCGATAACGGTAGGATATCACTGGCCTTGAAGCACAGGATGACAGCTCGTGCCAGCGAATACTAACGCAGCCCCCGACCCGCAACGGATGCAGCCAAGAGCAGCCTGGCAGGCGATTAAAGCGCTCATCAACGACCCGGAGGACACGGCCCAGGTATTCACCATTATCCGCGCCATGTCCGGGCCGGCACTACGGCGTGGCTACGAGCGCTTTCGCCTCACCGACACCGGTCGCAAGATTCTCGAACACGACATCGACCTGGTCGATACCCTGCGCAACCGCGACGCGCTGCGCGCCATGCCACCCGGCAGCTTCGGCCGCGCCTACCTGGCCTTCGTGGAGCGCGAGGATCTCAGCGCCGACGGCCTGGTGGAAGCTAGCGAAGTCGAGCAGGAAAGCTACCTGAGCGACCAGCACGCCCGCTATGGCAAACGGCTGCGCGATCAACACGACCTGTGGCACGTGCTGACCGACTACGGCCGTGACGAGTTGGGTGAGCTGTGCCTGTTGGCGTTCACCTACGCACAGACGCGCAACCGCGGCATCGGTCTAATCGTGCTGGTGGGTATCGTCAAATTTATACAGGCCGCCGGCACCGGGGTCGTTCGCGCTGCCCGGCGCGGCTACCGCGATGGGCGGGCGGCAGCCTGGCTGCCACAGCAGGATTGGGAAGCGCTACTGCAGCGGCCCCTTGAAGACGTGCGTCACGAGCTGGGAATCGGGGAGCCGCTGGCCTACCGGTCTCTGCGCCAAACGCTGGCTACTGCCTGATCCCAACCGCAAACCAGTGGCCCATGGTAAGCTCGCTCCCTTTAGTGGGAGGGCAACAACATGGCATGGGATTTCGAAACCGACCCTGAATTTCAGCGCGACCTGGACTGGATGGACGAGTTCGTGCGCGAAGAGATCGAGCCGCTGGATTTCATCCTGGGCCACCCCAACGACTTCACCGATCCCAAACGGGCCAAAATCATCCCGCCGCTGCAAGAAGAGGTAAAGAAGCGCGGATTGTGGGCCTGCCATCTGGGGCCAGACCTGGGCGGACAGGGCTACGGCCAGGTGAAACTGGGCCTCATGAACGAAATCCTCGGCCGGGCCAAGTGCGCCCCGGTGATATTCGGCTGCCAGGCGCCCGACTCCGGCAATGCGGAAATTCTCGCCCACTACGGCACCCAGGAGCAGAAAGACCGCTATCTGGAGCCGCTGCTCAACAACGAAATCTGCTCCTGTTACTCCATGACCGAGCCCCAGGGCGGCGCGGATCCCAAGGTGTTCACCTGCAGCGCCGAACTTATCGGCGATGAGTGGGTGATCAACGGTGAGAAGTGGTTTTCCTCCAACGCCCGCTACGCGTCGTTCCTCATCGTCATGGCGGTCACCGACCCGGATGCGCCTCCCTACCAGCGCCTGTCCATGTTCATCGTGCCCATCGAAACCCCCGGCATCGAGTTCGTACGCCACACGGCGGTGGGTTACGAGTCAAAGGGCGCCCACGCCTACCTGCGCTATAACGATGTCCGCATCCCGCGCGATCACATGCTGGGCGAGCCGGGCCAGGGCTTCATCGTGTCGCAAACTCGCCTGGGGGGCGGTCGCATCCACCACGCCATGCGCACCATGGGCAAAGCCCAACGCGCCTTTGACATGATGTGCGAACGCGCACTATCCCGCGAGACACAGGGGGAGGTGCTGGCGCAGAAACAGCTGGTGCAAGCCATGATCGCGGACTCCTGGATCGACATTCAGCAGTTCCGCCTATTCGTGCTGCAGACGGCCTGGAAGATCGACAAATACAAAAACTACAAGGAAGTGCGCGCCGACATCTCGGCAGTCAAAGCCCAGATGCCCAAGGTATATCACGACGTGTACTCGCGAGCGCTGCAGGTACACGGCTCCCTGGGGCTGTCCACCGAGATGCCTTTTGCCGCCGGGGTTCTGGATTCCTACCACATGGGCCTAGCCGATGGGCCCACCGAGGTGCACAAGGTCACCGTGGCACGGCAGATCCTGGGGCGCTACCAGGGCACCGACGATCTCTTCCCAGACTACCACCTGGTGAAGCGGGAAGAGGCGGCGCTTGCCAAGTACGCCGACATCATCGAGCAGGAAGTAGGGAACGCCTAGCGCGCTCCGCGGCGGCCGGCTTTCGGGACCGGGAACTCGCTCGAACCGAGCGAGTTTCCGCCGCTACCCTTACGCCAGATCGGGGGCCACGATCTTCGCCAGTCCGTCGCCTGACAGGATCTCGATCCAGTAGCCGTCGGGGTCCTTGACGAAGGCGAGCCCCTTCATGGATCCGTCGTCCGGACGCTTCACGAACTCTACGCCCAGTCGCTCCAGACGCTCGCATGCCGCGTAAACGTCGGGCACGGAGATGCCGATGTGGCCGAAACCGCGTGGATCATCGTTGCCGTTGTGGTAAGCAAAATCCGGGTCCGACTCAGTGCCCCAGTTGTGCGTGAACTCCACCAGGGCCGGCTGGGAGAATACCCAACGCGCTCGCTCGGCAGCGTTCTCCGGCAGCGTGGCGTCCGAATAGCCCATGAAATACAGCGAGAACTCCATAGCCTCAAAGTCGTAACGATCAAGCAGACGCATGCCCAGCACATCCCGGTAGAACGCCACCGTGACCTCCGGATCCCTGATGCGCAGCATGGTCTGATTCATCACATATCCGGCCGTGTCGCTCATTCCAATCTCCTGATGTTTTTGTGTAGATTTGTGCCAGTGAGCCGGTTGCCTTCGGCGGCCTCCGGACTACCCCTGCCGAGCGCACTGCGGTCAACCCGCAACGCCGCATGGCCCATGCTCTTCGCACCAATATAGGTCTCTGCTCGGCCGCGCTCTGCCTTCTTGCGAAGCAGGAAGACAACACGGATCACCCACCCGCGCCCCCAAGACTGGCATAGGCACGATCGAGAAGCGAAGCCGGGCTGCCGTAGCGCTGGTCGAATTCCTTGGTGGGTTCAGCAGCGACCACCTGTTCCAGGCTCTTGCCTTCGGCGATCAGAGCGGCCACCCGCTCCCGAACCGCGCTCAGCATCTCTATGTAGGCTTCCAGATCAGCATAGGTGGACACAGGCCCATGCCCTGGAATCACCACGGTGTCCGTATCGATCTGGGCAAGCACCGCAGAGCAGAAGGCAATCATGCCGTCCAGGCTGCCGCCGTTGTCCACGTCGATGAACGGGTAGCCTGCATTGAACACATCGCCGAAATGCACGGCATTGTGGCCTCGAAAGATGGTGGCGGTGTCGCCGGAAGTGTGCGCCGGGCCGAAATGCAGCAGGTCCACACGCTCGCCATTGAAGTGCAGCTGCATGAGGTCGTTGAAGGTGATGTCCGCCAGCGCGTGGGGTGGATAGGCTTGCTGAACGTAAGTGCCGACACCGACCAGATTGATGGAGCGGTCAACCCGGTTCATACGCCGGGAGTTGATCTGGGAGATGATCCAGGCGCCCTGCTCGCCCAGCGCAATGTTCCCATCGGCATGGTCGAAGTGCCAATGGCTGTTGACCACGAAATCCACCGCGCCACCCCCCAACCCGGCAATGGCTTCCGCCACCTTAGGGATCATGGCCGGGTGCTGGTCGTCCACGATTAGCACGCCGTCTTTCCCCACACTTACAGCGATGTTGCCACCCACCCCGAACAGCACATACAGATTGTCGCCCACCTGTTCCGTGGTGATCGGCGTGGCATCGAAGTCCCAACCGAGCGCTTCGATCATCTCATCGAAGCTCATCGGGTGCTCGTGGGCAGCCGCTGGCTGAGCCAAGCCGATGAGAGCCAGCATGGTGGCTGCCGCGAGCCGCAAATAATGAATAATCGACATGTGTCCCCCTGTGTCGAACGCCCCGTCCGATAAAGACCTTAAACCGTTTGTCCTGCCCTATCCAGCCGCATGACTGGCTCAGCCGGCAACCAGAACATGAGCACCGCGGCGGGCACGATGAGCGCCAGAAACGACTGGAACGCCAGGTCGTAGCTGCCCGTGATGTCGTATGCCCACCCGGCCACCATTGGTCCCAGCGCACCTACGGTCATGGCCAGCATGGCAAATCCCATCACCCGCGCGAATGACCCCACGCCGAAGCGCGAGCCGTACATCAGGCCGAACATGGGCAGCATGCCGCCACCGGAAAGACCGACCAGCACCACCCCAGCGATGAGCTGCCTGGCCGACGGCTCACCCTGCAGCACCACCATGGCCAGCCCCATGAATGCCGCGGCAATCCAATACAGGAGGCGATGATCCACCTTGTCGCCAATGGCGCCGAAGGAGAACTTGCCCAAGATCATGCAGATAGCGTTAAGGGCGATGAGGCTGGCGATGTCGCCGCCGGCAAATCCCACGTCGCGCCCGAATGCACCCAGATTGAACTGCAACGCCCCGAAGGCCAGGTTCAGCACCACCAGGCACACGCTGGGAATCCAGAACATGGGCGAGCGCAATATCTCAACGGTGTTCCAATGGCGCTCCACCACCTCCGCTCCACCGGACACAACCGGCCGCGCCGGCGGCTCTCTTCGCAACACCAGCCAGGTCAGCGGCCCAACCAGTAACACCGCCACCAGAGCTAACCAGAGCATGGTCTCGCGCCAACCCATGGCCACCAGCCAGGAAGCTACCAGCAGAGGAAACACGATGCCGCCGATGTTGGTGCCAGTAGCAGAAATGCCGATGGCCATGCCGCGCTTGTCGACGAACCAACGCGTCACCAGCGTCTGCGAGGCCAGCGTGCTCATCAGCGTTAACGACACCGGGAACAGGGTGGCGTACACGAGCTGTATCTGCCACAGCGCCTGGGCGAACGACGCCAGCAGCAGGCCGGCCGCCAGCAGCACCACGCCGGTGAGCACGAAGCGCCGCAACGGATACCTATCCATCAACTTGCCGATGCTGGGGCTGGTCAGACCTGCCACCACCTGAGTCACGGAGATGGTGAGCATCACCTCCGCCCTGGGCACAGCGAAGATGTCCAGCCAGGGCACCGCAAACAGCGCGAACGAGTAGATGAGCACACCGATGCACACCGCCTGGATCACCAGGGTGTAGGCCACGATGACCCAGCGGTAGCGCGCGTCGGTCATCGCCGCATCACAGGATGGCGTGGGAATGCGGCGCTCAGTCCGGCAAACCCAGCACGCGCTTGGCAATGATGTTGAGCTGAATCTCCGACGAACCGCCCTCGATGGAGTTGGCCCTGGAGCGCAGCCAGGCACGCGTGGTCTCCAGTTCTTCCTCGTCGAAGAAATCCGGGTCCACCTCCGGCGCTTCCCAGGCCAGGGCGCGGGTGCCCATCATGGACATCATGAGGTCGTAGCGGCTCTTGTTCTGCTCGGTGGCGTAGTACTTGAACATGGACGACTGGGGCCCAGGCGCGCGCCCCGCCTCCGTCTCCTCACGCAACTGTTGCAGCGCCAGGCGCAGGGAGCGGTCGTTGATGCGCTGCGTAATCACCTCTTCGCGCATAATGGGATCCGCCAGCTTGCCATCCGCCAACCCCACGTACTCCTTGGCGAGATCGCTGATGGTAGCCGTCTGTTGGGTGCTGCCGCCGATGCCGCCTATGGCCGTGCGCTCGTATTGCAGCAGGCGCTTGGCCACCGTCCAGCCTTCGTTTACCTCGCTGACCACGTTGGCCTTGGGCACGCGCACGTTGTCGAAAAAAGTCTCGCAGAAAGGCGAGCGTCCGCTGATCAGGCGGATGGGTCTGGGCGTGACACCGGGGCTTTCCATGTCGAACAGGATGAACGTGATGCCCTGATGCTTGGGCGCGTCCGGATCGGTGCGCACCAGACAGAAGATCCAATCAGCAGTGTCCGCACCCGAGGTCCAGATTTTCTGGCCGTTGATGATGTAGTCATCGCCATCGGATACCGCCGAGGTGCGCAGGCTGGCCAGGTCCGAACCGGACCCAGGTTCGCTGTACCCCTGACACCAGCGGATCTCGCCACGGGCAATCTTCGGCAGATGCTCTGTCTTCTGTGCCTCGTTGCCGAATTCCAGCAGGGCCGGGCCGATCATGGACAAACCCATACCCACCAGGGCCGGGCGTGCATTGATAAGCTGCATCTCCTCCTGGAGTACTTCCACCTGCTCCCTGGAAAGCCCCGCGCCCCCGTATGCTTTGGGCCAGGTAGGCGCGGTGAAGCCGCGCTCGGCCATACGCTCGAGCCACACTTTCGTATCCGGATTGGGGTAGGTGCCCTGGCGCCCGCCCGCGGGCATTTCCTCCACATCCATGGGCGTGCGCATGCTTTCCGGGCAGTTGTCTGCCAGCCACGATCTGATCTCTTGCCTGAACTCGTCCACGATGCCCCCCCAAGGTCGATTGCCGGTTATAGTAACCCATTCCCAGACCACCCAGCAGACGCATGAGCGACGGCGACGGCGAAGCACGCGAATTCGGCTTTCACACCCGATCGGTGCACGCGGGCAGCCGACCGGACCCGACCACGGGGGCCCGCGCGCTACCCATCTATCAGACCAGCAGCTACGTATTCGAAGATCCCGAATCCGCCGCCGCTTATTTCAATCTGCAGGAATACGGCAACACCTACTCGCGCATCATGAACCCCACCGTGGCAGCGCTGGAGGAGCGGGTGTCCAACCTGGAAGGGGGGGTAGGCGCGGTGGCTTTCGCCAGCGGTCTTGCCGCGCAATCGGCCGCCTTCTTCACGCTGCTGGAACCAGGCGATCACGTAGTGGCTTCCAGCGCGCTCTACGGCGGCAGCGTTACTCAGCTCAAGCACTTTTTCAGGAAGCTGTCCGTGGAACTCAGCTTCGTGGACCCCGACGATCTGGACAACTGGCGCGCCGCACTGAAGGACAACACGAAGCTGCTGTTTGCCGAGACCATCGGTAACCCCGGTGGCAACGTGCTGGATATCGAGGCGCTGGCGGACCTGGCCCACGGCCATCAAACCCCGCTGATGGTAGACAACACCTTCGCCACCCCCTACCTGGCCAGACCCATGGACTGGGGTGCGGACATCGTGGTGTATTCGGCCACCAAGTTTCTCGGCGGCCACGGCACGAGCATCGGGGGCCTGGTGGTGGAGTCGGGTGAGTTCGACTGGGCCAACGGGCGTTTTTCGGTGGTAGCCGATCCCTCCCCGGCCTACCACGGGCTGCCGTTTTACGAGACCTTCGGCATCTACGGCTACCTGATGAAGCTGCGCGCCGAGACACTGCGCGACCTGGGCGCCGCTATGAGTCCGTTCAACGCGTTCCTGTTTGCCCAGGGGCTTGAGACCCTGCCCTTGCGCATGCGCCAGCACGTGGCCAATGCCAACGCCATCGCACAGTTCCTGGAAGCACGGGACGACGCGGAGCGAGTGAGCTATCCGGGGCTCGCGAACAGCCCCTATGCGGGCCTGGTAGCCAAGTATCTGCCACGCGGCGCGGGCGCCGTATTCTGTTTCGATCTGCCCGGCGGAAGGGAAGCCGGTCTTCGCTTCATCAGCGCGCTGAACCTGTTCTCCCATCTGGCCAACGTAGGGGACGCCAAAAGCCTGGTGATCCATCCCGCATCCACCACCCACCGCCAGCTGTCAGACGAGGAGCTCGCGGCAGCCGGGATCGGGCCTGGCACGATACGGCTGTCGGTGGGAATCGAAGATGCTGCCGACCTGATCTGGGATCTGACCCAGGCTTTCGACGCTATCATGGAGGCATGATGGACCTGCAGCGCTATCAGCAGCCCCACGTCATTCAGGCCGCACTGGCCCAACGCCGCATCGCCATAGTGGGCTTGTCGAGCAACCAACTGCGCGGCAGCTACTTCGTAGGCTACTACCTGCGCCGGCACGGGTACGAGATCGTGCCGGTGAATCCTCGTGAGCAAGAGATTCTCGGCAAGAAATGCTATCCGTCGCTATCGGACGTTGCCGAACCGGTGGGCGTGGTGTGCGTGTTCCGCGCGCCCGCGGCGGTGCCCGCCATTGCCGAAGAAGCCATTGCCATGGGCGCCCCGTATCTGTGGCTGCAGTACACGGTGATCAGCCAGGAGGGCGCCGACATCGCAGAGGCCGGCGGCATGCAGGCAATTATGGACCGCTGCATGAAGGTGGAGCACGCGCGCTATCGCGGGCGCATGCACTGGCTGGGATTCAACACCGAGAGAATCAGCGCCCGCCGACGCCTGACCTAGCGGCAACCGGACTGTGCAGCGCGCGCTAAGCTAAGCGCGCGCGCAACTTTTTCAGCTGAAACCGAAGCCGGCTGGAGGCACTCTGCGCGCGGCCACTGGTCCTGCCGTCTGCGATGTATTGCAGGATGCGTTCGGCCTCCTGGACCTTCTGCCAGCGCAAACACAGCAGCGCAAGCTCGGCAAAGCTGCGGTTCTTCATGGAGATCGTCTTAGCGTCCGGGTGAGCCAACGACACCGACAACATGTCGGAGATCATCCGAAAACTGAAGCGTTCCGAGATGCGCATCCAGTACTCCACATCGAGCGCGAAGTGCAGCTTCTCGTTGATGGGCCCCACGGAGGACCACGCGTCACGAGTAAACAAACACGACGGCTGCATGAAATCGTTGTTGAAGCACCACCCAAACAGCATGTCGTGATTAACCTGCTGCAGCTCCGGTGTGTACACCACGCGACCGCTCTCGTCGTCCATGCGCCCGTGTCCGTACACCGCACCAACGGAAGGGTCTTCCAGGTATGCCTCGGCCAACTTGAAAAGCGCACCGGGCAACAGGTAGTCGTCTGAGTTCAGCCAGCCAAGCAGCGTGCCGGTGGATCGCTCCAGGCCTTTGTTGATGGCGTGGCTTTGCCCGCTGTCGGGCTCGCTCACCCACCAGGTGAGCCACTGAGCATACTTCTCGATCACCTGCACCGATTGATCGTCGGAACCACCGTCCACCACGATGAACTCCAGGTTCGGGTAGTTCTGCAGCAGCACGGAACGAAGCGTCTTCTCAATGTACCGGCCCTGGTTGTAGGACGGCGTGACAATGGTGATCTTCGGCCATTGCCTCGCGTCAGCGGGTGGCGCGCTCAAAGGCTCCGGCTGGAAAGGCCAACCTTTCCCGGATGCACGGGGAAGCTCAGTCACGTTGGTCAATGTGGAAGACGTCCATTTTTCACCCGAGTCTTGTCAGTATAATGCATGCATCAGAGCCGTCGGCCCAGCGGATTGCTTGGTTTAGGCTCCACCGCACGACAGATATGGTGATCACTGCACACTTTCACGTACGCCTGGCATCCCACGCACTTACTTTGCACCGCATCCGGAACCACCTTTGAACGAGCCAAAACTCAAAATTCTGGTCGCATCGCCCACGCCAACGCATCCCATCAGTGGCGGGAACCGCGCGCGAATTTACCGGCTCGTGCGCGAGCTCAACAACGCTGGCCACGAGGTGCACTTCGCGCACGCCTCGGTGGAAACCGGTGACGACCAGGCAATGGCGCAAGCGTGGGGGGATCGCTACCACCAGATTCCTTACCAATCGCCCAGCCAAACCATACGACGCGTGGTAAAAAAGCTTCAGCGATTTCTCGAATTGAACGCCCAGTACAACCGACCGGTGGACGCCTTGTGGGACAACGCTACCGGGATCGCACTGCAAAAACTGCACGAAGCCCACCAATTCGACGTGGTGATTGTGGAGTACGTATTCTTTTCCAAAGCCTTTGCCGCGTTCCCCGCCGGCGTCAGGAAGATCCTGGACACGCACGATGTCTTCACGAATCGGTACCGGCTGTATCTACAAAACAACGCCAGGCCCCAATGGTTCTCCACATCCGCAAGACAGGAAGCACTAGCGCTCAACCGGGCGGATGTCGCGCTGGCCATTCAGGAGAAAGAAGCAGGCCACTTCAGAAGCATCTCCGCTACACCGGTCAAAGTCGTTGGGCACTTTGTTGAGATCCGCCAGCTCGACAGCCCGGACCAAAACCTGGATCTGACGTACATCGGCGCCAAGAACCCCATCAACGTGCAGTCCATGGACTGGTTCAGAGACGAAGTGCTGCCCCTGGTCAAACAGGCGCATCCCAATGTGCGTGTCGGGGTAGCCGGATCAATCTGCGATGTGCTCGAGCGTGATCCGAACATGATTTTTCTTGGCGAGACCCAAGATCTACCCGCCACCTATGCGCGCAGTCGAATCGTCATCAATCCCATGCTCTACGGCACCGGCCTGAAGATCAAAACCATAGAAGCCCTCGGCTTTGGCAAACCCCTCGTGACCACGCCATGTGGGGCCGAAGGCTTGGAAAACGGGTGCGGCACGGCGTTTCTGGTCGCGGACAAAGCCCCGGAGATGGCAGACCACCTGATCCGAGTACTCAGTGACGGCGAATTACGCGACGAACTGGGCAGCAGGGCCACCGCCTGCGCACAGCGATGGAATGCCGTCGCCTTGAAAAACCTAACGGACGCACTTAGCGCGTGACGAGGCAGGAACCCGGCGTGCTGGTGCTCACGTTGCACATGCAGGAAAACGCGCGCCGTTTCAGACGAATGAACAG
>CENY01008886.1_pt1 | contig 17046 bp, 17 predicted proteins | sample 356181 | NCBI WGS metagenome assembly CENY01 (sample SAMEA2619840, study PRJEB7988) | marine metagenome | isolation source: saline water (ENVO:00002010), including
GTACCACATCAGTGGCTTACTTGGGCTGACAGTGAGTTGAACTGGCGTCCTGATCGTTTTATTGTCGGGCCTGAACTTCCCTGGACTGGTGACCAAGGAATTGTTGAATGGGCTCTTCCCTTTACAATGACGTATTTAGTGATCCGTGATGTTATTGCAGTGCTAATTTACGGGGTCGCATTGGCTGGTAATGTAGTTTGTTGGCGCCATTGGCAAAACCGTGGAGCAGAAAAAGAAGAAGTCGCGGATAAGTCTGAGTATGGAAGGCCTTTGATTAAGGAAGGGGTGGGATCATGAGTGTTACCGATGCCAATCCGCCTCATCCGACTTTTATCGATGATTATGTTTTGCACCAAGTTGACAATGAGTGGTTAGAAGCAGCAGGTAAACCTAAACAGTTTATTCACATCGATCAGTCAGAATGCATTATGTGTGAAGGTTGTGTTGATATTTGTCCTTGGAAATGTATTCACATGGTCAGCACGAACGCAGTAAGTGACTCGGTTGGTACTGAGATACCTGGTCGGGATCCGAGCGACAATGTAATTTTCACAATCGATGATGATGTTTGCACTCGTTGTGCACTTTGTGTAGACAGGTGTCCGACTGGAGTAATTATTTTAGGAAAGTTAACTGATGCTCCACCAGAGGGTGATGGTAATCAGAGAACTGCTAGTCATGGTTATGGCTATGGGATGCGTTTGGCATGATTCAAGACATAACTAAAAAAATTTTTAGAGGGAGCAACTAATGGCTGAGACAAACGGTGATAAAGCCGCCGGTCAGGCATTAAAAGAAAAATTAGGTCAGATTGGAAACAAGGTCCAAGATTCTCAGACTTGGACTGCCATATTTCGCCCTGGTTCTATTTTCAGAAAGGGTTATACAGATAGTCCGAGAAACCGTTCGTACGTAATAATGAACAGTGTTTTATATCATCTTCACCCTGTAAAGGTAAAGAGACATGCGGTAAAAGTTAGTTACACGCTTTGTTTAGGTGGTTTAAGCTTTTTCCTCTTTATTTTCCTGACAGTTACAGGTATTTTCCTTATGTTCTTCTACCGTCCTACTGCTGCGCAAGCATGGGATGATATTCAAACTCTTCAAACTGCAGTGGGCTTTGGTCTCTTAGTCCGAAATATGCACAGGTGGGGAGCCCATTTAATGGTTCTGACTGTCTTCCTTCATATGGCTCGTGTTTTTTACCACGGAGCGTATAAACCACCTCGTGAATTTAACTGGGTGATCGGAGTCATTTTGCTGACACTCACACTGTTGCTGTCATTCACTGGGTATTTATTGCCTTGGGACCAGTTGGCCCTTTGGGCGGTAACGGTTGGAACAAACATGATGGGGTATACGCCTGTTTTCGGAGAACAGGTGAGATTTGTTCTTTTAGGGGGCGTGGAGATAGGCACTGACACTTTATTGAGGTGGTATACGCTTCATGTTTTGATGTTGCCATTTGTTCTGGTCATTTTTCTTGCTATTCATTTTTGGCGTGTCCGAAAAGACGGCGGAATTTCAGGACCACTGTAGGCCGAGGATAAGAAATGGTTGAGATCCCAGAGCATTTAAGAAAACGAGCTGAAGAAGCCCGAGCTAAAGCAGAAGCTGCTAAAGGTGGCTCTTCAAAAGGTGAAGAAAAAGAAACTGAAACAGGTGCTGATACGAGTTCAGAAAACCCCGTTTCTTCAGGCGATGAGAAAATTCCTTCTCACTTGCTCGATCGTGGAGTTCCCGCCAGTAAACAACCTCCAGTAGGCGAACCTTCAAATGTTTCACCGTCCCAAAGCGGCCCACAAGCAGGCCAAGGTCCAGATGGTCACAACCAGAGACTTTTAACAGTTGTCAAAGCAGGTTCAATTCAAGATGTAAAAACAACTCCTACTGACAAAGTTCATGTCTGGCCGCATCTTTTAATCGCAGAGTTCCTAGCGGCTTTAGCAATAACTCTTTTTACGACCCTTTTCTCCATTGTGGTTAACGCTCCACTTCTGGAGCTGGCTGATTTTAACCGGACACCAAACCCTTCTAAAGCACCCTGGTATTTTTTAGGTCTTCAAGAATTGTTAACAATGTTCCATCCAATGGTAGCCGGAGTGACAATTCCAGGTATGGGTATATTTCTACTAATCATGGCACCTTTCATTGATAAAAATCCCTCAAATAAACCAGAACATCGAAAGTTTGCAATCTCATTAATGACTGTTCACCTGATGTTCTGGGCAGTGCTAGTGATGATTGGTTCTTTCTTTCGTGGTCCCGGTTTCAACTTTGTCTTCCCTTGGGAAGGTGGATTGTTTTTCGAGTTGTGATGAAAATGTTAATTATTCAATCAGTATTAAAAAGAAATTACGGATTTTGAGATGGCTACGATAATTGCAGTCATAATTCTTGTTGTTTTAGCTGCCTTAGTTCTTTTGGGTGCTTCTCGACGAAGAGATCATCGTGCTGTTGGTCTATCAAGAGAGGCGCGTCTTCGTGACAAAACAAATCCTGCTTTGTTATCAGAAGATGAAGAAGGTTTAACTGGCCGCAAATTTGAGGAAGCAGCTCTAGAAACAAAGACGGAAGATCAAGTAGAAGCTATAGATACTACTCCTCCCGAACCTTTTGTATCCCCAGATCCTATAGCTGTAGGTGTTTCTCGTAGACAGTTTTTTAATAGGGGAATAGTAGGAATGATGGGACTTTCAATAGCTGGTTTCGGTGGAGCTTCTTTAGCTTTTTTATGGCCTCAGGGAGTAAGTGGTTTCGGATCAAAAATTAAAGTTGGAAACATTCCTGAAATTCTTGCTGAAATAAAAGCAAATAATGGTTTTCTGTATAAACCTGAAGGGCGAATGTGGTTGACTGCTTTTCCAAATGGTGCAGTCGAAAAAGCTAGAAACGCTTATTCCTCAAGTGAAATAGCTGGAATGGCTGCAGGAGTCGAACAAGGTTTTGAAGCAGGCGTAGTTGCTTTGTATCAAAAATGTCCGCATTTAGGATGCAGGGTTCCTAACTGTGTTTCTTCACAATGGTTCGAATGTCCCTGTCACGGATCTCAGTACAACCAAGTAGGCGAAAAACGTGGTGGACCTGCACCTAGAGGGATGGATCGTTTCGCGGTAACTGTAAATGACGGAGTTTTAACTGTAAATACTGGTGCAATAATCCAGGGTCCGCCTATTGGTACGAATACTACTGGCCAAGAAGCAGAAGGCCCGAACTGTATCGGACAGAGCGACCATTAATGGAGAGATGAGAAGTTTGTGAATCCGATAATTGTCTTAGCTAACACACAGAGAACCATTGGTCTAGTTCTTGCTGTCGTCGTAATGATTGGCATGTTGATTTATCTTCTTTTCAACTTCCGAATAGGCAAAAAGGAAGTTGGATCTGAAATCGATTTAGCTGCTAACAGAGTTCCTTACGCTGACGATGATGAATTAGAAACCCGTATTCTAGATAAGGCACTTGGGTGGTCGTTCATATTGATTGCAGCGACAGCTTTAGTTCTGCCTTTATATTGGCTTATGGAACCTGCACGTCAGGAAAACGCGGCGAGAGGTTGGGTAGGACGTTTTGAAAGCCGTGGAGCTAATAGCTACGAAGAAGCTTGCTCTGGGTGCCACGGTCCAAATGGTGTTGGTGGTGTCGCTTCATTTACTCTGTCTGACGCGGATGGCCAATTTGTCGCCCAAGTTCAATGGAAGGCACCGGCTTTAACAAGCGTGCTTTCTAGATTTGATGAATCTGAGGTAACTCACATTCTTAATTATGGTAGACCAGGCTCTCCTATGCCGGCTTGGGGTTTACCAGGTGGTGGACCAATGACAGAGCAGCAAATACATCAGCTAGTTGTTTATTTAAGATCAATACAGCTAGATCCAGATGAAACTAAAAAACAGGTTGAAAGTGGAATTCGAGATGGTGCAAGAAAGATCGTGGTTAGCGGTAATCCTGATCTAACGGATACTGAAGAAATTGAATCAGCTATAGATCAATGGTTAGAGAACGCCTCATCACCCGAGAGTGATGACTATTTAAAGTACGGAGAAATAATATTTAACAATCAAGCCGGACAGGGGGCTCATGGATGCGCAAGATGTCATACGCCCGGATTTTCTTATGGTGCCACTAGCCCTGAAAATGTAGATGCATTGATTGCTGAATGGCCGAAACTTGTAGAGTCAGGAATTTTAAATAGTTACAGACCAGGTGCAGGTCATGTAGGCCCGAGTTTGAGTGGTGTGGAAACTCATTTTTCCACGCCGGAAAGACAATCTAATTTTATTCATACAGGTTCTGAACTAGGCGCTGGCTACGGCAATGCAAGGATGGGTTCTGGGGGAATGCCTGGGTTTGGTGGAAGAACAGATGATTTGGATGTGGTTGGAACAGTCACGCGAAGCAGAGTGCTAACTCCCGAGCAAATTGATGCAGTGGTTGCCTATGAAAGGAGTATGTAATGATAGATCTCCTTACAACATTGGGTGGCATTTCATGGGATTTAGAAGTTCGAGGAATACTTGTCGTAGCAACAGGTTCGATAGTTTTGATTGGTTCTGTATGGCTGATAATTGCAACTAATTCAGGAGCCCGATTAAGCACCCTGGTTACCTTGGCTGGACTTATGGGGTTCATGGTTATTTTAGGTATCAGTTGGTGGATGTATGGTTCTGGATGGAAAGGCGCAGACCCAAGTTGGCGAACGATTGACATAAATGTAGGTGACTTAAATTCTAGTGCTTTGATAGAAGCGCGTGAATTGCCTGACCCAGATGATCTTCTATCTGCTTATGAAATGGTTGTAGATTCCGGAGATGAAATTGCAAATCTGGAGTTTAATCAATTACCCACAGAGGTTGATTACCCAGATTTGAGCTTGGAAGAGTTATCTGACTTGCAAGCTGACAGGCAATTAAGAAATGAAACAATAACTCATTCTGAGTTAGCAGCTGTTTCACCAAATCTAATTAAGGACTATGGACTCAATGATTTGAATGGCTGGCGTCTCTTGTCTACATCAGAAGCTGGCGATGCACAGGCACAAGCTATCGCTGATGTATTAGCCCATTCTGATCTTGGGTTCGGGAGTTCTGCTGATTTCAAGGTTTTAGATTCTTTTACTTACGGAGGAAAGCCTGAACTTAAAGACAATCCGAATCGATGGGATAGGATCAGTCTTTGGATCAGCAACACTGCTCGTATCACTCACCCAACCAGATATGCGGTGGTGCAAATTCAAAGAGTAGTTGATCAACCTTCGGTTCCAGGCTTAGCGCCACCAAGGCCTGTTATTGATGAAGAAGAACCCGTTGTTTCGGCCATAATGGTTCGTGATCTTGGCACAAGGAGGCTTAGACCAGCATTAGTTACAATCGGATCATTTATTATTTTTCTGGCTCTTTGCTACTGGCTTCATGTCAGAGACAAAGAACTAATGGCCAAGAGACAAGAATTCGCTTCATCAACCGAGTAGTACGATGAGAAAACACCAAGTCGACTTCTTAAATTGTCGGAGGTTATATTTTGACTAGTCAGTATCTTCCGGTAATAGCTTTACTTGTTCTAGCAGTTTTATTTGCAGCAATAAGTTTTGTAGCTTCTCGTTTGCTTGCACCACGCAAACCAAATGATCGAAAAGAAGCGCCTTACGAATGCGGAATCATCCCTGCAAATGAAAATCCAAATGAAAGGTTTCCTGTTCGATTTTACTTAGTTGCAATGATTTTTATAGTTTTCGATATCGAGATCATTTTTTTCTACCCCTGGGCTCTATCTCACAGATCTTTGGGGCTATTTGGTCTAGTGGCAGTTTGTATTTTTGCCTTAGCGGTATTTGAATCGTTTATTTATTTGATAGGCAAAGGAGCACTTGAATGGGGTCCTGCTAAACAGATCAAACCAGATGATGAAATGACTTCTCAAACGAGAAACACTCTTAATACTGTTCGTCGTATAGGAGTGCGAAAGGTAGGCCAAGAGGGACGTTTATCGGCCGAAGAAAATATCCAAAAAGAAGAAGCAGGTAACTAATGGTGCGAGTGCCTCTCATTGGTGAGACATCAGAAGTAAAGGGAGAAGGCCTAGAGGGTCTCGATCATAATTTTATTACGGCAAGAATTGAGAATCTTGTTAAATGGTCGCGTGCAAGAAGTTGTTGGCCGGCCACTTTTGGTTTGGCATGTTGTGCTATTGAAATGATGGCTACAGGTGCTGCTCACTATGACTTGGCCAGGTATGGAATGGAAGTTTTCAGGGCATCTCCTCGTCAAGCAGATTTGATGATTGTAGCTGGACGTGTTTCACAGAAAATGGCTCCGATTCTTCGTCAGATTTATGACCAGATGATGGAACCCAAGTGGGTTATATCTATGGGCGTTTGCGCATCATCGGGAGGAATGTTTAACAACTATGCGATTGTCCAAGGTGTTGACCAGGTTGTACCAGTTGATGTTTACGCACCGGGTTGTCCGCCCGGTCCAGAAACACTTATGCATGCGATTTTGACATTACATGAAAATATTCAAAATGGAGAGTTAACAAAGAGACGTGAAAAAAATTCTGGAGGTGCTGAGATAGAGATTGCTTCATCTCCGCCACAGACAGATCAGGCCGTGGTACTGGAGCAACGGTGAGTGTTTCAACTTTTGATGTTAGTGGTCAACGTGTTCTACACCCAGGAGTCGATGAATTTATTGATTTAGTTGCAGAGCTGAAAGAAGAAGGATTCAACATGGTTGTTGACTTGACAGCTGTTGATTATTCTCTTTTTCCAAATCGAACAGACTTGCCTGAAAATGTTAAACCCGAGAGATTCGAGGTTGTCGTTTCAATGATAAATCATCAGACCCGTGAACGTGTCAGATTAAGAATTCAAATTCAGGACGAAAATCCGGTAGTTCCATCTTTATTTGATTTGTATCCGGGAACAGAAGCAATGGAACGAGAAGTATATGACATGTTTGGTATCAATTTTTCCGATCATCCGGACTTAACCAGAATTCTTATGCCTGAAGACTGGGTTGGGCACCCATTACGAAAAGATTTCTCTACAGGTCAAATACCAGTTCAATTTAAATCAAGCAAGGCCAAGAGATGACTTCTGAAGTAATTGAAAGCAGGGAGCATTCCAACGCTACACCTAAAAATGACGAGAGAGTTAGGCTCCGTGATGGTAGTGCTGTTTTGCGGATAAGTGATTCAGAAGCTACTTCAATGGTTGAAAGTACATCAACTGAAATTGTTGACCCTTCAGAAGAGACTCGAATGATATTAAATATGGGTCCCTCTCATCCTTCAACTCATGGGGTTCTGAGACTTATTTTAGAACTAGAAGGTGAAACTGTCGAACGCTCAAAACCGGTAATTGGTTATCTGCATACCGGTATGGAAAAAACAGCTGAAACTCTGTCTTATTCTCAAGGTTCCACAAATGTAACAAGAATGGATTACGCATCTCCACTTTTTACTGAACTCGCATTTTCTCTTTCTGTGGAGAAACTTTTACAAATTGAAGTTCCATCTCGAGCCACTTGGATACGGATGTTGATGTGTGAGTTGAACAGAATTAGTTCACACTTACTATTCCAAGCAACAAATGGTATGGACCTTGGTGCAGTTTCAATGATGATTTATGGTTGGCGTGAAAGAGAAGAGGTTCTTAGATTTTTTGAAAAAGTCACAGGTTTAAGGATGAACCACAATTACATACGTCCAGGTGGGGTCGCGGTGGATTTACATGATGGATGGCAGACAGACATAAAGAGACTTTTAGAAATAATTCCTCCACGGCTTGATGAGTATGATGATTTGCTTACAGGCCAACCATTGTTTCAGAAGAGACTTCAAGGTGTGGGGGTAATAAACACAGCTGAAGCATTAGCCCTGTCAGCAACAGGCCCAATACTTAGATCAACTGGTTACGACTGGGACTTAAGAAAAGATGAACCGTATCTTGCTTATGATCAAGTTGATTTTGATGTCATTGTTGGAACACACGGTGACTCTTTTGACCGTTTTGCAATTCGGTTAAATGAAGTTAGAGAGTCATTAAAAATAGTCGAACAAATTTTAGAATTGATGCCTTCAGGCGATTATCGGGTTCAGGACAAAAAAATCACACCACCACCCCGCGCCCGTATAGACGAATCGATGGAAGCACTTATACATCATTTCAAAATATTTACAGAAGGTTTTCATGTTCCACCCGGAGAAGTTTATGCCGCAGTTGAATCACCTAGAGGGGAATTGGGTTGTTACCTAGTTTCTGATGGGACTTCGAATCCTTACAGGATGCATATAAGAGGTCCAAGTTTTGTAAATCTGCAAACTTTGCCGCACATGATGAGAAGTGGACTCATTGCAGATGCGGTAGCTGTCATATCTTCTATTGACCCGATTATGGGAGAAGTTGATCGATAATGAGTTTTTTTACTTCAGAAAATGAAGAGATAGCTAAAGAGATCGTCAGTCGTTATCCCGTCTCTAGGTCTGCGCTCATACCGTTACTTCATCTTGCCCAAGAGCAAGAAGGTTGGATAACGAAGCCTGCAATGGAACAAATTGCAGAACTCACAAATACAACTTCGGTAGAAGTCTTGGGTACCGGAACGTTTTATGAGATGTTTAAATTTCATCCAGTGGGTAGTTACTTGGTGAAAGTTTGTACAAATATTTCTTGCCAGTTGCTAGGAGCAGATGAACTTTTAGAACATATAAAAACGGTTCTCGATGTAGAAGAAGGTGAAATAACCGAAGACGGACTTTTTACTTTTGAAGAAGCTGAATGTGTCGCTGCTTGCACTGAAGCACCTTGTTTTACAGTCAATTATAGATATTTTCATCGAGCCACAAAGGAACTTTTTGATGAGGTGATTGTGGATTTAAAAGCCGGGGAGAGTCCACTATCCAAAGGTGCAGCTGATGATCAAGGTGCAATGCCCAAACACGGAACATTAAGTAGAGTTCGACAACAAATTCCTAAGTCTCGTTGCGCTGGAATAAAACATCCAGACGAATCGAAAAGCCCTCCAAAGTGGATTAAGGAAGGTGTCTGAATGAAAGAATCTTCCTTACAAGACGGTTATATAGAACATGCACCTGGTTTTGTCCAAAATAAAGGACCAAAACTTGTCACAAGTCGTTTCGAACACAAGGATTCCTTCACATTAGAAAAGTATTTGTCAACTGGAGGTTATAAAGGCCTACAGTCATCACTTGGTAGATCACCTTCGCAAGTTCATGATGAGGTTAGAGAAGCCACTCTTCTTGGGCGCGGAGGTGCGGGGTTCCCAGCAGGAATTAAATGGGGTTTTCCTCCTGAGGGGGTTTGGCCCAGATATTTAGTTGTGAATGGAGATGAAAGTGAAATAGGAACCTATAAAGACCGACTGCTAATGGAAAGAGATCCGCATCAGTTAATTGAAGGAGTTCTGATTGCTTGCTACGCGCTTGGATTATCTCAGGCTTTTCTTTATGTTCGGGGCGAAATGGCTTTGGCTCAAGAAAGGATAGCCATAGCTCTTGATGAGGCTTATAAGGCTGGCTATATAGGCAAAAACATTTTAGGAAGTGAATTTTCTGTTGATGTAGTTATGCACTGGGGAGCCGGTGCATACATAGTAGGAGAGGAAACTGCATTAATTGAAAGTCTTGAAGGTAAGCGCGGAATGCCAAGATTAAAACCGCCTTATTTTCCGGCAGCGATCGGTTTGTACGGTAAGCCAACAATCGTTAATAACGTTGAAACTTTGTCAAATCTTCCTTGGATACTTAACAACGGTGCTTCTGAATATAGAAAATTTGGATCAGAAGCTTCGCCAGGAACAAGAATGTTTGCGATTTCAGGTCATGTAAACCGTCCAGGTGTGTATGAGGTTGAGCATGGGGTGACTACTTTTAGAGAACTTTTTTATGGCGATAATTTCTGCAGAGGCATAAGAGATGATAATGAATTGAAAATGTTTATCCCTGGTGGTGGATCTGCACCTTGGTTTTTTCAAGAACAATTAGATTTGCCACTTGAAGCAAGCGATGTAGGAGCTGCGGGTTCCATGCTTGGTTCCGGAGCAATTGTCGTTATGGATGAGACAACAGATGCGGTTAAAGCATGTTTAAGTGTTGTTAGATTTTTTGCTCGTGAATCTTGTGGAAAATGTTCCCCATGTAGAGAGGGAACAACATGGGAAGAGAAAATTTTACAGAGAATTTTAAATGGTGACGGTAGACCATCTGACATAGATCTTCTATTAGATGTAGGTGATAACATAAGCCCCGGCCCTTACCCGGTTGCTGCTTTTTCCGATGAAGGTTTAGATGCAGTTCCTTTCCCGCCTCGCCAGACAACCATTTGCCCTTTAGGGCCTTCCTCAGTTGCTCCAATAGTTTCTGCGATCCGAAGATTTCGACATGAATTTGATTCGCTTATCACAAAGAGTGACCCCATTCCTTTGACGTTAAGTGTTGAAGAGGTAGTGACATGACGGACATGAAATCTGTAGAAACTACGGTTTCTATAACCGTTGACGGGAAAGATGTACTTGCGAAGCCAGGTGAACTACTAATTGATGCTTGCGAGCGTAATGGAACTTATATTCCTAGGTTTTGTCACCATTCAAGAATGCAGCCAGTTGGGATGTGTCGAATGTGTCTAGTTGAAATAGATACAGGGAGAGGACCTGCTCTTCAACCTTCCTGTATGGTCGAGTGTTCAGATGAGATGATCGTAGATACTCAATCTGAAAAAACTCGTAAAGCGCAAGAAGGGGTCCTTGAATTTTTACTAGTAAATCATCCTCTTGACTGTCCGATATGTGACAAGGGAGGCGAGTGCCCGTTACAAGATCAAACAATGGCTTTTGGACCTGGAGAAAGCAGGTTTATAGAAGAAAAACGTACTTATAGAAAACCAATACCTGTTAATGAGAATGTTTTCTTGGACCGTGAGAGATGTGTTCTTTGTGATAGATGTACACGTTTCGCTGATCAAGTTGCAGGAGACCCTTTAATACATTTCATTGATAGAGGTAATAAGACCCAAGTAAACACATATCCGGATCAACCATTTAGTTCTTACTTCAGCGGTAACACAGTACAAATTTGTCCGGTAGGAGCTTTAACAGCTGCTCCATTTAGGTTTAAAGCTAGACCATGGGATTTAACCGAAGTTGAATCTACAAGTACATTCGACAGTCTTGGAAACAGAATTTCTGTTCAAGAATCAAGAGATAGGGTTTTGCGATTCACGGGTGTTGACTCAGATTCTGTTAATTGGGGATGGTTAACAGATAAAGAACGGTTTATTTTTGAATCCTATTCCAGCGATAAAAGACTTTTAGAACCATTAATGGTCAGCGACTTTTCTGATGATGTGAAAAACAATTTGGTGCCAGTTTCATGGTCTGGAGCTTATGAGAAATGCTCAACAATATTTTCTGAAACTAGCCCAGAACGTGTAGCTCTTATTGGCGGAGCCCGTTTAACCAATGAAGCTCAGTATGTGTGGAGCAAAATTACAAAAGGGATTATTGGAACAGACAATGTCGATGCCCAGCTAGATGATGGATTTTCGCCCGAGGTTCTTCTTAGCCTGAAACGCTCAACGATAGATGAAACTTGTAAACCAGGTGGGGTAATTGTCCTTATGGGAGCTGACCCTAAAGAAGAATTAGGAACTCTTTATTTACGCTTAAGACATGCAATAGTTCAAGACCAATGCACACTAATTGAATTAACTCCGACGAAAACTGGTCTTTCACAACTAGCTACACATTCAATAAGAATTCCGCCAGGAAAAACTTTAGAAGCAGTAAAGGCATTGTTTGGTGAACCTGCTGAACTTGACGAAGATCATGTGAAAACCCTTTTCAGTGCCGGAAAAATACTGAAAAACAGCAGTTCTGTTTCGGTTTTATTAGGTCGTGCTTCGCTAGCTGAGACTTCTGCAATTATTGAGAATTCAGCTATAAAGCTCCAAGATCTTCTACCCGAAGCTACATTTTTGCCCTTGTTGAGAAGGGGAAATGTAAACGGAGCCATAGATATGGGTCTTTCTCCTGGCTTATTGCCTGGGAGATGCAATTTGGAAGAAGCATCTGAAGGTTTGAAAAACAGTTGGCCCACATATCCCGCCAGCAAGGGCATGAACACTAGAGAGATACTTGAAGCGGCAGTTGATGGAAAAATTGATGTTTTAGTTCTTTTAGCATCTGATCCTTTAAAGGATTTTCCTGACTTTAAGTTAGCTAAAGAAGCTTTAGACAGGATTAAGACAGTAGTAGCTGTTGATCTTTTTCTAACAGAGAGTGTCCTCCAATCCGATATTGTTCTGCCAGCTGCTACTACAACCGAAATTGATGGCACATTTACCAATCTTGAAAGCCGCATAAGCCCAATCATGAGAAGTGTTACACCTCCAGGAACGGCTAGACCAGATTGGATGATAGCTTTGGATTTAATTTCGTATCTTTCTCCAAAGTTAGGACCGTCAACCTTCAAAGATTTGTGTGAAGAAGTCTCTTCAGTTTCAGAAATCCATAGAGATCTGGACTTAATGAATGCCAGAGAAATTGATAAAGAAGGGATTGTTATACAAGGTGCTACACAACAAGCAGAAACCACTTCATTAAAAATTCCAAAACAGAACAAGAACACTTTCCGATTAGTAGCAACAAGAAGGATGTATGACGAAGGTGTTTTAACCGGTCACAGTTCAGCACTTAAGGGACTTGCATCTGGAAGTCAGATAAGAGTCAATCCATCGGATATGAATAAGTTAGGCATAACACCTGAGTCGACAGTTCGTTTAATTGGTTCTAAAGGCGAAGTCCGAACCAAACTTATTTTCGATACAGAGACGGCATCTGGAACTATCCATGCCATTTGGAACCAAAAAGGTTCAGATATTGGAAAGTTAATTGACTCGTCTTTGCCGGTAAATGATCTGAAGATTGAGAAAGCATAATGATAATAGCTTTAGATCCACTCCTTAGTTCAGATATTGGCCTATCTGTAATTCTAGTAATGCTAATGAAAGTGGTAATAGCTTTTGCCTTGTTAATGGTCTCTGTAATGCTGGTGATTTGGTTTGAGAGGAAAATCGTAGCGGATATGCACAACCGAGTAGGTCCCTCACTTGCGGGCCCTTGGGGAATTTTGCAAACTTTGGCAGATGGAATAAAACTTTTTTTCAAAGAAGATCTATTACCTGAGCGTGCAGATCGTATTGTTTTCCGTTTGGCTCCCTATCTCTCTTTAGTACCAGCTTTTCTATCTTTCGCGATAGTTCCAATAGGAGGCGATTTTACAAATGGAGGAGATGGGACAGTTTCTATATTCGGCCACAGGACTCTTCTCCAAGTAGCTGACCCTCCAGTAGGAATTCTTCTTTTTTTAGCCCTCTCTTCAATTGCTGTATATGGTGTCATGCTCGCGGGTTGGTCATCAGGTTCGAAATACCCACTTTTAGGGTCAGTAAGAGCATCAGCCCAAATGATCAGCTATGAGGCTGCTTTAGGTCTTTCGATGGCAACAGTTTTTCTATCTTCAGGAACACTTTCAACCAGCGGTATAGTCGCAGGTCAAGCAACATGGAATTGGAATTTGGTAACGACAGGGATTATTCCATTTGTAATTTTCGTGATTGCAGGAACAGCAGAACTAAATAGACCACCTTTTGATTTGGTTGAAGCAGAACAAGAACTAGTTGGAGGGTTTCACACCGAATACAGTTCCATACGCTTCGCACTATTTTTTCTTGCAGAGTTTATGAACATGATCACTATGTCGGCAATAGCTGTGACTCTCTTTTTAGGAGGGCCTAATGGTCCTATTTTGATAAAACAGATTTCTTGGGTATGGCCTATACTTTGGTTCTTCTTAAAAGTAATGGCTTTTTTATTCACTTTTGTATGGCTCAGAGCAACACTTCCAAGGCTACGTTATGACCAACTTATGGATCTTGGATGGAAGTTGCTAATTCCGGCATCTCTAGGCTGGTTCCTTCTCATTGCTGCTCTGAATATAGGAGAAGATAGAGGTTGGTCATCTTTGTTAGTCGTACCGATAGGTCTATTAATCCTTTCTGCCGCTGCTCTTCTACTAAAGGGAGCGATTAAAAAAGCAAAGGATTCAAATTTAGATGCTGCGGACCTTTCTGAGATATCTGAGGGGTCGGATCAGTGAGCTATTTAAAGGGTTTCTTAGTCACTTTTCGTCAAATTTTCCAAAAACGTGTAACAACGCCTTATCCAAAACTTAAGCGTGAAAAACCAGAGAGACTTCATGGAAGACATGTACTTGGAAGGTACGAAGACGGTATGGAAAAGTGCATAGGTTGTGAACTTTGTGCGGGTGTTTGTCCAGCGAATTGTATTTATGTAAGAGGGGCGGATAATCCAATCGATAATCCTATTTCACCTGGGGAACGTTATGGATTTGTTTATGAGATCAATTATCTGCGTTGCATACATTGCGATCTTTGTGTTGAGGCTTGTCCCACTGGGGCTATTACTGAGAGCAAAATGTTTGAATTCTCATTTACGAATCGAAATGATGCAATTTACACAAGAGAAGAACTGTTAGTGGATAGCGATACCGGAAGACCAAAACAGCTTCCTTGGGAGGATTGGCGTGAAGGCGAAGATCTTTTGACATCGGGGTGGTTGAGAGCTACATCACCAAGCGGGGATGCATCATATGAAGGTCAGATTGCATGGTCAGGCGATTTAGGTTATGGAGTCCGTGAGGGAGAGATAGGTCAAAGCAATTTTAAGTTAGATGAGCAAGAAGAGGATCAGTAATGGAAACGATTGTCTTCTTAATAAGTGCAGTTGTTATTTTAAGTGGTGCATTGGGAGTGATCTTTTCAAAGAATCCTGTTCATTCAGCTTTATTTATGGTTCAGACTTTGTTTGGAGCGGCAGTCTTATTTGTTCTACTTGAGGCAACGTTTCTAGCTGCAATACAAGTAATTGTTTATGCAGGCGCGATTGTAATTCTTTTTGTTTTCGTAATAACACTTTTGGGAATAGATCGTGCAGAAGATCTAAAAGTAGAGCCAATCGCTGGACAAAGACCTTTGGCAGTTGTTCTCGGAGCCTCGATTTTTGGGATTATTTTGACTGTTTTGATTGTTGCAGTAGGAGGTCCTACGGGCGTTAGGGAAGCTAACACCCCAATAGGTGATGCTGCTGATAACACAAGACTTTTAGGCGAAACATTATTCACTAAACAGGTTTTTTCAGTGGAATTAACCGCTCTTCTATTAACCGTTGCAGTCATTGGAGCTGTTGTTTTGTCTGCACGTCCACAAAAGCCACTCATAAGAACATTACAAGAATCCGATGCTGAAGAAGAGACAGAAGAAGGTGGGGAATGACTGTAACCACAACTTGGTATTTGTCGTTAGCTGCTGTTCTTTTCTCAATTGGGACTGTGGGCTTGTTGGTACGACGTAACCCTCTAATCATGTTTATGTGTATTGAGTTGATGTTAAATGCTGTAACCATCACATTCGTAAGCATCGGCTCTCATCTAAATGACCTCGGAGGTCAACTGGCTGTTTTTTTTGTTTTGGTAGTTGCAGCAGCTGAAGTAGTCGTTGGACTGGCTTTGGTTGTTGCGATCATGCGAAGACGGGCGAGAACAAATGCAGATGATCTGAAGATCTTGGGTGGATGAAAATGATTGATCTTGTTTGGCTAATTCCTGCTTTTCCACTTTTGGGGTTTGTCACGTTGATTTGCATTGGTCGAATGACTGGAGAACCAGCGTCAGGCTGGTTGGCTACATTAGCGATGGCTGGTTCTTTTTTATCCTCCCTTATCGTTTTTATTGGCATGCTTGCAGAAGAGAGCGACAATCGACAGCAAGTTTTTACGCTGTTTGATTGGATTCCAGCTGGAGACTTCAAAGTTGAAATAGGTTTTTTGGCTGATCCTCTATCTCTAACAATGTGTTTGTTTATCACAGGTGTTGGCACTTTAATCCACCTCTATTCGATTGGTTATATGCATGGTGACCCCGATTTCAGTAGGTTCTTTACCTATTTGAATTTATTTGCATTTTCAATGTTGATTCTTGTATTGGGCGACAATCTTTTGTTGACATTTTTGGGATGGGAAGGCGTTGGAGCCTGTTCCTATCTTTTAATTTCTTTCTGGTTTAGTGACCCAGCAAATGCTACTGCAGGAAAAAAAGCATTTCTTACAAACCGAGTCGGAGACTGGGGTTTTATGATTGCTATGTTCCTGATTTTTTTCAATGTAGGTTCACTCCAATACCTAGAAATTTTTGAACTAATTGGTTCAAATCAAATAGCCCAAACAACTACAACATTTATAGTTCTGATGCTTTTTGTGGGCGCAGTAGGGAAGTCGGCACAGTTTCCGCTCTACCTATGGTTACCGGATGCAATGGCTGGGCCAACTCCAGTCTCGGCTTTAATTCATGCCGCGACCATGGTTACTTCAGGTGTCTATCTGTTAACAAGAGTAAATCCAATTATGGTAGAAGCTTCTAATTGGTCAACTGGATTGATTGCATGGGTTGGCGTTGGGACTGCTTTATTTGCAGCATCCATAGCGGTGGCGCAAACAGATATCAAGAAAGTTCTTGCCTACTCAACGGTAAGTCAACTCGGCTACATGGTTTTGGCTGTTGGTTGCGGCGCTTACACTGCAGCTATTTTTCATATGATAACTCACGCCTTTTTTAAGGCACTTCTTTTCCTTGGGGCAGGGTCAGTCATTCATGGCATGAATGGAGAACAGGATCTCCGTCGATATGGCGGTCTTCGATCATTGATGCCAATAACCGCTGGAACATTTATCGTCGGATGGTTGGCGATTGCAGGTGTGCCACCTTTCGCGGGTTTTTGGTCTAAAGATGAAATTCTTGCCTTTGCATGGGAAAAAAATCCTTTGCTTTGGCTTATCGGTCTCCTAACTGCACTTCTAACTGCTTTTTATATGACACGTCAAGTAATACTTACCTTCTTTGGTCCACCGAGATATTTAGCTGATGCTGATGCTGATGCTGATGCTGATGCTGATG
>CENY01034356.1_pt1 | contig 16978 bp, 21 predicted proteins | sample 356181 | NCBI WGS metagenome assembly CENY01 (sample SAMEA2619840, study PRJEB7988) | marine metagenome | isolation source: saline water (ENVO:00002010), including
GGCATATCTCGTTGGATGGCTTACACCAAACTTGATTGCCAACTTGCTGCTTCTGCCCCAACTTCGATAAGTCCGATGAGCAGTATTCGCATTGGTGCTGGAACAACGACAAATGGTAACGCTTTTACTTTCCAACCGTATTCCAACCTCAGTGTTTATGGGATGGGCTGGACCGACCAGCACAGTACCTAAAGGAATGAATTGATATGACAGATCAGAATTGGGTTTTAGCAGCACAAGTGCACGTCCCCTATAACAGCACTGTGAACCAAATTACGTTCAATAGCATATTTTCCCAAACTGCGACAGATGGAAACGGAAATGTTTCATCTTTGAACGCCTTGAACGCTCCTGTTGTCAGAGTGTTCGCTAAATACACGATTCACACTTCCGCCACTCTTGGTCAGTCAAACGGTCGTTCGTATCTGTATTCAACGAGTTCACATGATTACGCTCAGGAATGGAATGGCGGAAATCAAAACGGCACCGTGTATTCAAATAGCGTCTCTACAGGTACTGGTAACGCAGGCTATTACTCGACTGGTAGCTATTGGGGTTATGGCGCTATGAAAAACCATTACAGCATGTATGCGTGGGGTGCTCAAATAACTGATCCAGATACAGGCTTAACAGTTGAACCTTATGACAGGCGCAGGCAGGGTGTGAACGTAGGGTGTTGGGAGTGGGGGACTAACGGAAACTTTTACCCAGTTCATCAACACTGGACTATATGTTGCACTGACGGCACTTCGGATGGTAGCGCATCTACTGGTAACAACGAGTGGGGCTCTTACGAAATAGGTTGCGGCGGACAAAATAGTTCTTACAGCGCAGACAGTTTTTATTGGTATTGCAGTTACGCCGTCAGTGGCACTTGGCTGTTGTATCGCTCTACTAACGGGAATCTCCAAGTAAATGAATAAGGAAACATTATGAGTTTAAGAGAGCCGCCAATGATGGCAGCTATTTTTGATTGCGAAACTGGTGAGCAAACTATTCGTGAGTTTACCGAAGAAGAATATGCTGATTTTGATGAGCGACAAAAAGTAACTGTTCAAGACGGTGAAATAGAACAACAAAAACGTGCTGATGCTGCTTCTGGTCGCCAAAAGCTTTTTGATCTTGGTTTAAGCGAATCTGAGGTTAATGCTCTTGTAGGACCTCCACCTCCTGAAGGTGCGCCAGATGTTGAGGCATCTGATCCAGCATGAGCGCTGACGTAGGTATTGAAGAAGTTATTGCTTCTTTGAGTGAGCGTGGCAAGCTGGAATGGGAAATCGCTTTGATGCGAGTTCACATTGCCCAGCTCGAGGACGCTCAATGCACCTGCGACTGTTGTTGTGGGACCACAGAAGAGTAAATATAGGAGCTTAAATGTCTTACTCTGTAATTGAGCCTTATATGACAAACCGTACTAAGGCAAAAAATAAGGTAAAGCCTGTGACAATGACGATGAGTAATCCCTCGCGTCAAAAAGCAATTACAGGGGCTGAACAACTTGATTTCCAAGACGAATACAACACTTGGCAAAGCCAAAAAAATATTGCCAACATACAGCATAACGACAGAGTGGCTAAAGGGAATCAATCTTCAGCTGCTGCCAATGCGTTAAATCAAAGTATTAACAATACTTTGAATAGTTTTGATCCTCCGCCACCTGTTTCTGACCCTGTTGGAAAGTTCAAAGATTGGTCTAATCAGTCTTCTCGTTACGCCAATTATTTCAATCAGGGGATTGCGGGGGCGACTCATAATCCTTTAGGATTTTTGTTGGATAAGCAGCAAAGAGATTGGTCTAACAAGTCTTCTGCTGCGGGTCAAAATTTGAATGATGTGATTAATGCTTTGACGGGTTCGCCAGCTCAGGCTTTGGCGACAGCTGCGTCGAACATGGCTCCAAACACTAATAATCCTAATTTGGGATTTGAGAATTCGGAAGATGAGTTTGTTCCAGAGAACACTAATGTTCCTGAGTTCGTTCCGATAGGTGAGCTTCCAGGTACCAAATCGTTTGGTACTGGGGCAGCGTTTGATAAACGTTTGCAGCTGATGGATTTGCTGGCAAAGCTTGGGTTACAGGGCGATCGCGCTACTCAAGATTATGTGCGTCGCTTGGGTCGTATCGACAGGGCTCAAGATAAAGGTATTTCTGCGATAGAAGATGCTATGCAGCGTAGAGGTATGACGAACAGTGGTGTTCGTGATACTGGCATGGGCGAATTCCTTGGGGAAGTGTTACGCAGTCGTGGTGATTTGACGAATCAAACAAGCAGAAAGTTGCAAGATTTGTTACTCCAGCAAGGGCTGGTAGCAGAACAAGATACTCAACGATTTGTTGATCGAGATGCTTTGAAGAGTTTCTTAAACTCTGTAGCAACTTCTGCGAATATTAGAGGAGTTTAAAGTGGCTGGCATTCTTGGTGACTGGTGGGACGAGTGGTCAGGTGGTGTTGGTAAAGCTTTATCAACTAATCCTTTGACTGCTCCTTTGGTCGCGTTTGGAGAAGCTGCTCCTTACATAGGCAAATTCATTGAAGGTGATTACGCTCCTGAATCTTTGCACAGTGAGAAGATGAAAGCTGATCGCGCAGCAGAGAATGCGCGTTTGCAAGATATTGCAAATGCAAGACAGTCGGCTATATCTGGTGACGCTGAAAGAACGCTCAAAGGGTTGTCTTTCCAAGAAGGTATGCAAGCTCGCAGTGCTCGTGCAGCCGAAGATGAAATGCTTCGGATGCTTGAACGGCAAGGCATGGAACGGAATCAGCCTGGTTGGGCTCCTTGGGAGGCTCCTGGCTATGTAGCGGGTGGTGGTCCTTCGACTAATGAGCAATATGATTCAAATATTCTTGATTGGGCTGCTCGATTAGGAATAGCCGATGAGATAGCTGCGTTGACTGGAGGAACGGTTCCTTGGGAAACTAGTTCTGGGGGAGAATCAGTTGACGTTGGTGGTGGTTATGATCCGATGGCAACTATCAATGCTTGGGCAGCGGATCGTCAGGGAGATTATAAAGCTAAGTTCGATAGAAGCAATAAATTTTGGCAAGACGAACAAACGCGTCGAGGCAACGAAATTGTTGCGGACATGGATACTTGGAAAGGGCAGCATGCTCGTTCCAACGCTGATCGTTTGGCAATGGAAGCGTTTTATGCGGCGCAGCACGAAAAGTCTGTTGGCGGTATGCAGTCGTTGTATGCCGATCAGGTTCGTGCCGCTCAAGCTAAAGCTACTGAACTTGGTTTGAACCCTAATGCTTGGATTGATGCTGTCGGTGCAACTGAGGCTGCGTTCTTGCAGGGAACATTTGATACGGGAGTTAATTTTGCTAACAGGTTGTCTGTTATAGGGCAATTGGCGTGGGACAAAGTAGCTTCGGATGCTTTGCAGGGCGCTAACGCTGAGATCCGTCGGTTAAATGCGGAGACAGCGAAAGCTATGTTTGATGCTCAGGATGAGTATGAAGATTCTTTGATGGCTATTGAAGATGCTGTTCTGCAACGTCAGATCAGTGTTGAAGATGCTGCTGCGGCAGAGTCGAAAGCTCGGGCGCAAGCAACGCAGAAAGCGCAGCTTGCTGATGCGTTGGGTCAAGAATTGTATGGTTTGTCACCTGGAATGGGTGAAGCTGCGTCTTTGGCGGGCATTCTGGAAACAGTGTTGGGTGATGCTATGGAGGTAGCGTCAGGTGACGGGGATCAGCCGTTGGTTCCTTACACTGATGACCAGATCGGGCAAACACTGAATTTGACTGTTGACCAGTTGTTGAAACGGTTGGGGCAAATTGATGATAAGCAAGAAGCTCCTCAGCTGTTTGATATTGGAGCTGAGTCTGCTGCTGAACTAGGGGTTGAACAATTCTTATCAATGGAACAGATCGAAGCGTTGTCAAAGATTGCAACTATCTTAAATAAAAACGCCATGCCTCGAGGTTAAATTTATGGCTAATTTAGGGTTTAACCCTTCTCAAGGGCAGTTCACTAAACGCCGTAAACCTAGAACGCATGATTTTGTTATTGAAGGACTCGTAAATCAGAAAGAGCCTTTGATACTTCCTTTGGGAGATCTTGCTGCTTCGCCTTCTCAAGCTGGTGAGGATAAGAATGGGTTTGATGTTCCTATCCTCGGAGATGTCTTGCGGCTTATTGATAAGCCTCGCGCTGGGATTGTTTCTGGCATTAAAGAGATAGGCGACATATTTGATTCTGATAACAGTTTCTCCGTAGGGGAATGGTGGAATCAGATGAACGACAACATCATGATGGGCGAAGTCCTTCGTGATTGGGATGTCGATCTTCCAGGTCCTTTAGATTTTGTTGTGGGTTTGGGTTTAGATATTGCTCTTGATCCTTTGACTTATATGGCTGGAGCTGGCCTTGCGGCTCGCGCTGCCAAAGCTGACGATGTTGTGAAAGCTTTGCAGGGTGCCGCTAAGGCAACGACAAATACTTCTAAAGCTGCGGAGCTTACAGCTGCTGCTGACAGGGTCAGGAAGACAAGGTCAGTGTTGTCAGCTGGGGATAGCTTGGCTGATATTGGGATTTCTCCTGGGATGCGTTTTACAATTCCTGGCACAGGAAAGTTGGGTCGTAGAATTATTGAGCGTCCTTTGCGTCGCCTTGCTCCTAACTCAAAGGTTGGGAAGTGGCTTGATGCGAAGCGTGTGGAGCAGTTAGCTCAGGTAAATGTCGGCCCTGGGGGCAGCTATCGTTGGATTAAGGGTGAACGTCTTTTCGATTTGAATAATCCTAAGGCTCGGAAGTTAATTGCGGGTCGGTTGGCTCAGTTAAGGAAGATGAACAAGCAGGCTGCAAAGATTCCTTCTGGTAGTCCTGCTACTCGAGCGGCGCAAGTTGCTGCAAATATGGCAGTAGAAATTCCTTTGTTGCGTCTTCCTGGGTTAGGGAAGGCTGCTTCTGTAGCTTTTGTAGCTTCTTTGCCTGGGAAAATGATGGGCGCTGCGGCTAAAACGAAGATTGGGCAAAGTTTGGGAGATATTGTGTCGAGCCGTGCGGAGATCAATCGGATGATTAGATCCGATGATCCTGCTGCAGTTGAGGCTGGATTGTATTTGTCTCGTATCACTAATCAAGCAACTGTTAAAAGCATGCGTTGGGAGAATCAGCGCATGATGGGGTTGCGTGCTCTTTCTAAGAAAGCTTCTAAAGAGGGCATCGATTTTGATGTGTTGATGAGAGCTGCGGAAGAGCCTGCTGATTCTGCTTTCCTTGGGGCGATTGATTCAAGGTTTGTCGATGATGAGGCTTGGGCTGCGGTTCATGCTGATGCTCAAAGTTGGTGGCAGGAAGCTGGGGACGCTTTCAACACTGAGTTGTCATTGTCTCAGCTTCCTTTGATTAAGGATGAGTATTACGTTGCTCGATATTTGAATGCTGAGGGTTCTCGTTATGTGAACTCTAAAGATGATGTTTTTGACTTTGCTGCAGCTGAGGGGCTTACTGGTAGCTCGTTGAAAGCACGAAAGTATGCGACTCCTGCTGGTATGCGGCGGTTGCGTGAGGCGGGAGAGATAACTGATCGAAATATTGTTGATTCTTTGGGTTTGCAGCAAGGCGATAACATTGATGAAGCGTTTGAGCTTGCGTTAGATGAAGGCGTGGAGATCACGTTAAATAACGGTAGGAAAGTTTCTAATCGTTATTTCGGTGGGCCTTTGCGTAATGTTGATGAGGCTGGCAGCGTTCTTACTCAGATGGAGAATATGGGTAAAGAAGCTATGGGGGATGATGGGTGGAAAGCTTTCTTTAGCGATGACGCTCGACAAGGAATAGCTCGTTATATGGGGACGATGACGAAACATATTCGTTCTCAAGCTGTTGTTGACGGGATGCGTGACGCTGGGATTGTCATCCAGGGTGTTAATGGTCGCATTCAGCGTCGAATGGGTGAAGGTATTTGGGATACGATTCATCGTGCTCAACGAGCCCAGCAACGTACTGGGGACAAGCTTGACGATGCTCGTCGGCAAGCTACTCGTTATGCGGCAGATGTTGAGAATTATACGAAAACTCCTGCCGAGTTCGGTTTGCGGGGTTCTGCTGCTGAGATGACTGAGCAGTTAGGGGAGACTGATTTTCCGAGATTGCAAACTGGGGGTGGGACTGTTAAGTCTCAGGTTTCTCGTCAGGTTGAAGAAGCTGGCGTTATAGAACAGATGTCGGAAATACAAGGATTGGTGGACGATGTTGGGGAAGCTGTTGCGGCTTTGGAAACGGGTAATGCTGCGAATCTGAGTGCAGCTGCGAGAGAGTTGTTGAAGGGTATGGAGTTGAAGACTCCTACTCCTGCGTTGAAGAAAGCGTTAAAGAATCGTGAAGTGGCGACTTCTGCTTTGGAGGAAGCTTCTGAACGGGTTCATGTTTTGGGTTCTGAGATCAGCGACATTCGTCGTTTGCAGTCAACGTTGAAAGCAGTTATTGCTCAGGCTGGTGATCCTGCGGTGTTCGGTGATGTGCAAGCGGCGTTAAATTCGCTTGATGAGCAGTTACGCATGTTGGAAGAGGGGTTGAGAGAAACTAATCAACGTCTTGTTCGCAACATATTGGATAACGATCCGACTGCTCAAGCAGCTGAAGCTTTGTCTCAACTAGCGGATGTTCATACTGTTGAACAGTTGGATATGTTTGGGGTGCAGTGGAAAGAGCTTTTAGATAGCGACCCATTGTTCAGGCATTACGTTGATCAAGTTGACCAGTTAAAGCGTCTTGAGTTGGAAGTGGGTTATGCCGCTAAGACCAAGATCAGTCAGTTCATGAGTGCTGCTGGGGAAGTGTCTCCCAAAGTTAGAGCTGAGTTTGATGCAAAACTTGCTGAATTAGCGGCAAAGCGAGCAGCGTTAGAAGAGCAAATAGCTAAAGGGCTTGGTTCTCCGAACGCTATTAATAAGTCGAAAGCTCGAATCAAATACGAAGAGCTTTTGGAACAGGAAGCTGTTTTGAAAGCTCAACTTGAACGGTTGGAAAGCGACCAGTTGTTGCCTTTGCAAGCGGAGATTCAGTCGAAGCTGGGAACTATTACGGCAAAGCAAACTGCTACTGCTCAAGAAATCATGGAACTACAGTTCGACATTATTGAGCAGCAACGAATTATTTTGGAGGGAATGGCGGACATTGACGCCATTGTTGCACCTGGCGGTTTGGCTAGAGGGCTAGAAGCTTCAGAAACGCAGCTGGATGCAATTAATTTGTTGAACGCTGATCGCAGTTCTCGAGGTTTGAAATCAGTTGGTTTCTACTTTGATGATGCTGTTAACGATTATTTGTTGAACATGACTGAGTTAGGACGAGCTTTGAATCGGCCTAACATCAGTAGCAAATCTAGGAACCTGTTGAGCGGTTTGTCGCTTCCAGGTTCTGTAGATAACGATTCGTTGGAGTTATTCGTTGACGCCATGCAAGCGGCAGCGAAAACTCAAGACGTTCAGGCGATGCGGTTGTTTGGCCGCAGGTACGCAAGCTTTGTGAACTGGTGGAAAGCTCAAGCTGTTAGCACACCTGGTTTCATTTTAAGAAATATGTACGGTGGCATGTGGGTCAACAACCAAATCAATGGCGTCCCCATGTCTTACCACCGAAGAGTTAGTGAGATCCGTCGTCAGGTCCGCAAGGTTGCTGACGAACGGGGCATTGATGAAGTCGCTGCGCTAGATGAAATCATTGGTTCAGGAAAATCTGTGAAGCTGAGAGGTTTGAAAGAATCTGTTAGCAATCATGAGATGAGAATGTTTAAGCAATGGTTTGAGGCTGGTTTGGGCGAGGGTGGGCAAGCTGCGTCCGAAGTTATTTCAACTGTGGACTCCGCTGGGTTTGGGTCAGGTCGCGGTTTCCGTGGCCGCACGGTCGGAGGAACTTGGAATCCCTTCAGAGCAGAATTTAAGCCATTTGCGTTTGTGCGTTCAGTAAACACGGACGCTGAGTTTATGATGCGTGGTGCTTTGGCTCATCATGCGATGATGACTGGTTCGAGTCTCGATGATGCTTGGTTCAAGGTCAGGAAATATCATTTTGATTATTCAGATTTAACTAAAGGCGATGTCGCAATCAAGCAGTTTGTGCCGTTCTGGACTTGGCAGAAAAACATTTTGCCTGTGCTAGTTGAATCTATTGGCAAGAACCCAGCTGCCTGGAATCGGATTAGTCAAGTTAAGGGTGAATTGGAAATACACTCTCCAGTGGAGGGGCTCGTCCCTGATTACTTTGGAGAGAACATGGCCGTTAGGTTGCCATTCACGTCGGGTGGCTATCGAATGTATGCGCTTCCTGATCTTCCGTTTAAGGATTTGTCTAAGTATTTGAAAGATTTCCCTAGCGCTACTGTTCCTCCTCGAGCGATAGTTGAGAACGTTATGCCGTTCTATAAGTTGCCTATTGAGATGTGGGCGTTGAAGAAAACATTTGCGGATATCAAGATGACAGGGAGATACGGAGAGGTTCCAGCAACCTGGAATTTTGCTATGCCTGTTTTGGGTTCTTTGGGTTTAGCTAAAAAGAATTCCAAAGGTCAGTGGGCGATGAAAGATACTTACGCTTATGCGGTTGAGCAGTTTATGCCTGTGTTAGGTAGATCTCGGAAGGTGTTGCCTTCAGAAAAAGATAAACAGGATCGTTGGTTGACAACGTTTTTCTCAACGTTCCTAGGGCTTGGATTGCGAACTAATGATCCTGCTTCGCAGAGAAGCAAGTTGTATAAGATGCGAGAAGAGTTCTCTAAGGACATTCAGGACTTTAGAGACATCGAAAGTGTGGGATCGGAGTAAGATTTGTATATGTCTCCCACGATTATTTCTAGAGCTGGATGGGAAGCCCGTCCACCTAAACGAAAGTTCACTCCATTAAAGAAGTGGCGCGTCAAAGGTGTTGTCTTGCATCACAGTGGTGTAAAGAACGCCCCTAAGGGCGTGACAGCTGTTAAAGCGTATGAGCGTTTCCACATGGATTCTCGAGGTTGGAATGCTATTGCTTACAACTGGTTAGTTGACGAAGAAGGGGTTATCTATGCGGGGAGAGGTCCTAGTGTCGTTTCTGGTGCTACTAAGGGTTGGAATTCTCGTACTGAGTCGATTTGTTTCACGGGCTGGGGGGATGTAGAGGTCCCTGAAGCGGCTTTGAAGTCTATCAAATGGCTTATTTCTGATATTCAGCATCGTTATGACAACAAATTGTGGGTTAAAGGGCATCGAGATGTCGGTAATTCGACCTGTCCAGGTAACTGGTTATATGACTGGTTGAAGTCTGGGATGCCTGAAAAGATTGATGATCCAGCCAAAGTTGACTGGGACGGCGTGAGCGCCCATCTGGAAGGCTTAAAGAATGTTGTCCTTGCCAGCCCCCTTTCGAAACGTAAGAGAAGCCGTGGGGAGGCTGTGAGAGCCGTTCAGCAAAGATTGAAGGATCTTGGCTACGAACCTGGACCAATAGACGGTATTTACGGGTATAACACGAAACGAGCAGTGAAATTATTCCAAGTTAAGTATGCTTCGTTTCTTAAAGTTGATGGCATAGTTGGTGGCAATACATGGGATGTGTTGTTCAGCTAGCTGGGCCACGGTCAGCTATCTATAGGAGGTACCAGAATGGCTAAAGGAAAAGGGTACGGGTCGTTTGGTGACACTTTCGGCAACGCAGATGAACAACCATATGACTCATCGTCGGTTGACAACATGGCGAACATGGCTGCTAAAGCGAAAAGTGATGCTGCTTATTTGCGATCCACTCCACTCGGCAATCAGGCACATGGCGGAAGACCGTTTGGTAAATGAAAAAACCACCTAAGAAAGCGGCTTATCCAAAACCAAAGAAAAGCCGTAAACGTGCCAGAAGACCAGTTAAATATTAGGAAGGCAACAAGTGACTGAAGAAACAGCGAAAACAAAGTTTTCTTGGAGTGATTGGATTGAACGTTCAGTTTGGACGGGCGTCGAGTCTGCTCTTGCTGTAGTAGTTGTTACTGATGTATCAAGTCTTAAAGCGGCTGCTACGGCATTCGCTGCAGCAGCTATTGCCGCTTTGAAAACGCTGGCAAAGGCGCGTCTTGGCAGGTAAAGGTGGAAGAAGAAGCGTTTGAAGAAGACTGGGCTGACTTTATGGCAGCTCAAGGTCTTGCTCTTGAAGACGAAGTTGAAGAATCAATTCGAGATTCGATTGGTTTACTCGACATTCAGGATGGGACGCACGCTCAATGGGTCGGAGAAGATCTTGCTGTTCTTTTCGTTTTTAACCCTGACGAGCTGGACTCAGTTTTAAACGCTTGGGGTGAAGCTAAAGATGGCAACATTGTCGCATTGGGAGCAATGCTGCACTGGTTGCAAGGACTTAGCGATTTTCTAGAAGCTTGCGTCAACTCTCATGATGAGGGTTTGACTTAGATAGGTAATCTCGAACTACTTCTTGTTTGAGTAACCCATCTCTCAGTTTGTGTGCTAGTTCGTCGCGTATTCGCGCCAAACTAGTTTTAGGGATACCGCTTAGTTGAGCTAATGATCTTAGGGTTAAACCCCAGTCGACAAGCATTTGGTATAGCCATTGTTCGTCATCAGTTAAAGAAAGAAAGACTTCTTGAACTGCTATGACAAGATCTTCCCTGCGGGATTCTCTTTCGTCGTAGGACAAAGGGATTGCCTGGTTAGGCGCAGCTGACATTGTTGCTTCATAAATGTTTTCTGGAAGCGGTCGATGCCAAGCATGATGAACATGCTCTCCGTAGATAGGCCGATTAGCGCCTTCAAAATTTAAGCCTCTGGTCTGGCTTCGCTTTGTTACAACTTCAACCCAAGGGCGTTGTGGTTTGAGGGAAGGGAATTTGAACCCTTTAAGGGTTTCAAATAGTTGTTCTACCCATTCTCCCTGAGTTTCTTCATCCACTGACCCAAGGCAAAAGCTTAGAGCTTATGGATATGTATGCTTTTCCCTCAGGGTATTTCCCAAATTGAACGTCTTCTTTGTTGATTAGTTTCATCATGTCAGGCCAAGGAAGTTCCGCATAGGTTTGGCGTGTAGTTGACCACACCCAAAACCATACGGGTGTTCCTAGATTGTTCCATTGCTCGAGCGCTGCAATTTTCTCAATTTTTATTTTGAGTGGCCTGCTCGCTATTCCCTGAACTTCGACAAGGCGAGTGGGAGTTTCTTGCATGTAGTCAGGCATGTAACGCAATGACAGTGCAAGCTTATGTAATTTGAAATCGTCACCACTAGGTTTTTTGGGTCTGTTGTGACCAAGGCGTGCCCAATTGTCGTTGTAGTGTTCAAACATTCCTTCAGCTTCATCACCCATTGATTCGAACCGTTCAGTAAACGGTCGATCAGAAAATGGGCGAGGAGCCGTAAAGGTCATGTCTTTTTACCTACGATTTCGTGAATCTGAATATCATCATCGTATGCGATTCCATTCAATCCGTCTTCGATGGCTTTAAGGTAGTTAGTAGTATCGCCTCGGAGTTTGCTTTTCTCTCGATCCATTTCAGTAATCGTTATGTGGGCTCGTTTGTCGTTTAGTACCACACTTACTTTAATTGGACCTTCAAACTTTGGGCCTTTGTACGCTTCCCCGACAGCTTTTTCGTAAGCTCTCGTGCTTTCGGAAGTGTAAGCGTACCCTTTCTTTGAAAATCGAGGACGACCTTTTACTTTAGGTCGGCCAGGTACGGTGAACTTGTAGCTACGTTTCTTCACGCGGTTCCACTCGAGTCGACGCTGATTCCACTAAATCTCGTAAATACTTTTCACGTTCGGCACGGTCAACGTATTTGCCTAAACGATCATCAAGCTTTCTCACCCAATCAATTGTGGCATCAATTGAGTAGCCTTGCCACAATAGGCTCCCAGCAAATGCGTACATTGCAGCTGATCGGTCTTCGAAAGTAGTTTGATCCCAAATTTTTCTGGCTGTTCCGTAGAACTCTCCGTCGTTTCTGCCACCTCCTGAGTACTGAGGCGCTTTAGGTTGCGTTGCTTCGTACAGTCGAACAAGTTCTCTGAACACAGGCAACGACACCCGACTATTCCACGCTGCTTCAACAAAAGCTTCCGCATCGTAAAAGGTTGGAGGTTGCACATCTGGGATAAAAACTTCATGTCTTCCCGTGTTCCTGCTGTGAGGGTAAGGAAGCCGTAAGCAGTTCCCAATCTTCCCTTCGGGAAGAATAACTTGTTTCGGATATACCTCTTTGATCGGGACATCAACTACTCGACAAGCCCCTATCATCCCTTTGCGCCCTATTGAAGCCGCTATGGGTTGATCGAAATACACCCAGACGTGATACCCCTTACTTTTGGAAGTCTCCTTAAAGGAAGGAATTCCTTTTGCAGAAAGTATTTTCTGCAAGTTGTCTGCATGAACATCAGAGGTTTTGCCTTCGTCTAGGTCAACTGCTACCCAGTTCACCATCCAAACCCCGTTAACTTTCCAGAGAGGGTAAACTCCAAGAGTTTTTCCTTCTCCAGAACCGTCTAAATGTTCCGAAATTCTTTGGGTGTAAACGGGATCTTCGCAAGTGGCATAAGTTTTGTCGTCTTCACGAAAAGGGCTTACGCGAAAACTTACGTCAGCTAGATGCCCACCAAAGTGGAGCTGAGCAAACCGTTCTACGGTTTCGTTTATTGCACCCATCGGTCATCCTCGGGAATATCGCTCTGCAAATATTCTCGCACAAGCCCACAATGAGGGTCCATGAAATAGTCAATGGGTGGCTGTGTGACGTGGCATGGAGGGCGCTTGTTTTTGCAAAGGTCGAGAGAAACTGTGACGGAATGTATTCGACGTTCTGCTTCTGAAAGTTTTGGGTCATCTCGTCTTCGGAAAACGTTAAGTTGCAAAATAGCGTATTCGTCAGCGTTAAATTTCCCATCATCCATTCCTCTGGAAGTACCCCTAGTGGAGCCTTTGCCTGATTGGTGGATTAAACCAACTGGCAGATTTTCTGTTTCTGCCCAGTCCTTTAATCCTTTAAGTACCGTTGAGACACCTTCATATCCTGAAGCGCCTGGAAGTTGTTCCAAAAAGTCCACCATGACAAAGCGTGGACGTTGTTGCCAATAGTCTTCGCATTCCCTCATGGCTTCGGACATATCATAGAAAGACATGGCGCTGGGAAAGATTTTGACTCGATCAAGAAACCCGTGTTTGGCTTCTTCGATCTCGTTCATAATGGCTTCGTCTTGTACACGAAGCGCTTGTTCTACTTCAGCCAGATTTCGCTGGTAGAGAAGCGCATACAGTTTAGAGATCACTAATATTTCTGGTTCGTCTGGAGTGTAGATAACTCCATAGAAGTTAGGATCCTCTAAAAGGTTTCTTGCTATTGATGAGAGCAGCACAGCTGATTTGCCGCTGTGGGCTCGACCCGTTACGACAAGTACATCGCTAGGCCATACGCCCCTCATCTTTTGGTCAATGTCTGTTAAGCCTAAGTAGAAGCAATCGTGGCTTCCTTTGGCATATTCGACCCATCTTTCCACAGCTGCGGAAGTGGGCCGAAAAAATTTGTACTGAGTCTCCCCTTCTGGGATGTCGACGCTCTCTAAAAGAGCGTCGACATCTTCAGAACTGAGGGCGACTGGTCCATCGCCCTTCATTTATCCCCCTTGGTGTAGCTCTGCTCGACGTGATTCCCAATCCCATTCGATTGCATCGGCTTGGGTTTGTCCGCCTGCTTGATCCCATACTTTCAATGGAACGTTGGAGTCTGCTGGCTTGATCCAGATACCGACATCGCGTGCCGTGTTCACTCCGATGTGAACCAAAGCATCTTTCGATACAGAGAAGTTCGGCATTTCTTTGCCGTTCTTGCTGATCTGTGGCGAGTAGTCGTCGCTTTCTTTCACTTCGTACACCTTGATGGTGCCGCCTGCGTTGTCGGCCCAAGCTGCAGGCTGGAAAGCCAACAGATTAAAGGCTGCCTGCTGAAGCTCAGAAGATTTCCCTCGGCAGAATTCGGTTCGGTTGTAAATGCGTCCGCCTCCAGCTGTAGGACCTGCGGGTGCAGGCGCTGCCGCTGCTACGGGTGCTGCTTGGGCAAAGGCTCCTGCTGGTTCAGCTGGCGCTGAACTGGGAGCCGCCGCCTGGGGGGCGCTTGCTTTATTATCTGAAGCCCTGGAAACGCCGCTTTTCAGGCGACGCATCACAACCCCGTCAGGAGATAAATCCCATTCCTGACCTGATTGTTTCATAACTTCTGCTTGCACTTGAGTGAATAGCTCCGAAGCTTCTGCACGAATGCCTTCCTCACCCATCGATTCGGGAAAACTGCGCTCAATAGTAAGCGAGTAGTCCGCTGTTTCATATGGAGCTTCACTTATTTTCTGTGTGAAGCTAACTGTCACTTTCGCTGTGTCAGTCATTTCTTACCTTTCTCCCTACCAGGGATTTTCTCCGAGGTGTTTACCTCGACATTTGCCTGCCTGCCAGACAGGACACCATTTGGGTGAGCAATGCCACCCAGACCAATTTTGAGGCCATGTTTCTGCGTCCGACATTATGGTTGGAACCATTGACCAACACAACTCAACGAACGCATCTTTCCATTCTTGCGGCCTGTCAATACTAATAATTTGCAGTTGGCCATTAGCCAATACACATAGTTTGAACTCTTCCTTGTCTAATGCATAACAGTATGCATGAGATTGAATATCCCAGCGCTTCTTCTCCCATTCCTCGTAAGGTCTACTCGGATTTTTCCAATCCCAGATTACACCATCTTCCGCAACCCAGTCAGCTGTGCCCGTAAGGATTAAGTTTACGTTACCTCGAACACCTAAAGATTTCTCGAAAGGCTCTTCCACGCTGACAGCTGGAAGCAGCGGATCTTTTTCCCGTGTCGCACCTGGAACGTACAACTCAGAGTGCCATGTGGTGATGTTCGCCATCACCGTGTCTAAGAGTTTGTGGTAGTCGTGACGCCAAACCTCAACTTCCGAAGAGTAAGTATGCACATAGTCTTCTGCTAGTTGGTGAAGATCTTCAAGATTCACGAGATTACTCGAGCCGCCTGCAAATTCGATTGCGGCATGAACTGCATTACCGCGCAATAAATCTGATGATTCTTTTTGTTCGACTAATTCGTAACGTTCTTGTCGTGCTTGTTCAGGGCAATTGAGGAATGTGTTAATCCAGCTTTGCCGTAATCTAATTTCAATCATTGTCTCCCCTAAGTGGGTCGCCCTCGCAGGGAGAGAAACGAGAGCGACCCACAATTATTTAGGGGGGTTCCACCCTTCAGGGGGGTGGAACCCCCATTATAGAAATACATAAACAGAAGTGTTGGATACTTCACTGTCTTACCTTCCCACAGGGGAAGGACACTGAAATTTTTTCCCTCTAGGTCGATTAGCCCGCCTTCTTATTTAAGAGGACTGTCAATCGTTCGACCTCAGCTTCAAGTTGGATAATTTTCTTTTCCAACCGTTTTGTTTTTATGCGTCCAGCGGTGTTCTCAGACAAGGTGCAGGGATGCAAATGGTCGGGGTTTACACACGCTTTCACTTCGCACAAATGATCCACTACTAAAAGTTCTTCCAAAGGGATTCCAAACGTCACAGAGGCAACGACTCTGTGGACTCGTTCATGTTTCCCGTACCAGTGACATTTTGCGTACACCTGACTTCGAGCCATCTGTTCAGGGCTGCCGTGTAATTGTTTTTGCCAAATCAAACAATCACCATCAGGACCACCAGGTAACACAAACGGAGTAATTTTCCCCCGAAAAGTAGTCAGATTATTTGGGTTAAGCCAATAAGGAACCCGTTCTTCGGGTGGTAACTGGTAGTCGTATCTGGGTAATAAAGTTTCATCATGGACTCCAGTTACCCTGTAGGCATAGACGCAACGATCACACCTGAAGGTTTGTTCTCCCCACCCCTTCGTGCGTGTAGCTGTTCTTGTACAGGCAGGAGTTAAACATTTGACCTCTATTTTTGTTCCTACGTTCTCTTGACGAGGCTCGTAAGGGACTGCGTATCGTGTCGATGGATACAAATTCAATTCCTTTTTGTTCCATGCTTTGCCGTAACAAGATCGGTGAAGTCCTCTGGAAACATGAGGATTCTCTTCAGTCCACGGTTCGTCACATCGTAAACATTTGTCTGGTATCACGATTGCCATTTACTTGTACCTCCCACAGGTCCACAAGCGCCAACCCTCGCCAAAGCGTTTCTCTCCCCAACTGAAAATATGCCACGCCATAGCAGCTGATCCTTCAGCTGTATAGCGTCTATCCCAGGTGCGACCTCGGAATATCTCTTCCCAATATGGTCGAGATATCTGCCAAGCTCCATGATCGTCACTCTCAAAGTTGACAGCTGTCGGTAAATGGTAACTTTCGCACCAAGCTATCGACAGACTGCGAACTTGATCCCACGGGTATATGGCTGATGCCTGGACCACTTCTTGTTGAGGTGGGTAGTCAACTCGAGCTGATCCAGCGTCAATGAGCAGCCACAAAATAATCCACTTCAACGAGCCATCTCATCTATAAGAGTGTCCAACAAAGTAGGTACCCCGTTGGGTCTGAAAGACAAGTAAGGGGGAGACTCGTTGTGTAGCCGCTCACGACGGGCTTGGGTTACTAAATCGTGGCCTCGAACTCGGGAAAGATTAATCTCCCTAGCAACGCTAGCGACACTACGTGGACCCGTTTCGTGGACAGCATCCAAAAAAGCGTGACGCCGTTGCCATAATGCAAACTTCATTAACGCCTCTATTCGAGTCACATTGTTGTCAGCTCGTTTCAAAGCTTCAATGTGCGTTTCTTCAGTACTCATTCTTATTCCCTTCGTTGTCTTCCCAATTGGCAATTGCTTTTTCTGCTTCTTCTTTAGTGCGAAAGAACTGTTTGTATCTGTCGCCTTGGATGACGGCGTAGCCGCCAACCTTTAACCCCGCACCTAAATACGCTATGTGGGGTTTTATTTTGTAATCAGTAGTCACTCGATTCCTGCCATATCTTTCTGTGATTCAGTCCAA
>CENY01081465.1_pt1 | contig 16966 bp, 13 predicted proteins | sample 356181 | NCBI WGS metagenome assembly CENY01 (sample SAMEA2619840, study PRJEB7988) | marine metagenome | isolation source: saline water (ENVO:00002010), including
TTTAAATTCATCACCCTTGCCGTATCACTTAAAATATTATGCATAGATTCAATATACTCTACTGACAATCCTGAAGGTTCAAGGATAGATTTCGTGACATTCTCAAAACCTGTATTAGGCAATCGATCGTAACTATTACATGGATAGTAAATCTTATCCAGTAAAAGACCATCAACATTATGAACAGTACCCGTAATAAATTCTTGAGCAATAATTTCTTGGGAAAATTCTCTTGCTAAATTAATAGCTTTACTAAATTCGTATTTATCTACGGTATGTATAACTGTGACGCCTTGGCTACCCCATGAGGAAACCGGTTTCAAGAGAAAGGGTAAGCCTAATTCATCTACAATATTTGAATGTGATTCTATAATATCTGAGTCAGATTTTATTAATATAGAATTTGGTGTCAAAATATTGTTTCTAGAACAAATATCAAAAGATTTATATTTGTTTAACAATATTTCTGCCGTAAGATCATCAAAATAAGGTAAGTTAAATTTTTCTGCAATTGCTGTCGCAGCAGGTACAGCATAATCTTCGATAGGGTAAACTCCTATTAAATTAAATTTATTTGCAATCTCATCACCTAATTTCATAAAAGATTCAAGATCTGTTGCATCTATATTATAAAAATGATCCGAAATTGATTTCAAAGGTGGATTAGGAGATTTGTCAGTTAAAATAGTTACGATACCTAAATTCTTGATTGTTTCAATTGAACGTAGCTGCGGATAGCTTCCACCAATATATAAAAAAGCATCTGTACGAGTCATTTTAATCTCTTTGCCTTTTACACAAAAAAATAGGCCTTTGAGCATTCCCTGATGATAGTTCTGCAATTGTCACGTTATTTTCTTTATATTCAACAAGTCCGGTTGCCGGATTACGCCAAATACCAATTCTAGGTATTAAACCAATATCTGAAAATGAATATGTTTTATAAGAAAAATCATTAAAATCATTTATCAATCCTATTTTATCCACATCCCAATTACTTTGATTCAGTAATTCACAAATATAATCAACAGAATACTGACTATCAAATAAAACTTTATCATTCCACATGTTGCCAATCTGAATAACCATAATCTCGGATTTAGCACTAAATGACCTTAAGTGCTCAACAGCATATGAATACCAATCATCTATATTAGTAACTTTTTCTTGATCAAAAAATATACCAGCATGATGCAATACATTTAGATGTAATGTCGCATCAACAATTTGCAATTCATTAATATTTTCAAGGTTTATAGATTCTTGAATAACTTTTAAATTATTGCTCAAACCACAAACTTTAGAAAAAACCCCAATAGATTTAGCATATTCATACAATGTTTCATAAGCATAAACATTAGCATTCGATTCTGACGCTAGCCTAACGCTGAAATATCCTAAATTAGCCCCTAAATCAATAACATTAAGGTTTTTCATATTTAAATTAGAAATAATCCAAGAATATCTAGAGGAATCTAATGGCAATTGAGCCGGCTTGTAATTGATATTAGAATCAAAATCTACCAATCGCTTTAAAACACAAGGAGGCAATTCTTGATAATGACTAAATCGACCTTTAAAAGAAAGAGTATCTATTAAATCCTTCATTATTTGATCATCAAAACTCATCAAGAACCTCATCTCTTAATCTATACAAAATTAATGCCTTTAGATTTTAAATTCTCATTCATTTTCGCTAAAGCATACATTGACCATCTTATCTTGTGAAATGGATCAGAATAAGGATTATCCAAAAACGTAGGACTAAAAGGTAAAATACGCAAAGTTTGAGGGTCATATATTACTTCATCAAGCCTAATTTCATTATTTATATCATGGTTGTACCATAATGGTTCACTAAAGCCTTTTTTAGGTCTATTAGATACATAATCACCTAGTTTCTGCTCAATTATATTGCGCAGAATAGATTTTGAAGAATATTTATGATTGAATCTAAATTTCTGAGGCAATGCAATTAAAAATTCAACCATTTTAGGTGCTAAGAAAGGCGACCGGGACTCTATGCTCGCTCCCATAAAACCTCTATCAGACCTAAGATTATTGTAATCAGGAATTGAATAAGAAGCATATGATAAAGCTATTAATTGGGAAATATCCATTTGACCCAAAATAGATTCATAACATTTGTCAATTGTTCCAAAAGGTGAACTAGTTAATTCGAAATTATATTCTGGAAATAATGTGTTCATAATTTCAATATTATTTGTTTGATGATTTGTAGGGAATGTGAATTCAGTTTTATTCTCAGGTACATTTTTTCCTAAAATAAAATTACGGTCAGAAGTATATCCTGTTAAAAATTCATCAGGTCCATCACTGATAAGCATCACTTTCTTTCCTAATTCTCGTCCCTTAAAACCCAACATTTGAAATGCAGCAGTACCTTCTTCTAACATTCCGTCATACGAATTAGATGCAACATCTTCTAATACCTTGCCAGCATCTTTACCATCCAAGTTGGCAACATGATGAATAGAATTAATCTGACCTGAAATTTTCTTACTAGATTCTTTATCATTTAAAGAAGCATATTCAACACTTTTCAAATCATCTTCATTCGAAGTTGCAAAAAGAGTTTCTATTTTAGTCTGACCAAAATTTGAAGCATATAAAGATACTAAAGTGCTATCAATTCCTGCACTTAAAGTGGAAACATACGGAATTTCTCTAGGAATTCTCTTTAAACAAACTGCTGAGAATAATTCTGAAAATTTGTTTTCCACTGTTTTTTCATCTGGATTTGATTCAAAGAATTCAAACCATATCTCAGGGTTAAGCTTGGTAAATCTATATGTACTTACTTCACGGTTTTTAACCTTTAATATGTGACCTGGATTTAATTTTTTAATTCCTGATATTAAAGTTTCACCAGGCTTTGTGGCACCATACCTTAAACTAAACATAACTTGATCAATATCAAGTGACAAATGAGTTTGCAGTTGATTCAATAACGGTGGTATTTCTGACGAAAATATTATTTCATTATCATTTACATGATAAAAAACCTGTCGTTCACCAAGAATATCTCTAGACAACATTAAAGAGTTTTCGTGCCCATTAAAAAATGCAAAAGCCCACATCCCATCAATATCGTCTAAAAAATCTGGTCCACGTTCAATTAATCCATTAAAAAGAACTTCTGTATCTTGATTTGATTTAAATGTAAATCCTTTGGAAGCCAAATCCGACCTAAGTTCTAAATCGTTATATATTTCACCATTAAAAGTTAATACAAATTTATTGTCATTTGTACTCCAAGGTTGAGTTAACTGAGACATAGGATCACTTATGGCAAGGCGAGTATTTGTAAAAGCAAAACGACTATCAGAATCTATATTAAAATCAGTGCAATCTGGACCTCTATGCTGAAGTAAATCAGCCATTTGATGAATTCTACCAGTAATATTGCTTACTGGTGATCCGTTAATACTATATATTCCTGCAATTCCACACATATTAATTTATATTGATATTAAATGAGTAGATTTACAAGCAGATATACTCATTTAATTAGATTAATAATAAAACTATTAATTACCACTTTTTATATCATCTGCTATTTTTTCAGCCATCATAATAACAGTAGCATTAGTATTAGCTCTCACACAATCAGGCATGATAGACGCATCAACAATCCTGAGATTTTTAACACCTTTTACATTACCAAATTGATCTACAACAGAAGTTGGGTCGTTAATTAAGCCCATCTTACAAGTACCTGAAATGTGATGGAATGTATCAACATTTGTTCGTATCCAAGAATTTAAATTATTATCATCCGATAATATAATTTCATTCATGCCTTTAGGGTAATTTTCAGCCTCAGAAAAATATTTAGACGATATAATATTACAAGCTAATCTAACCGCATCCCTCATTCGTCTTAAGTCAAAATCATCATTAAAATAATTATAATCAATTACAGGCTGAGTATATGGATCAGAAGTAGAAAGAGTTATAGCCCCTGATGATTTAGCTTTATATAATCCAACACCCATACGAACTGTCTGGTCAGCAGAAACTGCCGCAATAATCATATATATATCATTTCTGAAATTTGAATTTACTGATGTGTATCTCAAAACAACCTGCAATGGTGATTGATGTTTCTTTAGTGAAATTTGATTTGCTGATTCCCACATTAATGGTATTCGAGGATGATCTCTCAAATTTTGACCGACAGATGGCAAATCATAAATTGGTTCAATTCCTAATTTTTGCAAATAGTTAGTATTACCAATTCCAGACAGCATTAATAGTTGAGGAGAACAAATAGCACCTGCAGATAATATTACATTTAGAGCAGTATAAGTATGTTCTTTACCCAATATGTCAGCTTTAACTCCAGTCGCTGTTAAATGATCAAATAAGATTTTATTAACAAAACAATTAGATATTATGGTTAAATTTTCACGATCCCTAATATTATTTAAATAACCAATTGATGTACTCCATCTAATCCTGTCAGGGTTATTAAATGGCAAAGCTCCAACACCAGTAGAGTCTGGATGATTAATATCATAGGAATCATCAAAGCCAAAAGATTTACATGAATTATAAAAATCTAATGAAATATTAGTTAATTCTGATTTCTTAAATCTTCTAGCTATTATAGGTCCATCCGACCCATGAAAGTCATCTTGAATATCTAAATCACTTTCTGATTTTTTGTAGTACTTTAAAGCATTATCGAAAGACCAGGTATTATTACCTAATTCAACCCACTCATTAAAATCTTCAGGTATACCTCTTATAAATCCTTGTGCATTAGTTGAGCTGCTACCTCCTATAACTTTTCCTCGTGGCACTTCTATATCAGGTGACTCATTTGTTGCTTTACCTTTAAATCCCCAATCGTATGAATTAGCTTTTACTCCTAAATTACCATCACTATTTGGGAACCAAGCATATTTAATTTCATCTGGAAGCTCTTCTAATGTAGCAAAATCAGGACCTGCTTCAATAAGCAAAACTGAAGTTTCAGTATCCTCAGAAAGACGAGCAGCTAGAACTGCTCCCGCAGAACCTGAACCAACGATTAAATAATCATAAGTCATTTAATGATTAACCTCTGTCGGCTAAATCATACATTGCAATCACATTAGGATCATTTTGGTCATTTCTAGGCAACAAAGTAGTAGGGTTATTAGTAATTCCAACTTTTCTTACATTCTTCCCAATAATATTAAATCTACCGTCTCCTAAATCTTCCTGACACTGGGTTAACATTGAGCTTAGTTTCTTTACAATATCAGGCCTATCTTCATACATATTTATTGATTCACTAGGATCATTTTTCAAATTATACAGTTCTTGGAGTTCTTTTCCTGTATCAGGTCCAGCATCTTGGTCACTAGCATGAGGTATTCGACGATCAGTTTTATAAACATGAAGTTTCCAGTCTCCACTTCTAACTGCTTCTAAATTATCCTTGTTGTAATAAAAGAAATTTTTTCTATCAAATTTGATATCAGGATTTAGCAAAGACTCAGACATATCAATACCATCAATGATTCGGTCATCTGGAAGTTCTGTCTGAGCAAAATTTGCCAGAGTAGGATAAATATCCATAGACGTAGTTATTTCATCTTTAATAACGTTTGAAGGAATTTGATTTGGCCATCTCATAATACACGGGACTCTCATCCCGCCTTCCCAAGTCAATCCTTTATGGCCTTTCAAAGGATAATTACTACCACCTTCATCTCTATTTCTAGAACCATTATCACTAGTGAAAATAACAAGCGTATTCTCATCAATTTCTAATTCTTTTAATTTTTCTAAAATCTGTCCTGTTGATATATCAATAGAGGAGACTGCAGCGCCATACCGTCCATTTTCTGAATCATTTAAGATTTCATCTTTTACATAAATTGGTAAGTGAACATACATATGTGCAAAATACAAAAAAAATGGTTCATCTTTAGATTCTTCAATAAAAGATAATGCTTCTTCAGTATACAAATCTGTCAATAATGATTGATCTGGTTGAGACGATATCACATCATCATTTTGAATCAATGGAAGAGGAGGGTAATCATCGTCCGGCTCCTGAATTCCCATATCATTACTATAAGGAAGGCCCAAATAAGTATCGAATCCATGTTTTGTTGGTAAGAATTCTTTCTGGTCTCCGCAATGCCATTTACCAATCATTTTGGTTGTATACCCAACAGATTTGAGAAGCTTTGCGATAGTTAGTTCATCAGGATTTAAGCCTTCAGGGTCGCCTGGGAATAAAACTGTGCTCCTATAAGGAAGGCCACGAGAATCAAAACTAGCAAATCCAATACGCTTTGGGTAACATCCTGTTAACAAAGCCCCCCTAGATGGAGAACAAACAGGAGATGGAACATAAAAATCTGTAAATCTAATTCCTTCATCAGACATTTTATCAATAAAGGGAGTTGAATTTTTTGACGATCCATAACATCCAAGATCACCATATCCAAGATCATCACAATTTATCAGTATTATATTGGGTCTCATATTCTTAGATCTCTCTGGTCAACTTATTAGGTTTCTTATATTATTCTCAATAATATACGATATTTTATATTTTAGTAATTTTTTGTTAAGAGGTATTTATGATCGACTTGTTGGGTATTGCAAAAACAGAAGCAGCTGGAGGGGACTTATTAGGAGAATTATCTTCATTATTGGAGCTATCAGAAATAAAACCTAACGGATACCCAAATGCGGTCGTTTGGAAAGGTGGCAAACATGATGGAATCGTAAACCCTGTAGCTCATGCATTAACAGATGCTTATGCGCTTTTGGGGACTCTTGCAGCTACAGACATTTTGGGGCTTCCTTTTTATGCAGTCCCAATGTGGTCTCAGTATAGACATGATTCGAACCTAGAATCTTTAGCTTGGTTTGGAAACATGCCTTGCACGTCCATAAAATGGTCTACTGCTGGAGATGCATATGTTAACGACGGAAAAGGGAATAAGGTAGTTGTTAACGGTAAATCAGGTAATGCTCCATTAAGAACTCAAGCTGGAGTATATTGCAATGTTAGACCCTATGGCCCAATAACAGTCGTAAGATCTATGCCTTGTTTGCCATATTCACAAGACAAACCTAAATTTAACATTACAGATGAAGGATTAATCCATTCAGAAATGAACACTCCTGGGATTCAATTAGCTTATGCTAATAGATTATTTTTAAAAATGGTCCATGAAACTGGTAAATTAGGACGAGTTGCCATGAAACCAACTCAAGCCATGGAAGACGGTATAAGTGCAGGGTTACATTCATGGTTATTAAAGGGAACAAAATTCAAAGTCGGTCGAAAATATGCTGTCGATCCATACGAAGAACATAAAGATAACATTGATAAAATCATAAGCTTGTTACCTAGTGACTTTAAAAATGGTATGGAAAATTGGACTGGTCAAATAGAGCAACATATATCTGATACTAATTATGGTTTACTTGTATGGGACTTAATTGAAAAAAGAGAAACTATAGTACTTGCAACAGATCTAGATGGAGATAGACTTACAGATTTACTAGCAGATATATCAGATCCTCTTAGAGCATTTTCAGGAATTGTTGCAGAACACTTGGGTAACGACATCAATACTATAAATATATGGAATGAATTAGGATATGAAACTGGTAACGGTAGGGACATGACTTCAGTAATGTATCGAATGGAAGGTCCTCCAATACATGAACAAACTTTAGGTTCAGCTGACGCAATGTTATTACGCCTATTAAATGGTGATGAGTGGGTAGGAGGTACTAAGCAACCTTATGACCCAAGAATACATTTTGTTTTAATACGTGATGCTTATATAGATGCAAATCCGGACAATACAGATTTACACGACTGGTTAGATAAAGCTTTAGAAAAATTTGATGCTATATATTCGGGTGAAAGGCCAGGATTCTTAGAGGGATATAAAGCTCTAAAAGAGGCTATTACTCCTTGGGATAAATAAGGCATACAATGAGGGATTATCCAAATATATTATTTGTGATTACTGATGAATTAAGGGCAACTGCACTTAAGTTATACTCTAATTTAGGAATACAAACTCCTAATATTGAAAAATTAGCTGCTACGGGAGTTAAGTTTGAATACGCCATAACACCTCATCCTTTGTGCGTACCGGCTAGAGTAGCAATGATGTCGTCAAGATATCCACATTCAACAGGTAGTAGGCTTAACGAAACCTTAATGCCTGAAAATGAATTACATGCTTTTAAAATCTGGAAAGATTTAGGGTATATCACAGGTCTAATTGGTAAAAATCACTGTTATTCTCACAAATCTGACTTAGATTTAATTGATGTAAGATGTGAAATATCACATATGGGATTACCAAGAGAGAGTTATGCTGGTGAAATCCCTGGAAATACTGGTATGGAATGGAAGATTCCAGAAGACTTAATCAATAAATCTCATTCAACTAGACTTTCAATGAATAACACAACAGGAGCAGGAGAATATGAAATAACCGATCATCCTACTGACGGATATTCAACTCAAGTGATTGAAACACAAGTCACAGAATTTCTTGAAGAATTTTCTAAAGGCAACACATTTGGTTCAAATCATACAAATGGATCGTTTGCGTTACAAGTTTCATTTCCTGACCCTCACCATCCTAATGAAGTAAATAAAGATATTTTTAATTTAATAGATCATAATTCTGTCCAAATACCACCTTACAAAAGTGATGAATTTACTAATGACAATGCACCTGAAAGAAATAAAATCATTTATAGCATGCTAAATTTAGATAAATTTGCAGAACCAGATATCAGAAAAATGATATCTGTCTATTACGCTATGATCAAATTCATAGATACCGCGATCGGAAATATTGTTAAAAAATTAGAAGAACTAAATCTAAGGAAAGATACCATCATTGTATTTACATCAGATCATGGAGATTTTGCAGGTGAACACAATATGTTTGGAAAAGCGGGGGCATTTTATGATTCATTGGTAAGAGTGCCTTGCATCATTTCATGGCCAAATGGGGAAATCCCTCAGGGAATTACAGATAAATCGTTAGTTAACACAATAGATATATTACCGACTATATTAGAATTGAGCGGGATATGTGACTTTTCTTCTAAAAAACAAAGCATAAATGAGTATGTTCCTTATAAAAACCCTCAATTGTTAGTTGATTCAAACACGGTAACATCTGAATCACTCAGGCGTATACAAGGAAAACCAATGCCTACCGTAACAAAAGCACCTCCTCGATTTTCTGCATATAGTGAATATGGGGCAGGAGGCCCGTTAGTAACATCTGAAATATTTGAGAGGTTACCAGTATCCTACGGTTCGAAAGCTGTTATGAATTCTCTTAGAGGTAGAGAGGCAGAAGGCAGAAGGAAAATGGTTAGGACGACCAAATGGAAATATATAACTGACACAATGACTTCAAAGAAACATCATAATTCTAATGCCAAAATTGATGATGAATTATATAACTTAGAGAATGATCCACATGAATTATCAAATATTGCATATGATCCTCAAAATGCATTAATAATTTCAGAAATGAGAGAATTATTATTAGACTGGATGGCAGAAACTGAAGATACAAATCCTGTAACTTTGCCCGACAGATTAAGTAGAGATATAAATTTTATATAATTATCAAAGTTTATACATAAGGAAAAATATGTCTAACAAAAATAAAATTTCAATTACTGATATAGAAATAATCCCATTAAAAGAACTTGAATTCATAGGCAATATAGAACCAGCTTGGGATAAAGGAGGCTCTTTGCGATTTACTCGTGGTGGAGGTTCTGTAACCATGGTTCATACAAATCAAAGTATAACCGGAATTGGACCTGGACCAAGACAAATAAGTGATTTTCAAAAAGATAGAATCAAAGAAATTATTGTAGGGGAAGATCCGTTTAATGTGGAACACCTCTATGAAAAATTGAAATATTATGTTTTTACTACTCCATATGAAGGCACTTCAGGAGTAGAAATTGCTATATGGGACATTATAGGTAAAGCTACAAATCAACCTTTATATAAGCTTTGGGGTGGATCAAAAAATAAAGTTATACCTTATGCAAGTTTAATAAGATTATCAACTCCAGAGGAACGTGCAGATCAAGCGGGCAAATTAGCATCGGAAGGTTGGAAAGCTGTAAAAGTCAGAATACATCATGAAGAAATGAAAGATGATATACGCACAATAGAACTAGTCAGAGAAGCAGTTGGAGATAATGTCGAAATAATGGTTGACGCAAATCAAGCTCAATCATTTGGGAGATGGCAACCCGGTGTTAGATGGGACCTCAGACGAGCATTAGATACAGCAAAATTACTAAATCAACTTAATGTATATTGGCTAGAAGAGCCATTACCAAGATATGCCTTCGATGACCTCGCCAAACTTAACAATTCAACTCCATTAAGAATATCCGGTGGAGAAAACAACAGAAATGTAAATGAATTTAAAATTATGCTTGAAAAAAATTCATATGATGTATTGCAACCAGAATGTATGGTTTTAGATGGAATGACTGATATGTTAAAAATTGCTAAATTAGCTACATTTTATGACAAAACAGTGATTCCTCATCATGGCGGATGGGACCTAGGTCAAATTGCTCATCTACATTTTGTAGCAGCCTTTGAGCATTCCCCATTCCTAGAATTATTAAATGATCCTCCGATAGCTCATTATTCACATCATTTTGCAACATTCGAAAATGCTCCAGTTGTAAAAGATGGATGGATAGATGTACCAGAAGGTCCTGGTTTGGGAATAGAAATAAATCCAGATTATCTACCTTAATTTATATTAGCAGGTGTGTGGATGTTTTCTGTTTTGAAAAGTATTTACGTTAACTTTTCTTTTATCTAATACTTGATAATTTATTAACGGGTTTTTACCTGCTTCGGAGTTGCCCACTATATTAATAGTAGTTGGATCATCAAAATATACTATTTCGTCATTTTTCAACTGAAACGGCGTATCGTGACCTGGGTAAAAGATATCTGATTTAGCAATCATTTTTTCGAGGCTATCTCTAGCATCATTTTCGTCCCAAAAAATATTATACGGTAGCCCTCGAACAATTGTTCCTCCATCAGGTAAAGCATCCCCTGCTATAGTCTTTAATCCATCATGAGATTCAATTAAAACACTCATATGACCTTTAGTATGCCCCGGAGTTGACATTACTTGAATACCATCCGCTATAACATCTCCATCGTTTACTGGATTAAGATTCAATTTACCCATCATGTCAGTTAAGTATGATGCAGCCATAAGGTCTCCAGAAGTAGGATTTTTCATATAATCGATTTCATGAGAATGGATTACAATTGAAGAAGATGTGAAAAGGTCAGTATTTTGACAATGATCCCAATGCATATGGGTCAATATGACAATATCAATATCAGACGGATCAAGGTTTTTATCTGCCAACGTATCAATTAGTAATTTACGCCTAGAAGCTGGTCCCGTATCAATAAGTATATTTGTCTTTCCTGATTTTATTAGACTTACAGAAGACCATCCAAACATACCTTGGTCAGAATCAAATGAGAAACCCTTGGTTAATAAATCTATATCTGACATGAATACTCCTACAGGTTATTAGATTTAATGGAATAAATATAATAGATAAAAAATACCCATCCTAGAACAATCATCATACCACCTATAGGAGCTAAAGCTCCAAATAGAGAAACATCTGTTAATGATAGTAAATATAAACTTCCAAAAAATATCAGACTACCAAATAAAAAAAACATTAATGAAGGATTTACTATAGAAAATTTCATGTTCATGTTTTTAAAAACTAAAACACATAAAAGTATTATTACAGACATAAACATATGAAATCTAACAGCTGTTTCGTATGTGCCTACTCTATCTTCAGATATATATTCTGACAACCAATGCGCACCAGCTGCCCCTAAAATTACAGAGCTCAACCCCATAATTGAACCGATTATTAACCATGACTTAACCGCAGGGGTCATAAATTAGATCTTGCCTACGAGATTCTTTAAAAGATTTTTAGTCCTTGCTGCGTTTTCAGCATCATTTTTACCTGTTTTAAATATTGAAGCAGCAAAATCAGTTGCGCCGGCGTCAGCATATTCCTGAAGTTTTTCTGTCACTTCTAATTCATTTCCTATAATTGCAATCTCAGAAGAATTTTCTAACCCTTCTCTATCAAGCATTGCACGATAACTTGGCAAATTACCATATCTGTCAAAATACTCAATAGCAGCTTTTTTTGCAGTTTCTATATCATCAGTTACTAGTACTGGATTCATGGCTACAACTCTTGGATTAGATTTATTAGAATTGCTTGCAGCTTCATTTATAATTGGAGCTATATGCTGCTCAATAGTTTTATTACCCGTCATCCACAAAAGAGTACCATCAGTCATTTCACCAGAAATCTTTAACATCATTTTCCCCATTGCTGCAATAAGAACAGGTACTTCAACCCGATCTTGCATAGTAAGGCCTATGGTAAGACCTGTAAATTCTCCCTTGAAATCTGAACTCCCAGTGGTATTAAGTGAATTAATAATTGTAAGATATTCACGCATAAATTTAGCAGGAGAATGAAAGGTTAAATTCCAAAGATTTTCAACTAATGGTTTATGTGAAAGCCCAATACCAAGTCTAAATCTTCCTTGAGCGATTTTTTGAACAGTCAATGCTTGTTGAGCCATACTCAAAGGATGTTTCTGGTAAACTCTTTCTACTGCGGTTCCTATCTCAATCTTACTAGTTTTTTCAGCTGCAAGAGCTAACATAGTCAATGAATCTACATCATTAATGCATGCTGCCCAAACAGAATCAAGACCATCATTTTCACATTGAACAATTTCATCTATCTGCTCTTGAAGAGTTCCTTGTGAGCCTGCGGCTCCTGTAAATATTCCTATTTTCAAAACAAAGCTCCTTAAATTAATCTCTAAAATTAATGTACTGTAGGGGTTGAGGATTTTTCATATTTTTAATAAATTCGATCACCTTTTGTAAATCGTCTCGTTTTTTTCCTGACACATGTAACTCGTTACCCTTAATTGCAATCTGAACTTTCATTTTTATTGATTTAACTTCTTTAGTTATTTTCTTTGCAAGTTCTGGGTCAATCCCTTGTTTAATATCAATAACTCTTCTAAGAGAATCACCAGATGCCGTTTCTACATCCTTAAAATCAAGAGCCGATTTGTCAAGCTTCCTCTGAGAAAAATACTTAAAAATTAAAGCTTCTACTTGTTCCAATTTCATATTGTCATCAGCTAACACTGTTAAAGAATTATCATTTCTCTGGATATCACATTTTGTACCAGCAAGATCATAACGCTGCTTAATTTCTCGCTTAGCTCCATTTATCGCATTATCAACCTCCATAATATCTGTTCGAGAAACTACATCAAATGATGGCATACAAAAACTCCTTGAATAATTCAAAATATAAGCCAAATACATATTATCAAATAATAAATATAAATATTGAAATTACTTATTATTCAAGAGCCACCATTTAATACTATCTGAAAGGGCCATCCAACTAGCTTGTATTATATTTGACGAAGCACCAACAGTTGTCCAATTCTGATTACCGTCTGTTGATTCTAATAAAACTCTTACAGCCGAACCAGTTCCCCCTGCTTGATCAACTACACGTACCTTATAATCAGTCAACCTAATGACATTTAATTCTGGATAAGAATTCAACAAAACTTTTCTAAGTGCATTGTCTAAAGCATTTACAGGTCCATCACCAGTAGCGGCTGTGTGTAATTCTTCACCAGCGACATTAAGTTTTAGCATAACTTGTGACGTAACATCCTGGTCAGAATCAAAATCAGATTTTGTTAAATCAATTGGTTTCTTTTCCACTAGAGACATAAAGTCAATTAAAGAAAATGGATCAAATGTATATCCAATTACCTTCTTAACAAGTAATTCAAATGAAGCTTCTGCCCCTTCGTACTGGAATCCTTGGCTTTCTCTAGATTTAATTAAATCTAAAAGTTTTTTAGCTTGATCAGATGTTAATTTAACACCTAATTTTTCTTCCGTTTTCATTAAGATATTGCTCCTGCCTGAAAGTTCAGAAATTAATATCTTATTAGAATTCCCAACCACTTCAGGAGGAATATGTTGATAGCTGTGCTCTACCTTTGATACAGCTGAAGCGTGAAGACCACCTTTATGTGTAAAAGCTGAAGCACCAACATAAGCCGTATTATCTGGCGGAGCCATATTTGCAATTTCTGCAATTAACCTAGATACAGAAGTTATTTTGTTTAGATTATCGTCAGAAATACAATCTATTCCTTTCTTTATCTTTAAATTAGCTGCCACAGTTAATAAGTTAGCATTTCCACAACGTTCACCATATCCATTAACTGTTCCTTGAACATGTGAAACCCCTGCTTCCACAGCTAATATTGAGTTGGCTACGGCCAAATCAGCATCATTGTGTGTATGTATTCCTACATCTGACTTTATAGTTTGCTTAACATGCGAAACAATTTCAGAAATTTCCACAGGCATGACCCCACCATTAGTGTCACATAAGACAACACATTCTGCTCCAGATTCATAAGCAGTTTTTATAGAATTCATTGCATATTCAGGATTTGCTTTATATCCATCGAAGAAATGTTCTGCATCAAAAAATACTCTCCGGCCTTGTTTAATTAAATAAGAAACTGAATCTTCTATCATTGAAAGATTTTCATCTAAAGTAGTTTCTAAAATATGTGTTACATGTAAATCCCATGTCTTGCCAACAAGAGTAATAACTGAGGTTTCTGCATCAAGCAACATTTTAATTTGATTATCTTTTGATACATCAATACCCTGTCGACGAGTAGATCCAAATGCAGTCAAAATAGAATTGTTAAGTGTAATTTTTTTTGCCTTATCAAAAAACTCTGCATCTTTGGGATTAGAACCTGGCCACCCACCTTCAATATAATGTAATCCCAAATCATCTAAAGATTCCATTACAGCGATTTTATCTGTTACCGAAAAGGAAATTCCTTCATATTGAGCTCCGTCTCGGAGTGTGGTGTCATATAAATCCACCATATTAATAATCCTTAATTGGTGCCCAGGAAGGGACTCGAACCCCCACTCCCTTTCGGAAAACAGATTTTAAGTCTGTCGCGTCTACCATTCCGCCACCTGGGCATTTAGTCATTTTAAGCTAAGCAATGTGCATTTTTACACTCTGTAAATGAGTAGCCATTGCGGTTTTTCTAACTCCATATTTTTATTGCATTTATTATTTTCTTCTTGTATTAAAGATTTTGCAAGTTACGTTAAAATCCTATCTCTCGCATGTGGCGTAATGATTCCTGAAACTTCTCCATTTTTATCGATCTTTAAAGCTCTATTATATTTTGGTGTTACGGTACATGCGTGACCGGGTTGTGCTAAAACATAATCTCCTAATTTCAATGATTCTCCATTAAGTTTTATAATCCCATGTTCTTCATTTTGAAAAATTAATTTTGAATTTGGTTTACCTATAAGCTTCAACCTGTTTTCGGTTATCATGTCACTCGAAATTGATTTTGCTCCTATGTCAATTGTTACCGTATTATTAGATTCATTCTGATCTATTACCTGACCTAATATAACTCCAGCAATTTTAAATCCTAGTTCTTTCATTTTTATATTATTTATATCCCAATAAATCCAAGTGCCAGGAGAAAGTTTTATATCCTTTTCTTGTATATAAAAATGAAATGACCATGATCCCGCTGCAATAATCTCAAAATCATCTATTGAAAATCTTTCCTTAATTAATTTTTCAACAAACCTAATAGCATTTAACGTATTTTGAGTGTCAGTTTTTCTTTCTTCAATACTTGTAACTCCACCAGTTTGTCCATCATAAGCATGAATACCTTTTAATTTTTTGTAGTATTTTGAAGAAATATAATCTAATAAATCTGAAACGTTTTCTTTTGTAACTCCCGTCCTATTCATTCCAGTATCTAAATCTATGTAAACCCCACTTAAATTATCAATATCTTTTATCAAATCAAAATGAAAAACATTTGAAATAATGGCATAGAATTTTGTGTTAGGAAATTTATTTATTATTTTTAATAATCGTCTTGATTTGATTTTAGATGTGATTGGGTAGGCTAACACTAAAGATTCAGGATTACATTCCGCTAAAACTTCTAATTCATTAAGTGTAGAAGTTTTATGTTTTTTGATCCCATTTTCTATTAGGAGACTTAATATATCTTTAGATTTATGAGTCTTAGCATGAGGTATTAATCGATCTTTATCTCCAACTAAAGAAATTATTGAATTGATGTTATGCAACACTTTCTCTTCAAAGATTAAATGTTCTGGAGTTTCAAATGATTCAACATCTTTTATTTTATAATCATTAAACATAAGAATTTCAAATATATTATTTATATCTTTATTAAATTTAGCTCTCAATACTTTGTATAATCATATTAGCTAACATAGTTTTCAGTAGCAAATTCTCTAATATCATTAATATAAAGCTCAGGTTCTTCCATAGCCGCAAAATGAGCTCCTGAATTCATTTCAGTCCAACGAGTTACATTAAAAATCCTTTCCACATAACTCCTTGGTGCCCAGCGTAGTAGCTCTCTTGGGAATAAAGCACAAGCCGTAGGTACTTCTACTCTATTGCCTTTTTCAGACAACACGATAGATGCCGCCGCAGTAGTATTACCTTCTATTCTACGACCATAATAGATCCAAGAAGCTGTAGGAAATGTCTCTGTAATTACATATAGCATAATATTTGTAAGTAAATGGTCTTTAGTCCATTTAGATTCTAAATCTCCGTGACAATCACTCCATGAATGCATTTTTTCTATAATCCAAGCTGCTATTCCAACCGGACTATCAACCATCGCATAAGATAAAGTTTGAGGCTTAGTAGCTTTTTGGGT
>CENY01132561.1_pt1 | contig 16957 bp, 6 predicted proteins | sample 356181 | NCBI WGS metagenome assembly CENY01 (sample SAMEA2619840, study PRJEB7988) | marine metagenome | isolation source: saline water (ENVO:00002010), including
CAACAACAAGCATTGTCCGGTCAGTTGCCGGTGGTGTATGTCTCTAAGATTGAGAAACATCGGAAGAAGGGTCTTGATATTTTTGAGGCTATCGAAAAAGCCGACGCTGAGATTCGTGAAGAGCAAGCGGCTATAGCACCTGCACCTGAAGAGGGTATGGCTATGGCTCCAGAACAAGCACAAGGATTAGCGGCTGGACCAGAAGGAATGGCTCCTCAAGGCACACCTACTCCGCAAGAGTTTTCACCTGAAGCCGCCGCTCAATTAGTAGGTGCGTTACAGGCAGGTATCTAATGCCAAGGAAAAGACAGAACGTAGGATTAGAACACGGTGGCGATTATGGCACTGTTCAAGCTACAGCAGACAGCATGAATCCTAATAAGGGTGGCATCCCTTTAGGTAAAGGAGAAGTAGCTCCAGATTTAAGTGGTTTTGAAACAACTGCTCCTACTAGATCAGGACCTCCACAGACAACTGCTGTTAGTCAGATGCCATTACCTATTGAAGCGGCACAAGCATTTACTCCAAAAGTAACTCCTTTAGATTCTCCGGGTAGTACATGGGGTCAGCAACCACCAACAGTTAGTAGAGGTATTACACCAAAACAAGAAGCGGCTATGATGGTTGCTTCTTGGGCAGACGCTACAGGAGATCCTTTATTAGCAGAAGCCGCCGCACAGTTATCTAATGGCTGAACGGGCTGGTAATAGAAGAGCAGTTGGATCTGCTGAGTTTTCCTCATTTGATGACGAGTGGTATGGAAGGCGTATGCAACTTTTGCTTAGAGCAGGAGGAGATCGTTATTTAAAAACAGCACCTCAAACATTGGTGGCTTTAGCTAGTTCAAGTAAAACAGATAATGACATGCTTGACAGTTTCTTATCAGGACACGATCAAGTTGATTTCAATATGATGAAAGAAAAAATGGAAGCTATGCCTCAACAATTACAAGAGGCAGAATTTAATTCTCTTCCACCTGCTACACAAAAAGTTCTTTTAGGATCAGGATACGAAATACCTGATGCTAGTAAAGATGCTTTATGGAAACGTATGCTCACATGGGATATCCCACTATTACCTGAAGAACATTTTGGCACAGCAGTTAAATGGGGGATGGCTCCTATTCGTGCAGTTGGTTTCGTAGCAGGTAAAGCAACAAGCACTCTTTGGGAAACTGCTATAATGAAACCTTCTAGGTTTGCTACTCGTTTAGGTAGAACAGGTGCATATCTAACTCAAAAGTATGCTGGCTTAAGTCATTGGGATCCTTTAGATACAGCACAAATGGGTAACCCTGCTACATGGCGAGAAGCTTGGAATGCCACTAAAAATGAAAATGATTCTTATTATAGTGGAACTGTAGAAGCGGCTGTTGATTTAGTTGGTAAACAACAAACAGATCTTTTAAGAGCGTATCTTACTGATGGCCAACAAGGTGTTTATGATCTTATTTTAAATAACTCACAAGGTAACGCTTCAGTTGCACAGTCAAGATTTGAAGCATGGCAAACAACTTTAGATGATCAACAATCTTTAGATGCTTTAAAGATATTAGAGTCAGGCAAGCTAACACTTTTCGATGCATCCATTAGAGGCTTTAATGCTGTATCTCCTTACGATGTTTCACCTAATAGTGTAGGTGGAAAAATTATTGGAACTGTCGGCGCTCTTGGTATAGAGATTCTTCTTGATCCTATGACATGGGTAGGGGGAGCGTATGTAAAAGTTTATAAAGCAATTAAGTCTGGTGTAAGAGGAAGTCAATATACATCTAAATTAATTGATCTTGAACGACGAATAGCTATGACTGTGAGAGCAGAAGAAAAAATTTGGGATGCGCTTAAAGGTGGTAGAGCAAGAGGACTATTTAAAGATTTAAAAATTTGGGATCCAAATACTAAAACTTTTTCTGATCCTACTGATGAAATAGGTGAGTGGATTAAACAACCTAAAAAGTCACGCGATGCGGCTGTAGAAGTAGGAGGCATTCCTGTCTTTCAACCATTGAGAGATCTTTGGCAAACAGCGGCACTTAAGATAGGAACGAATCCATTAATGCTTCGTGCTAGAGGTCAAGCACACAATCGTTTTATTGACAGATTAACTTCTGCTTTTTCTGAATTAGATGCACAACAGTTAGCTGAAACGCAATTCAAAAAAACTGAAGCTTACTTAGATGGATCTAAAACATGGAAACAAAAACAAGCAGAACTTATTGATGAAGGAGTATTTAGTGTAGTTGATCCAATAGGACAACTTGTGCGTGATCTACCCGGATTACGAGCGATCATGCCGGACATGATTAAGCATCACATGATGCGAAGAAAGATGAACATTGTTGTAGACCAAGGGTATATAAATGAAAATGGTTACTTCCAAGTCATAGATGATTTTACTGGTGAAGTAATTAGTCAAGCTGATATAAGCGGATTTCATAGTTTCCCAGATAGCGGAGTATATGGTCACAAAAAAATACCTACTGAAGAAGGTTGGATTGTTTGGGATGATCTAGATGTTGATGGTGTTATGGAGATGAAGGGAATGACTAATAGATCATTTCCTACTCTTGCTGACCATGAGGGATACTGGGAGTTCTTAGAAAGTTCAGCAGGCATGAAAGGACTTGCTACTAATTTAGGTGGTGTAGATCCTGAAGCTATGTGGATACCTGCTATCTCTGCATTTGGTGAACAATGGATTAAAACGAAACGATGGATTAGAAAAACACAAGACTTTTATAATGTCGATTTAGAAGCTAAAGCTGATATGGCTCGACTGACTGCACAGTTTTTAGTTAAGCAAGGAAACTATGTACATAAAAAAGTATGGGAAGGTATAGAAGAAGGCGCGATTCAATTAAGTAAGGAAATAGATCAACTTGATTTAGATAGACTTCTTAAAGATCCACGCCTTACAGATAAAGCAGAACTGCCACATACTTATGATGAGCTAGGGTTAAATCCTGAAGATTATCAGCAGATAACTGAAGCTGTTGAAACTTTTGAAAAACAAGCACCTATGTTTATTTTAGAAGATGGTGAAATGTCTGACTTGTATCATTGGTATCAAGCAGAAGGATGGCACTTTCAAAAGAATCCAGATACAGGAATACTTGAATTAAGTTTACGTAAGCCTTCGCTCTTACGTAAGCCAAAAGATTTATTTACTAGAACAAGAAATAAATTAGAAGAAGATTACTTTAATAAAAAAATTCATGCCGCTGGAGGTCACAATGGTGAACTTGATTGGTGGACTAGAACAGGAATTATAACTAGAGCAACAGCAGTAGCTTTATCATACCATCCAGCAAAGTTCGCTGAGAAGTTAACAACGTATGTTCCAAAAGCAAAACATTTAGATTTAACAGATCCAAAATTTGGACTGCAAGAATTCCAAGCATTAGTAGATATGGGCATCTTAGCTGATATGCCACGAACTCAAATAGATCATTTCTTCCGTGATTATGCTTTAGGTAATGAAGCTGATAGATGGAGAGTAACAACAGAATTTTATTTAGATTTCTTAGGACGATCTGGTGCTATCTTGATGGGTGGTTCAGATGTTACAAGGTTCATTGAACGATTTGTAAGGCATGGTCATCACAAATATGGGCAGGTAGCGGAAGACTTTGTTGGTTTCCATAATCTTAATATTCGTACTGCTGTGCATCCTAGCCAAGAACACTTAGCTCAATTTGCTAAATCAAATGTGATGCCAGACTATAGAGAACTTGCCGCTGTTTCTCGTTATATGTCTATGTATAGAAGGCTTGGATGGGGATTACCTTTACCACAAATAGATAAATTTATGGCTCGTGCTTGGCGACCAGCAGTTTTATTACGATTAGGTTACGTTGCACGTAATGGTGGCGAAGAGCTTGCTACATGGTGGTGGCGTGAAGGACCAACTAATTATTTAAAACAAAAACTTGCTCGTAAAGCCGTAGATCTTCATCCTGTATGGGATGAGTATGGCCGTCGTATAATGATGAAAGGTACTGACAAATTAGCTGATGGTAAAACTGTAGCTGATTCTGTAAGAGCGCCATTGTTTTGGAGACCATTCTCTAGAATGTGGAGATCATTTAACGAGTTTGCTGGTGTAGGTGATTACGCAATTACAACTAGAGCTATTAAAGAATCTATTGAAGCTAAACCACATAAGTGGCAGTTTATGACGGAAGATCAAAGAGTAGAATTATTTAAACAAGTTCGTAAAGGTGTTGAAAAAGATGTACGCGAAAGGAAATTCTTTGGCAAAACATCTAAAAGATTATTTGAGTTTGCTGATTCTAAAGCAAATGAACTCAGCTTATTGTATGACAATGTAAGAAGTAAAATTCCGGGACTTCCATCAAGATATAAACTTGCTGAAAAAGTTGGTCGTGCAGTAGATCTAGATCACGATAAAAGAGTAGATGCGATTATTCGTACTTATACTCACCCAACAATATTAGATGCCCAAATGAAAGATGTACTTGGTGGATTCGATAATTATCTTAATTTTGAAAAGAACACTTTAGATGCCGCACTAAGACAATCAGGGGTAGATAGCCCTATTAATAATTTAGTGCAAATGGCGATGGTGGGTCTCCGTGAAAATCGTGATCTTAAATATATAAGTACTGTTGATAGCAGTTCTATTCATGGTGTACCTAAATCAATAGCTGTAGCACAACGAATAGATATGATGTCGGGCGATAAAGCTACACAAAAGTTTTTGTTTGAAGCGATGCATCATGTACCTGTAAGTACTAGAGAAAAATTACGACAGCTTTCAGATAAACTTCTTGAAGCAGATCTTGACTTAGCATACCTAGCTACTGCTAATCCAGAAGTAGTTGTGTTAACAGCTTTAAGAAAAGATCCTGATTCATTAGAAAAACTTAGTAAAGCGTATGACAATATTATTCCTGCTGAAGCGTTAGATGAAACTGGCGAATTAATTTCTTCTGTGGTTTCAGGAGATCTTGCTTACATAGAAGCTGTTGAAAGTTTCATTCGCAGTAAGCCCGGAGAGCAACAATGGATTTGGGAAGCATTATTAAATCCTAAAGATGCCGCTGGTGTTGAGCTAGGAGCCGACTGGAACCTTATGGCTTTTCTATTGAGCGATGTCAAGATTGACAATTTAACTGACAACTTTGACGAAGCGATCGAAAGAGGAATGAAAGCATACGTAAAGTATCTTTCGGGTACACCAGAAGGACAACAATTTATTTTGTCTTCTCATCGAGGAGCCGCTGGTGGGAACTTGAAAGGGAAACTAGATCTTCCTTTACCTCCCGGAATGACACGTTTGTTTATGCCGATGATACCAATGAGGCTGGCTGAGAAGTACACAAATATGTTACGTCCGGGTGGTGGACTTGGAAGAGAATGGTTTAATACTTTTGTAGATGTACTTGGAGAAAGATTATCTGTTATCGGAGTAAGTCCTGACGAAGCTGTTAAAGCCGCTAGATTATTACATCCCGGAAATATTGGAGAAACTTTAAGCGCTCAAGTTGCTTTAATGGAAGAGTGGTCTACTACAGGAAATTATTTCCCTATTGTTGTAGGTAGTGCAGATGATCGTGTAGCTAATGCTATTTCTGAAACCATTGTTGACATGTTAGATGCTGAAACTTTAACTGCCGCAGATGTAGCGCAAGGTGGCATCAAAGGAATGATTGGTGCGTTAGATGTAAATTCAGAATCATTATTTAATCAAGGTGGGTTCGCTTCATATAGTCGTCCTGAGTATCGGACAACAGTTACAAGAAATGGTGTTAAAGGTAGTACTGAGTATCAAACATTAGCTGAAGATGTAACGGGTCCATTTTGGAATGATTTCTTTGGTTTTGAAGGAGCTAACGATCCTATAACTGGAGAAGCAATAGGGCGTGGTGCTGTTGGTTCTAAAGAGTTTGGTGAGGGAGGATTAAAAAATGAAACAATGATAGGAGTGGGTGGCTCTTATCTCCTTTCTCCTAAGCCCGGAGGATTAAGCCCGATACATGTATTAGATGGGCAATCACAAGTTGGTACTGTAAAGATTTACAAAGATAAAACAGGAAGATTTATTTTATTAGAAGAAGGAACTGAAATAGATCCTGATGCTATTGACTGGTTTGAAAGTGCAGAACTTGTAGAAGAACAACGAGTGCCTTTAAATGGTATTCGAGCTACTGCTGAACAGTATGCTTTATTAGCTAAACAAGAAATTGTTGATCTTCTTTCTAGTGGAGCGCGTCGTGGTGCAGGACGAGAAGAATGGTTTTATCCTTGGGTGCGAGAAGTTTTAAGTGAAGATCCTGTAAGCGCTCATAGAATTCATCGAGCCGCTACTGATGGTAGATGGTGGCCTCATGCTCCTAAAGATATTTTAGCTTTTGTTCCTGTTACTAATGAGGGTGGAAGTGTTGGCGAAAAGATTAATGATGCTTGGACAAGTGTTCTTAGGAATTGGTTTGATGGGATAGTTAATCCAATGATTGGAGCAATGGTAAGAGAACCTATGTTCCAGCATTATCTAGTAACGGGTTGGGATCAGACACAGAGTATTCGTCGCAATTTTGATAGAGCGAAACGTGAGGTTGTTGCTAACGAATTTATTTTTGATAAAACAATTAAAGGCAGAAGACAATATGACAAAGGTGATATTTTTGTTGAAGGGCCAAAAGGTAAAACAAAGATCGGTACCTATAAAACAAAATCAATATTTGCTGAAGAAGATTTGCACTATGTATTAACGCGCGACGATACACTTGAATCTTTTGATGAATTTGGACAGTACGATATGCAACCTTTCACAGATTTTGCAGAAGTAGAATGGCAGTTGGCTCATACGGATTCAGATGAGGTGTGGACACAGATAGCTTTTGCTATAGAAAAAAGAGATCATGAAGCATTAGCTTATGTATTAGACAATATTCCAGACAGAATGCTAGAAGAAGTTCATCCCATATGGTTCCGCGTTAAAAACCTTATGGATATGAAACCCACAGATATTAACGGCGATAATATTTTTATAAGCATGGCACCAACAAAAGATCCAGCAGGGACAGAAATATTTACACGACGGAGATCAGTCGCAAGTGTGCAAGATGATTTCTTCAGTATGATGCATCATAAGAAACGAGTCTTTGAAACGCATAGAGATGTAGCAACACAAAGAGCAATGACACTAACAAGTGCATATATTGACGATCATCGTATACGTTCACAATTCCAGCAGATGGTAGGAACAATGGTTCCGTTTTGGTTCGCTGAAGATAACTTCCTTCGTCGTGTCGGAAGAAGCTTAAAGCATAATCCGTTGATGTTACGCAATTTGCATCTAACAATGACTGCTGGTGTATACAGCGGACTTGTTCAAACAGATGAATTCGGTGAAAGGAAACTAATCATTCCGGGTAGCGAAGTCGCTACAACAGCAATGTTAGCTATAGCTGACAGCACTCCGATAGTTAAGAATGTTTTCGGTGGGGAACTTGGTTCAGTTATTAGACCATCAATGGGATTAGCTACAAGTCTTAAAGTTGTACCCGGATATGATCTTGAAACTATAGGACGTATGGGGTTTGGTCCTTTGCTTGCCGCGCCAATTAATTATTTGTCAGGGCGTGATCCTGAGATAAGACAAATATTTGAAAATAATATTATTGGAGGACGTTACACAGGTGTAAGTGATGTTTCTTCTAATGCGGAATCTTTAGCGAAAGCTGTGTGGTCTTCGTTTATGCCAGCGGTTTTAACAAGAAGTTTGCAGATTGCTGGTATTGATGGACCTGAAGGTGAAGCAAGAAGCAAAGCAAAGATTGATGTTATTAAGTTTTTAGCAATGATGGATAAGATACCAAGTGAAGAAGAAATTGCTAATGCAGATAATCCTGCTTTATTCCAAGAAGCATTCTTAGAAAAAGTAGATGCGATGGCGAAACAATATCAGTTGCTTCAAGCTATGACATGGTTCTTTGGTACAGGTACAGGTTATTTAGCTGATCTTACATTAAATGAAAACTGGGAATGGAACTCAGAGTTTTATGAATTGCTTGAATTAGGTTTACCTTATGAACAAGCGTATCCACAATGGGTAAAGAATATAGAAGCTAGAACTGGTGAAGATTTTAATGCTATGCAGTTCTCACCATTCCGTACAAGTGCATATGAAAAAATTCCTTTTGCTGTTTTAGAAACAACACAAGAAGCTAATCGGTGGTTAGTTAATAATGATGAGTTCGCTAGATCATTTACGATGGCTAGTGCTTTCTTTATGCCTAGAGATTTTAATCCTGAAGACGATGAATACATAGCTGAAGCTAAACAAAGACAAATTAATATGGGTCTTAGAACTTTACAAAGTCCTGAAGAATTCTTAGAACAACTTTACTTTAATGTTTCTTATGGTTTGTATAGCCAAAAAAGAACACAGTATTTAAAACAAAAACAAGCACATAAACGAGTTAATGCTGATACTACAGAATTAGATAGAGTTTGGGATGTTTGGTATGAGACATTTAAAACACAACATCCTGTATTTAATCACGTTATTACTACTGGTACTTCAAGGGAACGAAGAGCAGAAACTCTTCGACAGTTCAGACATCTTGTAGAGTCACCTGATTTAATCCCAGAAGGTGAGCATAAAGATGATGTCTTAACTGTTATGAGTACGATTGTTGGATTCCAAAATAAGATGGATTCGCTTAGAGGATTGAATACTCCTGATGCTCAACAGAAACGAGATGCTCTTAGAGCGCAGTATTATAACATATTAGAATCTTTCACCAGTAACAAACCTTGGTTAAATGAGCTATTCTATAGCGTATTCGTGCCTTTAATTGGAGAAAGTTGGTTAGCGAAATATGATGCCGGAAACATCAACATTAACACAGGAGTTCTTGTCTGATGAGTGATATGGGTTTACCTGATCCGACTGGTCTTAATGAAGCGATGGCTCCAGCAATAGAAGAGATTCGTGATGAAGCGCATGACATTATAGGTCGAGGTGCTGATGCAGTATATGACACAATCATGGGGCCAGAAGGGGATCATTACCGAATAGGTGCTGAAAACGTTGGTCGACTTGGTAGAGAATACTTCGAATTTCACCGCGATACTTATAAAAAAGCACTTGATTTTATAGGCCCATTCACATGGCTTGATGAATGGCTCTTAGGAACAAAAGAAGAGAGAGAACAAGATAAAAGAAAAGATTCAAAATCTTTTTATGAATCAGATGGTGGTGATTTAGCAGAACAAGGGAATCGTACTGCTATAAAAGAAATTCATTTTGCTGGCATGAGTAAACAAAGTGCATTTATAAAATTTATTAATTGGCTTATTGGTCATGGCATTAGTCAAGTTGAACGAGAAGGCGCACCATTAGGAGCATCTTTTACTATTCAAGATAAAGCAGGTGTTCCTCAAACACGCCTTTTGGATCTTGCTGGTGTAGAGTCACGAAATGAAGTTTTAATGTTTATTGCTGACAACTGGGATTCAATACCACAAGTTAAACAAAGAATAGAAGGTGAACTTCAAAAAGCTTTTGATGTAATGGCTTCTGCTAATCCTGATGATAGTTGGGATTGGGAAGATAGAGGATGGGATAAACCTTATTACGCAGAAGATTTTCAAGCAGGTAGAGACACGATGGCTCAGATCCTCAGAACTTTTGGTAGTTTAGGAAACGAAGAAGTCAATATAGCAAACATGAATCAAATGTGGGGACATAATGCTTTTGAACATTTAGTAGCACAAAACTTTGAAAATGCTTTAATCGCCGCACAAAAGGAACTATTAGGAAACAACAGAGCAATACTTATAGGACCATCAGTAGGAACTCTTGGCCAAGGACTAATGGCAGAACAAACAGGTTTGTTAGAAGATGGGCAAACACAAGCACCACAAGATCAAATAGCATTCATTACTTCTTTCGATGGCACACCATTTGGAGACATTCAAAGCGTTAAAGATTTATTTTCTGGTGGCAAAATCGGACCGATGGACGCAAGCTATTTCATGGATAGATTATATAACGAGACAAAAGATGGAAGCGGATATTCATCTATTCTTGCAAGAATACAACAAGAACTTTATGCGTGGGGATATATGAGCGCTCCTGCTGAATGGGGCAAATTAGAAATACCGGGACTTGTAAGAGGTGAACAAGGAGCAAACGTTGATCCAAGTATTGATGCTCTTCAAATGCTACAAGCAGATCTTATTAATGAAGGGTTAAGACAAGCTGATGGAGATATAGCAAACTTGTCTCCTGATGGTACAGCTTATTTAGATAAAGTTGTTCACGCTAGTGTTGCTAGAAAACTTGAGACTTTACCAGAAAGAGGTGGGCGTGAAGGACAGTATGTAAGCGCAATAGAGTCTGTTATTAGTGGCTTAGATAGTCTCGCTAGTAGAAGTGGGCGAACTTTTACTGAAGAAGGTAAAGATATAGTTCGTAAAGAATTAAAGAAAGATATAAAAGAACTTACACTTGAGGAACAAGAAGAAGCATTTGGTGGTGGAGGAACTCCTGAACAACAAATGGTTGCTGAAGTAGCGATGAGATTATTTTATCAAGACGAGGATTGGGAAGATAATGTTTTCATAGGAGCTAATGATTCTGCTTTTGATTACTATCGTTATGCTAAACGATCTGGCGCTCTTAGTGATGAAGAGTTGGAAGCAATAGAAAATTCTCCAGCTTGGGATCCGGGTACTTCTACTATGCCTATGTATCAGGCTGGTTTAAATCCGGGTCAGTTGCAAAATGTTCCTGAAGTTACAACTCAAGATCGAGGGACAATATATAACATGGATGTTGTATATGACGATTTTGTAGATCCGCGTCCTGTTACTAGAAAAGCCGCAAGAGATGTTATTATTAGTTTCTTTTTAGATTTAATTAAACAACAAGGAGAAGAAACAGCTATAGGTGAAGTGGGATCATTAGCTAACGCTCTTAATAATTTTGGTAATACTTTAGGTTCAAGAGTCGGGGCAGATTTTAATTATACAATCAGAGATTATGAGCGCATGGCGCAAGAAATACGTGAAGCTATCGTTCTTGAAGATGTTGAAACGCCTGAACTTTATGGAACATTACAAGAAAGAATAGCTAGAGCTAATCAGTTGACTGGTATTAATCCACAACCATTTGGACAGTTAGCTAGTGTAATAAGCCGCCGTCGTGATTTAACCAGTATGCCAGCCGGGAGAAATGTATGACAGTTAAATATTCTGATCGTGATGTAGCTTCAGCTTATTTAGAACTTTTACGTGCTGTGCATGTTGGTGTATCGGAGATGGGTGTGCCTATGGCGCATCAAAGAAAGATAGGAAGAAGTACTGCTACTACTGATCCGGGTAGTTTCCCTGAAGGTATTAATACAAGATTATCTAAAAGCGAATTAAATTTTCCTGTTGAGTCTGACCTTTTTGTAAAGCAAGCTGATGTAATTTTAAACGATTTAGGTTTAACATATGACGGAGTAATTGATGTATTAACAACTTTGGGTGTTAGTTCGTATGACATTATGTATGCGTGGGATGTCGATGGCCATAATTTTTATCATAAAAATCCTTTTGATAGAACAGGAATGTTTCAATCAGGGGCTATGAGCGGCGCGCATCGTCCTAGCAATATTCTTATGGGGCGAATGGGATCATTTCGTGGGCCTAACACTGAAGAAGTTTTAGCGGCTGGTGGTGACCCTAGACAACCGGGAGTCAAATTAACACCAATGGATAATCCTTTAGAAGGTGCAACTGTTAGTTTAATGGATCTAAATATGGCCGCGGATACATCGAAAGTTCCTATGCCACATGAAGGTAAGTTCGATCATCTGCTACCTTTAGTCCCTAATAGCGCTATTGAATGGGGACTTGAATTAGGTATAGGTGCGATGCTTGGTCCTGCTGGCCGGCAGGCTATGGGTAAAGCAATTACATCTTTTACACGTTGGCTTAATCCTTCAAAGAGATTAAAAAGAAATCAATTAATACTTTTACCAGATGGTTCTATATCAAGATCAACTCCGAGAGTAGCTGGTCCAGATCAAGGTCCAAATCCAATATCAACTATTAGACGACCTGATGATTCGGCGACCAGAACTAGAGAGGTTATTGAAAAACCTGACCCTTCAGATTTTGCTTCAGTACGTGAATATGAAATAGCAGTACAGGAATATTGGCAACGTGTTAATCCTGATCCGGGTGTAAGAGAGTTTATAAAATTAATAGATGAAGGGAAAGGATTAACTGATCCTATTCCTCTTAATAGAAAACTTAATAGAGAACAATGGGATAACGAGTTAATGGAACTCGAACATCAAATAAATGAATACGAAAATTATATTGCAGGTAAAACTGCGGAACATGGAGGAATGACTCCGAAACAAATCCGAGAAGTTTTAGATGAGTTATCTCAATCTGATTTACTTGATGATGCTTTTTATAGCCAAAACGCAGAAAGAGTGCAGTCTCTTTGGGATCGTGCCGCTCCAATGATTGATGATGATCCTTGGCGTGATCCTAATACTTTAGCTGAGGCTTTAAGTTTGTTTAAACAGGAATATAAAGGTGATCCTATTAAGGGTGGGATGGGTTACGAATTCCCTGACAAGATTAGCAAAGAAGATCTGTTACCTTTTATGCGACAAGCTATAGCTAACCGTGAAAGAAAAGCGCTTACTGAAAGTCCTGAGTGGGGCATAAAACAAATGGAAGAAATGTTAGAAAAGGATAGTCCTGATGCTGGCATACAGAAATTTTTAGATGAAATAAATTCACCACCACCAGATGAATGGGATGAGGGCATTACTGGTTTTGTTAAAAGGGTAGGCGACGAGATGGGCATCCCTGCTTATGATGGTTGGGATTCTTTTATGGCTAACGCCGCTGATGCGGATTATCAAAAGATAAAAGACTTAGGATTTGGTGAAGATTGGTTACGAATGAATGTTCATAACGACGACCAGTTAGCACAATTTTTTGAGCTAATAGATATGGATGTGAATGTTGAACAATTAGATCAAATGATAGCAGACTACACTGCACAGTTATCTAAAGATCCATACTTTGGAGATGGTTTAACTGATGAGGAAATAATTGATGGTTTAGATTTATCTAGACAACCATTTAATCAAGATGATGAAATTCTTCCAGACTCTTTAAGTCTCTATGATACTGGTGACTCACCACAAGAAAGAGAAGCATTAGCAAAATTTTTACGTGCAAGAAAATATCATGAAGATCCAAAGATAAAACCAACAGCAACACCAGACTTACCTCTTGGTGGTCCGGGTAAAGGCAAGTTATTCGATCAAGATAGTATTTATGGTCAAGAAAATACTAGGAAATTGTATGGTTGGTTACTAGCTGGTGCTGGTGGCGCGGCAGTAACAACATGGTTAGCAACAAATCCAGATCACGCAAGTAAACTTATTGATTTCGCTAGTAAATTAGGAGATGTTATAGGTAGAGGTGCGCGAGGTACTGGGCATCAAAGTATTGATTCTTTAAATCCGGGTATTGCTAATCAAATTTTTGGTATGAACTCTGCTTTAGCTGGTTCGACAATTATTTCTGGTGCGGAAGATCCATCTTTATATAAAAATGCTGTAGGTGATTTACGTAAACAAGGTATTAATCCTCAAACAGTTATACCGAAAGATGTTCAAACACAATTAGAAAATGGAGATGCAGTATTTGTAGGTTATGAAACTATGAAAGATCAAGAAGAAGCTATACGTTTAGCTCCACAGTTTGGTGTGGAAGTATCTTCTGATCTTCCTCATATATGGAGAAAGCCGAATCGTAATACTATCCGTCCTTCTAATGGAGAAGAATGGGATCCTGATCGTTTAAAGAAATTTGCTATGCAACAAATGTTTTATCCTGATGCTGGCTTAAGAAGGAGAACGTAATGGCAGAAGAGCCACCTCAAGGACCACAAGGTGTGATGCTTAATGAGGAAGGATTCAGAAACTTTCTTCAAGAAATCACAGATCAATATTATATAGATGTTGAATTATCAGATTCGTTTTATAATTTTTTCTATCCTCTTATAGAAACTGCGGCATTAGAAGGATCAACACCTGAAGAGATTGAAAGATTAATAATTAGTAACCTTTCTGGCAATGAGCAAAGAAACGCATTATCGTTAGTGCCTTTCTTATTAATGGCTAATAATATTTGGCAGTTCGGAAAGATTGCTGTTGAATCAGGCGCAGGTAACTTTCAAGATTTTGTTCAGTTCCAATTAGATCATTACGATCATTTTTCTGTTGTTCCTACAATGCAAGATTCATTACAACAATTTGAATCTCTTGAAAATTTAATAGAACAAACAGGTGAAAACGATCCTGCTCCTGAAGCAGTAAGTGAACCTGAGTCTCTTCCTGTTTCATTAACTGAACTTCCTTATATTCCCGGCACTGGAGGAATGTTAGGCGATTGGAATTGGTTAGATTTATGGGGTGACGTTGATCCTAGAGTAGAAGATTTCTTTGACTTTTGGGTAGAAAAATTTAATGAACAACCCGAAGATGTAGCTTCAGCTATGGGTGTATCCATTGAGCAATTACAAATGGATTTCTTTTATGATGACACGCATGGTTTATATAACCAAAGTTGGTGGCGTGACATTGAAGATGGTGTTAAAAGCCATCTAGAGTTTTGGTATCAATCAGGTGGTGTAGGCGCACCCGGAATGGGAACCAGTTTTCTTGACCCAGTTTATGGTGCAGGTATAACTGGTCTTCCTGATTATAATGATTACCCTCCATATACCGATCCAAGTGCAAGTAATCCTTATAATGCCGCACTAGAAGAATTTAAAGGATACGCGATTGAAGCTATTGAAAGACAAGGAGGAGGAGAGTTTATAGAAAGTGGTATAATTAACCACTTTGATATTGCTAGATACGCTTATCGAATCATGGTTAGCGGTGGAGCGAGTTATAAACTTGGACGCGATAGAGAACAATTTACTCCAGAACAATTTAGAGAAAAAGCTATACAAATTGTTGAAAAGATATTTCTCAATGAGTGGGTAGATGAAGACGGTAATCTTAAAGAAAGATTCCGAGATACAACTATTGGTATAGGTAGCATCTCTGCGCTTATGAATGAATGGAAAGCCTTAGCTAAAGCTAACTTCATGGATATTGATGTTAATGATTTACGTAAATGGGCTAAAGATGTTAAATCCGAAAAGATAGATAAAGAAACAGTTGATGACATGATACTTACAAGAGCATTTAATCAGGTCGATTGGCCTTTCACTCCTGAAGAACGAGAAGATTATATCGCTCAAGGAGTATCTATCAAAGATACATTACAAGGACAGTACTTAGCTGTTAAAAATCTTTGGAATGCTCCTGATCTTTTACCTGATGATCCTTGGTTGATGGCTAATTATGTAACTAGAGATGAACAAGGCAACAGACATTTTAGAACTGCTAATGAGTTAGCTCTGGCGGCACGACAAAATGTAGACAGGTTCCAGCACAATAGAGAATTCCAAGAGTTTCATAATGATTTCATTACAGGAGTAGCACGTATGTTAAGGGGTGATTACTGATGCCAGATAATCTTTTTGATTTAGCTCGATCTGTTCCGGGTTTAGATTTTGATGAAATGGATCCGTTAAATCTTTTAGCTCAAACGATTGAACGTGTAGGAGCGGTTGGGCAAGGCAAGTTATCATCTGCTATTACTCAAGAGGATGTTAATAGATGGGCTGGAGAAATAGCTGGTACGGTTGAGGGTGGCCGTGGTTCAGGTTGGGAAGCCGCTGAAAAAATCCGTAGTGATATTTTAAAGTGGCGTGTCGGTCAAGAGAATTTAGAAGTTGCATTCGATATGACACCAGCACAAGCCGCCGCCTCTATGGAAATAGGTGGCGATATTGCTGGAACAGTAATGGCTAATGCTCCTACGGGTGAAGCTACATTTCCCGGCACTATTAATCCTTATGGCTATGCTCCACCTCAACAAGAAGAAGACGACAGCGCAGACAGTAAACAAACCATATTAAACAACATGAAAGATTCATTCCAACTTGCATTACGCAATATGGGATTTGAACCTGACATGATTACTACTTTGTTTAATTGGGCATCAAATAAGTTTATATCAGATCCCGGTTATACAGCGGAACGTGCGTTAATGGAAATGTACGATCATCAAGTATTTAAAGATAGGTTTCCTGCTATTGATCAAATGAGATCCGCAGGAGAAAAAGCCATTCCAACTCCCGGAGAGTATATTGCTTTTGAAAAAGATCTACATACTTTGTTGCAACAATTTGGTGTTCAAGTAACTGATATTGAAGAAACTGGTTTAGTAACAAGTCTTATCAGAGCAGGTGTGGGTACGCCTGAAGTTACTGAAAGATTAAGTGAAGCAGAACGAATTACTTTTTCTGTACCGAAAGATGTTCAAGACACGATTATGTTATGGTTTGGTCCCACTTGGGCTAAATCTATTCAGATGAAAATGTTTTTAGATCCTAATCAAAACTGGTCTAAAGTCCAAGATGATATTAAAACTGCTGAAGTAGGTGGTTGGGGTACAATGGTTGCTGGTTTAGATTTGGGTTGGGATTCTGAAATGGCTAATCAGATAGCTGATCTTGGTTTATCACAAGCTCAAGTCTGGAATTCTTTTGCGAATCTTAAACAAGAAGAAATGTTATTCTTAGAAAATGTTGGTGAAACTGAAAACGCCGGTGAGCTTACTGATTTAGAATATGAAAGGCATGGCATTAGTGCAGAATTTGGTATTGGTGCTGATGCTTTAACATTAGATGAATTAATAAACCGCAGAAAAGAAAGAAGGATATCTAGATTCCGTGGCGGTGGTACAGGTCAAGCTGGAGCCATGATTACAGGATCGACTACAGGAATAGGAGCGGCTAATGCCTAAATATCAAACTAGCTCTTCCAAAGGGAAGGCAAAGAAAG
>CENY01354528.1_pt1 | contig 16862 bp, 12 predicted proteins | sample 356181 | NCBI WGS metagenome assembly CENY01 (sample SAMEA2619840, study PRJEB7988) | marine metagenome | isolation source: saline water (ENVO:00002010), including
CCCATCACAATACCTGATCCTTTACCAACAGCCACACCCATCACAATGATAGAACTTGAAGAAGATTTACGGAATTTGCTAAAAGAGCCATATGCTACCCCTGTAGCAAATTTAGCGAGCATTAATGATTTATATGAAGAATACAAAAAGTCTGTGGTTAAGATTGAGTACCAAGGCTCATCAGGAACAGGATGGGCTATTTCCAAAAATTATATTGTAACCAACGAACATGTGGTTACAGGGGCTAATTCTGTAGAGATATTTATACCTTCTGAAGATGGTAAAATAGTTAAAAAAGCCGGATTTGTAAAATCATGGGATGAAGATTCAGATCTTGCGTTTATTAAATCAGATAATCATGGGGCTGTTCCTTTAAAAACTAAGGAACTAACTTCTGAAGATGCTGGAATATCTGTAATTCAGATAGGATATTCAACTGGTGTTGTTAATTATCCAGCCATTAGACAAGGTATCGTAGTTTCAGTATTCAATCAGATGGGCGCTTCAGGCCAATATGGCTCAGCTCAAAAATATCAAATTTTAGACGATAAAAATTATTCCGATGATCTTTTTCCAGTAGTAGTTGTAGACACGGGTGCTGACCCAGGTGATAGCGGTGGACCAATAATAGACTACGAGGGGAACGTAGTGGGCGTAATTTATGCACAAGTTCAATCGGTTGGAGGAAAAAGAGTTATAGGTCAACAACTTGCGGTTGGCATGAAAGAAGTAGATTCTTATTGGAAATCTTGCAAAGGTGCAGGAGGGGCTTGCGATTAGTATTTTTTTATTAAAGATCGTATAAAATGACTTTATGAATAACAAAAATGCAGAGGAAAATCATCTTACAAAATCTTTTGGAAAATTTGGTGGAAGTTTTGTCCCTGAGACCCTTATCCCCGCTCTAGATGAATTAGAGGAATCTTTTTCTGAATCTATTGTTGACGAAGAGTTTAATACTGAGCTGAAACTGCTGCAGTCTAATTATGTTGGCAGACCAACCCCCTTATATTTTGCAGAAAATTTAACTAATCATTTTGGAGGAGCAAAAATTTATTTAAAAAGGGAAGATTTGGCTCATACTGGTGCCCATAAAATTAATAATGCCCTTGGCCAAGGCCTAATAGCGAAGAGGCTTGGCAAAAAAAGAATCATTGCAGAAACAGGTGCAGGCCAACATGGCGTTGCTACCGCTACTGCTTGTGCATTATTAGATTTAGATTGTGTTATATACATGGGTGAAGAGGATATAAAAAGACAAGCACCTAATGTTTATAGAATTGAGCTTCTTGGTGCTGAGGTTATTCCAGTTACATCTGGGAGTAGGACCTTAAAAGATGCTGTAAATGAAGCCATAAGAGACTGGGTCGCTAATGTAGAAAATACCTTATATATTATTGGTAGTGCAGTTGGTCCTCACCCCTATCCATCAATAGTAAAGTATTTTCAAAAAATTATTGGAGACGAGACAAGATCTCAAATGGTTAGTCAGTTCGGTGGTCTTCCAGATTATGTGATAGCTTGTGTTGGAGGAGGTAGTAATGCCATAGGAATATTCTCTTCTTTTATTAATGACGATTCCGTAAGACTTATTGGTGTTGAGGCTGCAGGTAATGGGGTTGATTCTGGTAAGCATGCTGCAACAATGTCTAAGGGCTCGCCAGGCGTTTTGCATGGATCTTATTCTTATTTGTTGCAAGATGAAAAAGGGCAAGTCAATGAGGCTCATTCTATTTCTGCAGGACTAGATTACCCAGGGGTTGGACCTGAACACAGTTACCTTAAGGATGTTGGCAGGGCAGAATATTTTTCCGCAACTGACAAAGAGGCATTAAAAGGATTTAATTTGCTTAGTGTTACAGAAGGTATAATTCCTGCACTTGAGCCAGCCCATGCGATTGGGTTTTTAGAAAAATTTATTAAAAAGACAAAAAAAAGTGACAAGTTAGTTTTACTGGTTAGTGGAAGAGGGGACAAAGATTTGGACACAGTAATGAATGCTAGAAATTAACTATTTCTTATTAAATCATGATCAATTATATTTTTCATAGAGCAAAAAGTCAGTGGAAAATTTTATCACTTCTCTGGCTTTCATTTTTAATAGCAAATACATTCATAATTTCAGGCCCTTCGTATCTAAGTTGGGTAAAAGGAATGATTTATAAAGATGCTTTAAGTCAAGTTCCAGTTACTACAAAAAATATAAGTATTACAACAGGAAATCAGCCACTAATTAAAGATTCTTTTGAAGAAAATGACTCTATTATTCTCAACCTTGCTAATTCAGATTTAGGTGATTTATTTATCGACCAAAACTCAGCCCTAAAGTCTACAGAATATTATTGGGGTAAGCTTGAGCCTGACAAAAGTAGGACAGCATCTCTATTAACTTTTGTAACATTAAGTAATAATGAAAAATTTATAAATTTAACTGGAGACACCTCTACAGTTAGTGATAGTGACAAAAAATATATAAGTGTTTTAGCCCCCCAACAAAGACTTGATGATCTAGGTTTAAAAGTTGGAGATATATTAAGAGCCGACTCAATAAAAGGCAGTGGAGGAAACTTTGATAGTGGGCTCAAAGAAACTAAGGAGAATATAAATAATTTTATTACTCAAATTGAGTCTATAGGAGGATCAGTTGAAGATATATTTAAAGGGGTATCCACTGAAATGGTTGGCGATTTAGATGCTATCGCAAGTAAAGCTTTTATAGAAAGAATAGAAGATTTCAAGGAAGGGTTGTCTACATTTGGAGTTAATAACATAGAGGAGTTAAACCAGTTTCTTAATGATGACTCGAATGATATTTTGACTTCAGATTTAGAGTTAAGAATATCAGGATATTTCAATGAGATTCCTGAAAATGAACTGTTTGGATATTATGAAGAATTATTTTTGCCTCCTTCGCCATGTATGACATGCCAACTTCCACTAGTTCTTGTTATGGATCAGGAAGATTATTTTAATTTTCTTCAACCTTTAACAAAAGGTTTGCCAGTCAGGGCTTGGTGGTATCTTGATATAGCACATGAAAACCTTACTAAAAATATAGATAATGACTATTTACAAAATTTACAAAATTTTGAAAAAAATATGTTGATTTCTTTTCCTCAGGCAACTGTCTTAACGCAATTAGATAGGATTGCAGAAAAAACAAATGATGAAATGAATTTCGTTAGAGCCCCAGTGTTAATGATATTTTCATTGCTTGTGGTTTTTAGCTCAACTTTGTTGGCAATGTTTTCTTTTCTAATAAATCAAGAACGTAAAGAAGAGATAAATTATTTGTTCTTAAGAGGAATTTCAAAATTTGGGGTTATAAAATACTTTCTTTATGAATGGGTTATTTTTGGAATTCCGATAATGATTTTAGCCCCTATATTAAGTAATATTGTTTTAAATTTTGTTATTTCTTCATATCTTAATCAGGACCCTATAGGAACAAATTGGTCATCTATTTTTAAGCCTGAATCATTAGTGATTTCAGTTACTTTTCTATTAATTGCATGTTTGTTCAGTTTTATTATTTATCTAGCTTTTAACAATCAAATTATTAATTCGAAAAGATTGTTTGTAATAGGTTCGTCTGTAAAAAATAATATTTTTACTAAATACTTTTTAGATATATTTATAGCGATTGGTGCAATATTAATTTTCTTTGAACTGCGCATGAGAGTTATAAGTTCTGTTGCTGAGAATTTAATTTTAAATCAGTATACTTTCTTTTTATTGACTCTAGTTTTAATGATTTTTTTAACCATGGTGCTTATAAGACTCTTGCCAATATTATTAAAAATTTTATCAATAGCTGGGACTGTCACTTATACTCCACTTTACTTGAGTTCAAAAAAATTATCTAAAAACTCTAGTTGGTATTTGTGGCTTTTTCTTATAGTCACTTTAGGTATCGCCTCTTTCATTGTTATATCAAGTATTCAAAGTTCATTAGAAAAAAGTAAACGAGACAAGTCTTCATTCATTACTATAAGTGATTTTAGAATTTCAGAAAGTAGCCCTTTTGGAATAGAAGAGGAATACATTTCTAATTTAATAGCTCAAGATGGTATAAATGTTGTTGGAAGAATGAATAGAATATCAGGAAATTCTGGAACAACTGGGGCAGGGACAAATGCACAACTATTAGGAATTGATAAAAATCTAGTAGATATAGCATGGACAAGACAAGATTTTTTTTATGAACCCAAAGAACAATTGTTTTCAAGTTGGCAACAAAATTTATATGATCCTGGCATATTAATAGAAGATAATACCTCAACTATTAGTATAAAAAATCATTCTGACAAAGATTTAGAAGATTCCTTTTTATGGGCAATAGTTAAAGGGTCGGATGAACGAATTACTGCAGTTAGTTTGGGGCCTATAGAATCTAAAAAATGGACAACAAATTCAGTGCAATTAAAAAACATTAAATTTCCTGCCAGATTAGTAGCAGTTGAAGTTTATCAACCATCAAGCGAGGATAATTCAGTACCTTTTACGCTTTATCTTGACTCTATATCATTTTTGAATAACGAATCTGAAGTCGTGAATCAAATTTTCTTTAAAGATGAATTTAATTGGGCTCCTATGCCCACTTCTGAAGGTTTTGATACTAGTATTGAATTGGATGACCAAGGCTTGATTCTTAAATTAGGAAGTGGCTCTACTAAGGGTATAAGAGGAATTTATGTAAGTGATTATTTTGAGGGAATCCCTGTGATCGCAAGCGATGAGTTTATCTCAAAGTCAGGAAAAGGCATTGAAGATCAGATAATTTTCAATGCAACTGGAAGTTATATTCCTATGAAAATTGTTAAATCTGCTAAATATTTTCCCGGAACTTCAGATAATAATGATTTTATTTTGGTGGACTTACAGTTATTAAAAAATTATTTGGAATTAACTAAGTTGCAGAGTTTTAGGCCCAACGAATTGGTAGTTGATATTCAAAGTGAATACCAAGAAAAAATTTCTGAGTATGTTATTGAAAACTTTCCTTTGTCTTCTATTAAAGACAAATCAATGATAGAAGAAAAATCATTAGTTACTCCAATTGCTGTTATTAGTTGGAAAGGAATTTCTATTGTAGCTTTGGGGGCATTTTTGTCTTTGATATTTATAGGCCTTGTTGGTTTTTATATTGCAAATGAAATCCAATCATCTTTTGATAATGCTATTAACGAAGCAATAGGATTTGCGCCCTTGAGTAAATTTGTAATGTCATACTTTGAATATGGAGCTGTCATATTTTCGGGGGTCGTCTCTGGTGGGGTATCCGGATTAATTATTTCTAGAATTTTGAATCAACTTGTGATGTCTTTAGATGAAAGCACCATCACAAATTTTCCTGAAACTTTAGTAATATCTTGGGGTTATGTTTTTTATGCATTATTATTACTCGGATTGCTTTATATTTTTTGCTCCTTCATATTTTCATTAATTTCAACTAGGGCGAATATTGCAGAAGAATTAAAGAAAGTAAATTAGATGCTATTTAGATTAATTTTAAGAAGATATTTACATAGGTGGAAATTTTTAGTTGTTGTTTTTGCAGGAATGCTTTTATCAAGTTCTACTATGTCTGGATCTCTAATGTACTTTGACTCTCTTAGAGATATTGCGCTTGATTTTGAATTAGCAAAAGTTTCTCCTGAGAAGATGGACATTACCGTTTCATCATCAGAAAAACCACTAATGGGAGAAAAATATTTATCTCTAAAAAGGGATATTGAATTTCAATTAATTGAACCATTAGGTAAATATTCAAACCAAACTTTTTTTGGCGTTAAATCATCAACTTTTTTACCTACTGAATGGAATGAGGGTGGTGAAGATTTAGTTAAAGGGGCAACATCTAGATCAACATCATTGTGCAATTCTGAAGAACAAATTTTAGATAATTCTGTTATTGAAATATGTAAGAGATATTATTTTACTTATTTTGGAAAAAATTCTTTTAATCAGTTTTTTAATTTAGAAAATAATCAGCCCTTAGAAAGTTCTGATCAAAATCATTTTGAAGTTTTTGTTGACTCTAATATGGCTAAAATTTTTAATATAAATATTGGCGATTCAATTGATATTGAGGCTTATTGGGATGAGCCTGATCCAATTGCCACAGTATTTATTTCAGGGTTTTATAATCTTGGAAGTGACACAATCTTTAATAATTTTTATGTTGAAAATTTTCAACAACAAGATTCATCATTTGTGTTCTCTAACCTAATTATCGCCAATGAAGAAGACTTAAAAAAACTTGGAGATAGATTTATATCAATGGATTCTGATTTATATTGGAAGTTAGATATAAATGAAGAAAAAATAAATTCAAATGAGGTTGATAGTTTGAGTGATATCTTGGTTGAGGCACCTCCAAACCTATCATCTAAGTATGATAATTTTTCATTTAATACAAGCATTGTTGATTCATTAGATAATTTTGATAGTAACTTATCCACTGCTGCAATACCCATGAAAACAATATTGATACTTATTTCTGTAGTTGTAATCTTTTTTGTTTTTTCTTTAGTAAGCCTAATAGTTGAAGATCAGAAAGAAGAGATTACTTTTTTAAGTTCAAGAGGAGCAAGCCTTAGGCAAATATATCTAATATTTAATTTAGAATTTATTACAATGGCTATTTTGGTTTCTTTTATTGGGCCTTTTGCAGCTTTTATTGCAATAAAATTTGCCTCACTGCTTCCGTGGCTTTCAGATATGCTGGGAGGAAGCAATGTTTATGTTGGCATTACTTCAATGTCATTCTTGTTTTCTGCAATAGGAGGTTTAGTATCACTTTCTGCTGTAATTATTCCAACATTTTTCTTTTTGAGAAGTAAGTTAAAAATTTCATCGGTTGACCAAAGAGAAGAACCAACTGTCATTCAAAAATATTATTTGGACGTAGGTTTTTTATTAATCGCATTATTGCTTATGTGGCAGATCTCTCAGTCACAATCAGTATTTGTTCAAAATTTAATTGGAGAAAGCATTATAGCCAATATAATTCTGTTAATGCCTTCTTTTATTTTGCTGGGATCTGGAATTGTGCTTTTAAGAATTTTTCCATTGATTATAAGAGCACTATCCATTCTTCTATCTTTAAGAATAATTTCAAGGATTGTTCCTTCATGGATTGTTTTAAGTCTTTGGCATATTGGAAGAAGTTCGAATACTTATTCAAGAATGTCTTTGTTGATTATACTTGCCGCTGCATTGGGTATGTTTACTTCAAGTTTTAAGGCAACTTTAGACAGAAGCATAGAAGACACTGTTTCATATAGAGTTGGTTCTGAATTTAGAATAGATGGATTGCAAATTCCCTGGAATGGGGAAAGTAAAAACGTAAATAATTTTTATTTCAATAATAATGTTATTGAGGCTCACAGATCCTCTGAAAGGGTCAAGGCTTCTATTTTAGGTCCTTCTTTCACATTACTATCCATCGATTCATCTAAATTAAAAGACGATAGTATTTTTTGGAGAGATGATTTTTCAGCTAAACTTGAGTCGTTATCTTCTAAAATTAACCCTTTGTCTTATGAGCCCATAAGATTACATAAAGACGCTGATTTATTAGGGATTCAATTAAGATTGATACTTGAACCATCAAGAGTATCTAATTATCATGGCGCTGGAGGCTCCCCTCATTTGATAATAGCCGTCAAACTTTCTGATGCTAACTCAAGATTCTATACAGCCTATTTTAATGCCACAGATTGTGCATTAGAAATGATGGCAAATATTGAGTTTGCTAAGTCTAATGAAGATTATTGGTGTGACGTGATCACTCCAATAAAACCTGAACTATTGAATCCATATATAAGAACTGGAAGATGGTTTGGAATAACAAAAAAAGACGATCCTAGAAACGCTCCTTTTATTCCAGAATATCCCGTCACATTGCATTCTATATTTATAAGTTCTCCTTCAAAGGCATTGGAGCCAGGAGCAATAGACTTTCATAAAATTATGTCTATTAAAGGAAGTACTGAAATGGGAATCCCAAAGCCCGAAAAAACATTAAGCGAATATTATTTTGATAGTGATTGGCACATATTAAATACTACTCCTCAGTCGCTATCTGATAATTTGATTTTTACGAAAGATAAAAAGGAATTCTTAAGGTATCAGTGGACTGATGGAGATACTAGACAGATAAGAGGTTTTTCGAAATATGATTCTGATAAACCAATAGAAGTAATTGTTAGTGACTCTTTCCTTAATGACATAGATGCAAAAATAGGTGATATTGTAACTGTAACAATAATGGCCAGTGAATTTTCAATTCAAATAAGAGATTCAATTAATTTTTTTCCTACTCTTTATCCTGATTCAGAGCCATTTGTAATCGCTGAATTAAGTGATGTTGCAACCGGAACTAATGTAAGAAAAGGAAAAGGGGATAATCAGGCGAACGAAATTTGGATTACACAAAAAAATCTTTCAGGAACCAATATCGTTTTAAGTGATGTGGTCAACGAATTAAGTTTACAGGGGATACCTTATGGATCTGTATTCAGCAACGAAAAATCTCTAGAAGGTCAAAAGATTGATCCCTTGGTTTTTGCAGGTTGGCAGACATTGCTTTTAATTTCTTTCGGCACAGTTGCATTAGTTAGTATTGTTGGGTTCTTAATTCATTCAAGAGTCTCTTTTAAAAAAAGAAATTTAGAATTTGCCACTTTAAAAAGCATTGGAATTTCTAGAGTTCAAATTATTGTTTTAATTGCTCTAGAGCAAATTATTGTAATAGGGCTCGCATTGGCTTTAGGGATTGTTTTAGGTTCTAGGCTTTCTTCTACTGTAATGCCCTACTTAATCAGCCCAGAGTCTTCAGATTCACTTGTTCCCCCAATGATTAATTCTGTTGAATGGTTAGATTTCAGTATGGTTTTTGGGCTGGTTGGAATATTATTTCTAGTAATAATTATTTTTACTATAATTTCAGTGTTTAGAATTTCTATCAACGAAACAATGAGAATTAATTTAAAATAAGAGGGTGACTTGATAAATAAACTTCATATTAATTGCACAGGGCTATATAAAATCTTTAAAGTTTCAGATTTAGAGGTTGTTGCTTTAAGAGGAGTTGACCTGGATATAGGTTACGGTGAACTAATTTCAATTGTTGGTGCATCTGGAAGCGGGAAGTCTACTCTGCTCAATATTCTTGCCGGATATGAGTCTCCTTCAGCCGGAAATGTTCAAGTTGGAGATTTTGATTTATTAGGTATAAATCAAAAAGAAGCAGTTGAATATAGAAAATCAGAAGTAGGATTTGTTTGGCAACAGACAGGTAAGAATTTGGTTCCCTATTTAGATATATATAGCAATATTGAACTTCCTATGATGGCTTCAAATTTATCTAGATCAGAAAGAAAAGAAAGAGTCGATGGTTTAATCGAATTTTTAAATTTAAACTCAGTATCATCTAGGTTGCCAGAAAATATTTCTGGAGGGGAGCAACAAGTTTCAGCAATTGCTGTTGCTCTTGCGAATCAACCCCCTCTTTTATTGGCGGACGAACCTACAGGTGAACTTGATGATGAAACAAGCGCTATGGTTTTAGAAAAGATGCGATATGTAAATGAAAATTATGGGACCACGGTGGTGATTGTTACACATGATCCAAAAATAGAAGATCATGTAAATAGATCAATTGGAATGAGAGATGGAAAAGTTGTAAAAGAGGTTATAAGAAAAGAAAAGAAAAAGTCAGAGTTTGTAGTAATCGATTCTTTTGGAGGCGTTCAAATTCCGCAAGAGATTTTGTCTAAGTCAAAAATAGAATCAAAAGCAAGCCTTACGTCTGATAAAAGTAAAATTAGTCTTAACAAAATAATTAAAAAAAATAAGAAATAAAATGATTAATTTAAAAAAAGTAAATAAAATTTTTAAGCTTTCCAGCGGTGACATAGAAGCGGTAAAGAATGTTAATTTAGTTATAAAAAAAGGTGAATTTGTAATTATCTCTGGTCCTTCTGGTGCTGGAAAAACTACCTTATTAAATTTAGTTTCTGGGATAGATTTGCCTTCTTCAGGACAAGTATTGTTGAATAATAAGCCTGTAAATAAATTTTCAAAAAGACAGTTGAATGAGTTGAGAAGAAAGACAATAGGTATGGTTTTTCAAGCTCATGCCTTAATGCCTCTTTTGTCTGCTTATGAAAATGTTGAGTTACCTCTTAGAATTTTAGGAATGAGAGGGAAAGAAAGAAGAGAAAGGACTGAAGAAATACTAGGAATTCTGGGGCTTAGGTACAGAATGAGTCACAGACCTTATGAACTTTCTGGTGGGGAAAGGCAGAGAGTGTCAGTAGCAAGAGCATTAGTTAGAAAGCCTGAGATTTTAGTAGCGGACGAACCTACATCTCAACTTGATTCAGTGAATACTGAAATTGTTTTTGAACAAATTAAGGAGATATGTCAGACTTTTGATACAACAGTTATTTTGGCAACGCATGACCAAAGAATGAAAAAATTTGGCGATAAATTATTTAATATGAGATCTGGAGAATTGGAGAAATCAAAATGAGCAATAAGGTAGCAATACTTATGGGAAGCACTTCTGATTGGCCAGCTATAAAGCCGGCTACAGAAATATTAGATTCACTTAAAATATCTTATGAGGTGAAAGTTTTGTCTGCCCACAGAACCCCTAAACAACTACTAGAATATATTGAAGAAAAAGTTAAAGAAGGATCTATAAAAGTTTTTATTGCAGGTGCTGGTGGTGCAGCTCATTTGGCTGGAGTTATTTCTGCGCATACTGTTTTACCAGTACTTGGTGTACCAATGGAAAGTCAAAGTTTGAAGGGTCTTGATTCTTTACTTTCAACTGTTCAAATGCCTTCTGGAATTCCAGTAGCTACTTTTGGCATAGGGAGTGCGGGGTCTTCAAATGCCGCCCTATTTGCGGCAGCAATTTTAGGTATTGATGATGAATCTGTATCATCTGCAATCAAAAAATACAGAGACAAAAAAGCTAAGTCCGTTTTAGACTCTAAACTAGATTAATAATGCCACTTATAGAGGTTAAAGGTAATAATTATTATTACGAAACTACTGGGAATGGATCTCCGCTAGTATTGATCCATCCTTATATGAGCAGTATATTTCATTGGCATAAATCAGGATGGGTTGATCTATTAAAAAGGGACAATCAACTTATAATGTTTGATTACCCGGGGCATGGAAAAAGTTCATCTCCTAAATCAATTGAACATTACTATGTTTCTAATGTTACAGAAATATTGATCTCATTATTAAATGAAATAGGTATAAATAATTTTTCTGTATTTGGGTTTTCAATGGGCGGAAGGGTTTGTTTTGATTTAATAAAGAAATATAAAGATAGATTGAACTGTATTATTGTTGGTGGAATGCATTCTAATTCACCAAAAACTCATAAAAAATTAATTACTTACAGTGAAGAAAACCTTCCACCAATTGTTAGGCATAAATTTGATGCTAATGGACTTAAATTATGCAATCAAGCCCAAAATGAATGGGCAGGTATACATGACGAAATAAAAGATTTTTCGAAACCTGCACTTCTTTTCGCAGGATCTGAGGATCCATATTATAATTGGATAAAATCTACATCTAAGTTGTTTTCAAATTCTGAATTTATAACCATAGATGGGCTTGGCCATATAGGGGCTTTTTGGAGAACAAATAGAATTGTTGATCAGATAAGATTAATATTAAAGAATAAAGGGAGACAATAATGCCAATAGACCTGAATCCGGATCCTAAATATAGTAAAGCGATGGTTGTTGTTGCTCACCCTGATGACGCAGAATATGGGTGTTCAGGCACGGTTGCTAAATGGTGTAATCAAGGCTGGGAAGTTGTTTATGTTTTGTGTACTGATGGCAGTAAAGGTAGTGATGACCCTCAAATGACACCTGAGAGATTAACTGAAATCAGATACAATGAACAAGAGGAAGCAGCAAAAATTCTCGGTTTAAAAACGGTTGAATATTTAAATTATCCTGATGCTTACTTAACCCCTAGTTTAGAATTAAGAAAAGATATAACGAGGCAAATTAGAAAACATCAACCCGATGTATTAATAACAACCGCCCCATTCAGGACTTTAGGGCAAAACTATGGGTCTTCTCACCCAGACCATATAGCTGCAGGAGAGGCAGCACTATCTTCAGTCTATCCTACAGCTAGAGATAGATTAACTTTTCCAGAATTGCTAGAAGAAGGCTTTGAGCCACATAAAGTAAGAGAAGTTTGGGTAATGAGCAGAGATGACGCAGATCATTATAATGAAATTTCAGAGGATGATATGAATGTTGCAATGAAAGCGCTAGCTGCTCATACGAGCCAAGTTCCGCCCGAAGCAATTGAGAGAGTGATTTCATGGAAAAAAGAAAACGGTAAAAAACATAATATGGAATATGCAGAGTCGTTTAGAACGTTTACCTTAAGATGAAAATTTCTGGAATAATTTATGATCTTGATGACACATTGATTAGCAGGGATGAAGCATTCTACTCAGGATTTACTAAGAAATTCTACGAAAAATTTGTTGATAAGAATGAATTTGATTTTGATACTTTTTTTCAAATAATGAAAAGTGCAGACAAGATAACAAAGTGGTCTCCAGAAAAAGAAAACCTTTTCAATGAGTTACGAAAAAATATAAATCTTGTTGAAGACAATAAGTTTTATGTTGATTTTTTTTGGGAATCAATTGTTAATTCTGTAAAACCAGATTTAGAGGCAAATAAGCACCTAGAAGGATTGAATAAAATAAATTTTCCATGGGGAGTTTTAACAAACGGTTACAAATATCAGCATGAAAAAATGATACGTTCTGGTGTTGGAAAACTCGCACCCTTTTATATAGTTTCTGGTGATTTTGGTTGCCATAAACCATGCAAAGAAGTATTTATAGAGGCTTCAAAAAAAATTGATTTATCATGTGAAGAAATTTTATTTGTTGGAGATACTGCTGAAACAGATATTATTGGAGCAAAGTCAGTTGGAATGAAAACAGCATGGATCAAAATGGGGAGAAGATATCCTTTAGAAGATAAGCCAGATTTTGAAATTGATCACGTTAAAGAACTAGGTTTAATTCTAAATTTATTCTGACCCACTAGCCCCTTTTCTGTTCTCCCATCCTGGCTTAAACATTCTTAAAAAATTACTTTTATTGTAAGGGTGATCTTTAGCAATTGATTCATTGATTGATATTCCTAATCCGGGTCTATCTGGAATAGATAAATATCCGTCTTTAACTTTTTGATAATTTGGAAATAATTCCTCAATCCAATCTGCGTTAAATTCATCAAAACATTCTTGTATGTATATATTTTTTATTGCTCCGCAAAGCTGTAAGTTTGTCATAGTTTTTAACGGACTTTCTGCATTATGAAAAGCAAGATCGACATCAAAAGAAGAGCAAATACCTGCAACTTTAACAGATCCACTAATTCCACCAATTCCTATAACCTCAGGGTTCACTATGTCTGTTGCGTTTGATGAAACAAATCTAGTAAAGTCTTTGTATTTTTTAAATCCTTCTCCAGCAATTATCCTCACCGGTGAATTCCTAGATACATGAATCAATGAATCAATATCATCATTATCAATAGGGTCTTCAAACCAGGTAACATCAAATTCATCTAACCATTTAGCAATTTTAATCGCTTCAAAAACATTAAATCTTTTGTGCCCTTCAATCATTAGTTCAACATTAGGGCCAACAGCATCTCTTACTGATCTGATAATTTTTTTTATAAAGATTTCTGATTCTTTGTTTAGCCTCAAATGCTCTGATCCAAAAGGGTCAAATTTTAGCGCGGTATATCCTCTGCCAGATAATGCTTTTGCTTTATCTCCAAAATTCTCTGGAGTCCTTTCGCCTGAGTACCATCCATTAGCATAAACTCTGACCTTATCTCTTACTTTGCCTCCCAGTAGTTGATATATAGGCACTTTTAGGTGTTGGCCAAGTATATCCCAACATGCAATTTCAATTGCAGAAATAGCAGGAGTGATTTTCAAAAATGAAGCCTTATACATTTCGTCTACAACATTTGATATTTCTAAAGGGTTCTTTCCAATTGCCAAATGCTTTATTTCCTCTACAGCCTCTTTATTAGGCATTGTTTGTAAGCCCCCTGTAGCCTCTCCAAGCCCTGAAATACCATCAGATGTTTCAACTACAACAAAAACCCAGTTTTTCCACGGATTTCCAACAACAATCGTACGTATATCTGTAATTTTCATATTTATTTTCCTCTCTTTTTGATAATCATTAATCCATCTCTTATGGGAACAATTGTATTCCAAAATTCATCATCACCATTAACTAGTTTATTGAATGAATCAATAGATTTGGCTTGGTCGTCTTCTGGCTTCAATACTTTTCCTGACCAGAGAACATTATCAGCAATAATTAATCCGTTTTTTGAGAGTCTGTTTTTACAGATTTCAAAATAATTTGAATAATTGTTTTTATCAGCATCGATAAATATTAGGTCAAATTCTCCTTCTAGATTATTTATAGTCTCAATTGCAGGGCCTATATGTAATTCTATTTTAGATCCGTGTGGACTTTTGGCCCAATATTTTTTTGCTATCTCTGATGTTTCTTTATTTACATCGCAAGTAATTAATTTTCCGTTACTAGGAAGGGCTGCTGCCATCATTAAAGCGCTATAGCCAGTGAATGTGCCAATTTCTAATATTCTTTTGCAGTTATTAATTTTAATTATTAGTTTTAAAAAATTTCCTACAGAATCTCCAGACATCATTGCTGATGGAGGTCCTAGTTTTAAAGTTTCATCTCTAAGAGATTGCTCATTTAAACCGGTCTTTTCTGAGTGATCACTGATATATTTTTCTAACTCTTCTGATAAAAATCCAGCCATAATTTTGTCCTATTAATTGTTATTTGATGTACATATTAACAAAATAAATTTAATACGTGCCTATTATTAATGAACTTGAATATAAAGTTGTGCAAGAATATTTTAAGATCCATGGACATAAATGAATTAAATACTAAAGTTGAAAAAGAAGATTTAGACTCTTCAGATCCTAGAGGGATATCATTTCAATTGAGCCTGGACGAGACTCCTGACCTAGTTTCAAAGAATACTGACATAGAAGTAAATCAAGCTTTGTCTGAACAAATGATTGAAGACTTGACTATCGACGAGATGAAGAGCGTAATAGGCCAATTAAACTTAAAAAAACATGATTCTGACAAAGGTTTAATAAACGTAGATCAGTTGGCTTCAGTCTTAAATGATGCTCCGCCAGAATTGGCTGCAGAAGTTCTTAGAGGAATAGATTGGTATCACGCAAGTCAGGTAATTTCTAAGATAAGAGATATGGAAGCAGTTGGAAAATTGTATAGATACCAGAAACCTTCTGATGAATTCATGAAGCATGATTTTGTTGCTATAAGAAGTGCTTGGTCTGTTTCTCATACAGTTTCTGTTTTAAGAAAGTCAAATATAAGTTCGAATAAATTACAGAATCTTTTCGTTGTAGATGCAAAAGGAAAACTTGTGGGCTCAATAGATATTTCAGATTTAATATTCGCCAATTTAACTCAATCTGTTTTTGAAGTTATGAAACCGAATTTAATTTCAGTTACTGTTGATACTGATAAAAAAGAATGCGCAAATATTATGGATAAACATGGATTAAGAGCTCTAGCAGTTACCAATAAAGAAGGTATTTTGGAAGGGGTTATTTCAATTGAAGAAGTTATTCATCTAGTTGAACAAGAAGCCACTAAAGATATGTTTAACATGGTAGGTATGAGCATAGATGATAAGGTAATTGGCCCAATTAAAAATTCATTTAAGAGAAGATTGCCTTGGTTAATTATTAATTTGGGTACAGTGCTTTTTGCTGGATTTATACTTAGTTTATTTACGAATCATGTTAAGCAAATGCCAGTGCTGGCTGTGTTTTTGCCAGTTATAATTGGTCAGGCGGGAATCGCAGGCACACAAACCTTAACCTTAGTTGTAAGAGCATTAGCACTTGGGGAGGTAACAACAAAAGATACTAGAAACATACTAAATAGAGAGTTATTCTTGTCAGTTATTCAAGGTTTGTCAGTTACTCTTTTATTATTCATAGTTGTGTATATTTGGAAATCTGATCTCAATCTTGCAATGTTAGTAGGCGGCGCTATGTTATTAAATTTATTCGTTGCCGGATTAATGGGAGTTATAGTTCCGATATTTATGAAAACCGTTAACTTAGATCCTGCTTCTTCGTCTGCCGTTATAGTAACTACATTTACAGATATTGCAGGAGTATTGCTTTATATGGGGTTGGCGTCATTAATTATTTTTGGACTTTAATTAAGTATCTGCTTTTTTAGGATCTCTTAGTTTAAAAATTGATCCTGCACCATCTATTGGTTTATACCCAAGGACACTTTTTGCTTTATCTATTGACCATATTTTCCAATGGTTATCTGAAGTTGCATAAAAAGTATCATATTTAATATCTTGATTTGCATTAATGCTCAACTCTATTATTTGACATATATCTTTATGGCTTAACCATAAATTTAAAGATATAGGAGAGAATGTAGGATCATCATCAGATATTACCCACCCTATTCTAATGTTAATAGTAGATAGATTATAAAAATCAGAGTAATAACTGCCCAAAGACTCACCAAAAGATTTTGATGCACCGTAATAACTATCTGGTCTTATTCTGCAAGTTTCGTCAAGTGGCTTGTAGTCGTCAGGCAATTTTTCATACTCACCTTTGTTAATGAAAGACCATGGCTCTACATCATAAAAGCCTCCTGTAGCATGTTGTGAACTAGCAAAAACTACTCTTTTTACATC
>CENY01171393.1_pt1 | contig 16803 bp, 17 predicted proteins | sample 356181 | NCBI WGS metagenome assembly CENY01 (sample SAMEA2619840, study PRJEB7988) | marine metagenome | isolation source: saline water (ENVO:00002010), including
AGGCCACCTATGAGGTCCAAACGCGGTACCACAATTCCCGCGCCGAGTCCGACAACGCGGTCAGCTTCGAAGTGACAGGTACGTAGGAACTCGTGATCGGCGGAAACGTCCATCACACCTACGTGGTTGAGCAGAATGTTGACCGCACCATCAACTGCATCGCCAATTACAAGCGAACCTACTGGTTCGACCGGTCACTTGGAGTCGTCGTCAAGGATCGCATCGAACAGACAGGCAATCGTCGCCTAGGTGCAAAAACGAGTGAAGTTCAGATCGCCGGCGTACATTTTCCACCCGGCACCCCCGTTGCCGCGAGACCAGAACCTTTGCGCTCGGTCCCAACGGTGTCTCCAGCGACCGCAAGCTCTGCACCAACAGAGCACGCAGCGAATTTCTCCGGCCCTCCCAAAAGTACGGTCATCGAATACGACACCTGGACCTGCGAGGTCTCAAGATCCACGGAATTCGAACTGGAATGTCGCGATCCCGAGCATGGCCGTGTCGGATTTTACGGTGGTTTCGAAACGACTGGATCCTATGCGGACATCCCGCCTCTCAAGGCCCTGGTTCCCTTGATGTCCTACAATCTTGGCTATGAGTCTGACAAAGCACTCCCAATAAGAGGCTTTGCGCTCAACGCCGAAGCCCGTGCCGCAATCGAGAGCCTGTGGCCCCTCAAGCCGGGCATCCCCGTCGAACTGCGCCCCCGGTTATTCGACAAGTTTGTGCAGGCGGATGCATCTGCATCGCGTCGGCGCGGCGGCACAGGCCTCGGACTCTCGATAGCGAAAGCCATCGTGGAAGGAATGAACGGGCGCATCGGCTTTCAAAACGGCTCTCCCGATGGAACCGTCTTCTACTTTGAGTTGCCTCTCGTTTCGGCCTCCGAGGCGGCGTCCCGCTAGAGACACCCCGCTTGCCGAGTTTTTCCGGTTCAAACCCCCTGGGGTGGTTCACGCAAACCTCGTGACCGTTCTGTTCTACTCGTCCGGCAGGCCGTCGAATTCTGCCGTCGAATAATCGAAATGAGTCACGCCGTCCCCGAACTCGGACGCGAAACTGAATTCGGTCTTTATGTCCTCGATGCGCATGGGATATAGGACACCATCGAGATGATCGCATTCGTGCTGAAGCAGCATGGCGTGAAACCCGTGCGCAATGCGCTCCTCGGGCGTTCCATCCAGCGTCGAGTACGTGATTCGAATGTCGCGGTGCCGCTTTACCTTGCCAAACAAGCCGGGAAGAGAAAGACAGCGCTCCCAAATCATCTGCGTATTGTCTGACAGTGGCTCGATCACCGGATTGACCATCGCCGTCCAGGGGACCGGTTCGGTCCTGGAGTCCTTGGGCAGATGTTCTGCAGGAAGCCGGTAGACAACCAGCCTCTGGCCGACAGAGACCTGCGGCGCGGCAATACCACGCGAGTCGATATCGATCAGAGTCTCCTTCATGTCTTCTGCAAGGCGCGAGACGTCATCCGCCCGGGCATTCTCCACCGGCGCGGCGACTTCCCGAAGAAGGGGATTGCCCATTAGGATGATCTTGCGAATGGCCATGTTTCTGCCTCCTCTGTCCACCTGGCAACAGTGCCGGGCCAGGAACTTCTTTTCTCTTATACCGCTCACACCAGCATGAGTCAGTGTGGTGCCGCCGCCTGTGCCTCCAACGAAGAAGAAATACCGCCGAGCTGCCGCCAAGCCCAGATCAACGACAGAAGAACCATGAGAGCCCCCATGGCCAGCGGCCAGCGCAATCCGATGCTTTCTGATGCTGCGCCCATGATGAGGGCACCGAGTGCGGGCACGCCCCGAAACGTCAGGCCGAAGATACTGAGGACGCGTCCCCTGACGGAAGCATCGACAGTCAGCTGCATCAGTGTCTGCACCCCGATCCCCATGATCGTCATCCCGAGTCCCGCAATCGTGACAGCCGGGACGGCGATCCAAAGCGAGTCCGTGGCCACAAAGGCGAAAATCGAGACGGCTTGAATGACCGTCGCTAGCAGGATCAACCTCGCCAGTCCCTCCGGACCACTGCGCTGAGCCAGCCACAAGCCGCCGGTCACCGCACCGATGCCGATCGCACATGTCAGTACGGCCAGAATGTCGGCACCACCCCCGAAGACGTGGTCCGCGAAGCCGGGAAGCAGTTCCTGAAACGGGCGAATCCCCAGACAGACGACGATGAGGATGATCAAGATTGGCGCGACGCCGGCGTGGGATGCGACATAACGGACCCCTTCGCCGAATTCGCGAATCAGGCCGGGCCGATCCTTTTCACGCGGTGCCACGGCAGTCTCGATCCGCACCCGGCTCAGGGCCCAGAGAAACACCGCGAAACTCAACGCGTTCAACCCAAAGGTCGCACCTGTTCCAAATACGAGTATGACCACCCCGGCGATCGCCGGCCCTATGAAGCGCGCCAGATTGAACGAGATGGAACTCAAGGCCACCGCCGTCGGTAAAAATTCGCGATTGATGAGGCTCGGAACGAGCGCCATGCGGACGGGCTGATGGAATGCATTAACGATGCCGAGGTAGAGCGTCAGTGCAAACAGGATCTCAATCGTGATGAGGTCCGAAACCGTGAGACCAAACAACAGAATTGCCTGTATGAGTGACAGGACCTGATTGATCTTGGTGAGCCTGAGCCGATCCCAGCGATCGGCCGCCGATCCTCCGATCGGTGATATGAACACGGCAGGAAAGAGGTCGGCGAAGGCGACGGCCCCGAGCCAGGCAGCCGACTCGGTCAATTCCCAGGTCAGCCAGCCGACACCGACCCGTTGGATCCACAGACCGACCATCGAGATCGACATGCCGCACATGTAAACGCCGTAATTCGGCTGTTTCAGGGCATGGCCGATGCGTACGAAGCCCGTGAGACGAATCATGGAGCGCCACGGGCGGAGAGGATGGGCCTTGAAACCACGAGTTTTCGATGCGTTAGTGACGGCCGACATGTCCCGAGGTCCGGAACCGTGGTGTCGGTTCGCCTCAGGCACTCGGCTGGTCAGTATCCACTGTTTGTGCCACCATCGTGCAGGGGACGCAATGCTGGCTTGGGCGCAATTCGCTCCGCCGCATGTGATGTTCCCTTCCCGAAGCAGACAGGAATGAGGATATGAGCGACACCGTGCTGTATGAGGCCGATGGTCCGGTCGCGACCGTGACCCTGAACCGCCCCGAAAATATGAACACCATGAACAACGAACTTCTCGCGGCTGCGGTCGACGTGTTCGAGCGAATCGCCTCGGACGACGCCATCCGTGCGGTCATATTCACCGGTAACGGCCGGGCGTTCTGCGCGGGCGGCGACCTCGGAGGCGGCGCCGGCGGGGGCGTCTTCGACGACAGTCCTGTACAACACCAGATCGATCGACTGCGGCGCGCCATGCGGACCTCCCAACTCCTGCACGAAATGCCAAAGGTCACCATCGCGGCAATCAACGGTGCCTGCGCCGGTGCCGGGCTCTCATGGGCTTGTGCCTGCGACCTTCGTTACGCCGCCGCATCAGCAAAGTTCAACACGGCCTTCCTGTCGGCCGGCGTTTCCGGGGATTTCGGCGGCACCTGGACCTTGCCGCGGATCGTTGGAGCATCGAAAGCCCGCGAGCTCTACATGCTGTCTGAGCGATTCACGGCGGATGAGGCGGAACGTTTGGGTCTCGTCGCGCGCGCTGTTCCTGACGATGAGTTGATGACAACGGTCCGTGGAGTTGCCGAGAAGCTCTCAAAATCCGCGCCGCTTGCGCTCCAGCGCATCAAAGCGAATTTCAATGATTCCGAGCGGGTGAGTTTCAGTGAGGCATTGGACCTCGAAGCCGACCGGCACACCCGGTGCTCCTTGACCGAAGATGCGACCGAGGCCGCCAATGCTTTCATGGAGAAACGGGAACCCCAATTCAAAGGGAAATAGTTTCCGAATTCATTGCTTATCGAGGGAATCCACATGGCCAGCACTGCTGACGCGATCGCTCAGCCCCTCAGCAACTCCACGATTGTTGCGGCCTACCGGGAGAAGACACCAACTTCCCAACAACTTGCCACGGAAGCCCGTGACGTCTTCCCCAGCGGTCTCACCCACGACAGCCGTCACCTGTCACCCTATGGAATATATGTCGACCACGCTAAGGGCTCACGCAAGTGGGACGTCGATGGCAACGAATACATCGATTATTTCGGGGGACACGGCTCGCTGATTCTCGGGCACGGCCACCCAGAGGTTCGTGCGGCCGCCCACCGAGCTCTTGATGGCGGCACACATTTCGGGACCGGCCACGAGAGCGAGATCAGGTGGGCGCAACTGATTACCCGGCTCGTCCCGTCAGCCGAACTGGTTAGATTCACCTCGTCAGGCACGGAAGCAACTCACATGGCACTGCGAGTCGCCCGGGCCTTCACGGGACGCCGGCGAATCATCCGGTTCATGGGTCACTTCCACGGCTGGCATGATCACATGGCGTCAGGATTCAGCAGCCATTTCGACGGTTCTCCGACTCCCGGCGTGCTGAGTGAAGTTGCCGAGGCCGTGACCCTGTGCCCACCGGGCAACATCTATGCGGTGTCAAAGGCATTCGAAACCTACAGCGACATTGCTGCCGTCATCCTCGAGCCCCTGGGCAGTCAGACCGGCCAGGTGCCGCACCCACCGGGCTTTCTTGCCGAACTTCGGGCGCTCACAGAGGCCAACGACGCCCTGCTGATATTCGATGAAGTCGTGACCGGGTTCCGCGTGTCACCGGGCGGTGCCCAAGCACTTTATGGCGTGACGCCGGACCTCACGACGCTGGCTAAGATTGTGTCCGGCGGTGTCCCCGGCGGTGCCATTACCGGTCGTCGCGATCTGCTTGAGTTGCTGGATTTCGAAAAGGCTGCTGCGCACGGCAAGACAAAGATCGGACACCAGGGAACCTATAATGCGAATCCGCTGACGGCTGCCGCAGGCCTCGCCGCCCTGACTCTCATCGCAGAAACGGATGTTTGCGAAACCGCCAGCCGTTCGGCAAGCGCATTGAGAAAGGCGCTCCGCGACGTGATCACGGAAGATGGTGTTCCCTGGGGCGTTTACGGTGAGTCTTCCGTGATCCACATATTTACAAACCCCAACGGCCGATCGATTGATCCAAGTTCCTTTGATCCACTCGAATGCCAGTTCGAGGAACTCGCTCTCAAGCCGAAGGAGCTGACCCACAAGCTTCGTTTGGCCCTGCTCATCAATGGAGTTGATTTCACTGGCTGGCCGGGTGGGACCGTATCTATCGCGCATACAAATGATGATATCGCCGAGACAGTTGAAGCCTTCGCTGGCGCATTGCGCATGCTGCGCCAAGACGGCGAGATTTAGGAGGATTTACGGGCCGACCGACGGTGAGCGATTCGTTTCTTCAACTTGTCGAGTTCTCCCCGCTCAAACCGAAGATGGCGAAGCTGTTCCGCATTTCCGTCTTTGGACGATATGGATTTGGAAAGCTGCTGGATCACTTCCTCAATCACGCGCACAACTTGGTTGAGCTGCGATGTCGATTGGCATGAAACGACCACATCGTGATCCATCATGAGTTCGGCGAAGCCATCGGGATTCGATTTCCCCAGCCGGGTTAATTCCTCGTCGACTTCGCGCCAAGACGCCTGCCAGCGCTGGTACAGCTGATCTCGGGGACGCTGGCCGCGAAGACGCGCGCTTGCCTCAAGCCGCACCATGACTCGGACAAACTGCCAGACCGAGAAAGTGAGACTAACGTCGGAGTCACGAGGAGATCGCCGGCGAGCGGCCACGCCGGTCTCCTCGGCTAGGTTTCGTTCGGATTTCTAGAATATGGCTGGAATAGCGCGAATGAAGACAAAGCCGAAGATCAGAAAACTAATCAAGATCAGCCCGAGTGCCCCGAAACCATAGATCACCCAAGTGGACGGTTGACTCCAGTCCAGAACAATCTTGCGATCCTGTTGCGTACGGGCGTCGAGCTCGGCTTGCGCTTCCTCTGACAGCGAAGATTCTTGTGACATTCCTGCCTCCAACCTATCCCACACCTCAATTGGATGTCCGGCGGGGTCTAAGCTATTCAATTGTTTTCGGAACTCACAAACCGGATCCCGAATCGGCGCTAGTTTACGGGTCTTGGCGTGCTGTGCAAGTCTCCGCCGTCCGATGATGCTGTATTTTTCACGACTTCGTGCGAAGGACTTGCGAAATGGCGCGGAAACTATAGGGTTGGCGCCACTTGTCGCAGATTTGACCCATGATGGAACTTGAAGGCGATCTGACATGGACAGACCCGTGCGCATCTACCTTGTGCGCCACGCGAAAACGGCAGAGCCCTGGCGGACCGCGCTGGATGCACCCTTGAGTTCGGTGGGTCTGGAGCAGGCGGAGCGCGCGGCTCAGGACCTCTCTCCGCTGGGTCCCCTTCCTCTGTTTTCCAGCCCGCTGCAGCGAGCGCGCCAAACGGCAGCTCCGCTCGCAGATCTTTGGCAAACGGAAATCCGGATTGAACCACGAGTTACGGAGATCCCGGCACCAAGCGCAGATCCAAAAGAACGCGGCGACTGGCTCATGCGGATTCTGACCGCGAAGTGGTCAGCGATGGAGTATGAGCTCGTAGAATGGCGCGATGGGGTGTTGGATGCCATTACCGCGATCCAAGAGGACACCATCATCGTCACGCACTACGTGGTCATCAATGCCGTGGTAGGTGCAGCGACGGATGATGATCGGGTGATCAGCTTTCATCCCGACAACACTGACACCACCGTAATCGACAAGAGCGGCGATCGCCTCAGCGTTGCTGGTTACACGCTGAAGGACGTGTCCGATCCGGCATTGGTGACCTGAGGACGGCCGCTAGTCGAGATCAGAAACCCCGCGATAGTCGCCCTGGCTATACAGCAAGGCGTGACCGTCATCGTGATCGTGGGAGAGAACTTCCACGACGTCGCCGAGAAATATCGTATGGGATCCTGAGACAACGGTTTCACGAGTGCGACAGATGACGTTTGCACGGGCTTCCTTGAGGATCGGCACTCCTGCTTCCGACTCGATCCATTCGGCGTCACCGGCGGCAAAACGGCCATCCCAATCGGCAATTCCCGTTTGTCCCGCAAACACCTCTGCGATCAACCGTTGGTCTTCATTGAGGATATTGACTGAGAAGCACTTGGCCTCAGCGATCAGATCGTGCGACGAGGAAGACCGGTTTACGCAGATCAGCATCGTCGGAGGATCGAGCGACACGGAACACACCGCCGTCATGGTCAGCCCGCCACGATCATCCCCCGAGCGCGCCGCGACTACGGACACACTGGCCGCCAGTTGCCGCATCGCCATCCGGAGATCGTCGGCAACCATCCGGTCGCGGTGAACCTCAGGCTCGATCGCTTCCTGTGTCATCGCCTATCCCACATTTTTCGAAGTGTGACACAGGCACCTCAATCCAACCAAATTCCCCGATGAGAGGGGCACCGACAATCGAGAGCTATTCGGCCGCCACCGAAGGCAGATCAGTGAGCGGAATATCACCGCGGAGATTCGGCATGACTTCGTTGACAAACAACGTCATGGATCGCTTCACCATGTCTTGGGGCATGCCGCCGAAATTCATCCAACAAATCAGGTTGTTAACACCGGTTTCGGCGCCCAGGCTACGGATCTTCTCAATGCAGGTGTCGACTCCGCCGAATACCATCTCGTCCCGTTCGTGATCTCCGATCGGCCGGAACAAGGCCGTCGAATTCATGTAGTAGTCGATGAATTCCCCGCCCAGACGTTTGGCCTCGGCATCGCTCTCCGCGACGAACACGTGACGGAGACAGGTAAAATCAAAAGCGTCGGTCATGCCATTGTCCGCGCGCGACTCAGTCAGCAGCTCGAACGTCGAGCGAAGTTCCGGACGGGGTGCCCAGGCCGAGAGCATCCGATAGTTGTTGGCGACGATGAAATCGATGGCCTCTTTGGTCCCCAAGCGTGTGGCAACCCAAACCGGCGGGTGCGGCTTCTGCACAGGTTTCGGCACCAGCGTGAGACGGGGAATGTCCCAGAACTTGCCCCGGTGCTCGTACTCATCCGTCGTCCAAACACCCAGGACGATTTCGAGAGCTTCCTTGAAACGTTCAAGCTTCTCGTCGGGATCGATTTTGAATCCGTCGAATTCATACTTGCGATAGCCCAGGCCGACGCCAAAATCTATGCGTCCACCGGAAATGATGTCGGCCATGGCGGCATCTTCTGCCGTCCGCAGCGGATGTTCGAGCGGCAGGATCTTGATCGCCGTACCGATCCTCAAGTTCTTGGTCACGCTTGCTGCAGCACACGCCATCGAGAATGGCGAAGCACACAATCCGTATTCACCCGGAACGTTGTCGACATAGGGCACCGAGGAGAAGTGGTGCTCTGTGAGCCACATCCAGTCCATGCCGAGTTCGTCAGCGAGAGCCATTTGCTCAAGATGCTCTTCGTAGACCTGGGCCTCGGTCTTGGTGAACGGCCCTTCCATCAGGTGGAATGTTCCAAATTTCATGCCACGCCCTCCTCGATCATCCCGGCCACGAATTGGCGTCGAGATATCTACATTTGCATTTGAAGCGCCGGAAGAATGATTGTGTTAATTGATACAGTCAATTGATACATTGTCACTATGACAACCTGGCTCCCTGATATAGAAGCGAGGACCGGGCCACGGTATCTGGCCATTGCCCAAGCCTTGGCCGAAGACGTTGAGGACGGGCGTCTACCGCCGGGTGCAAAGCTTCCGACGCATCGTGATCTCGCATTTCGCCTCGGCTTGACGGTTGGGACGATCAGCCGCGCCTACGCCGAGGCCCAACGCCTAGGGCTTCTCAGCGGTGAAGTCGGTCGAGGCACCTACGTGCGAAGCGCCGGAACAAGCCTGGGCACGCTCGATCCCCGCGAAATTCTGCCGGTAGGTCAGGTGGATCTCAGTCTCAATTACCCACCGATCTGCGGCATCGAAGAACAGACCATGCGCCGCGCTCTCCGCGCGGTTGCAGACAGCAATGACCTTTCGCAGCTTTTGAACTACCAACACGACGGTGCCACATCATCACAATTCGAGGTCGCCGCGAAATGGCTGCGCCACGCTGAAATTCCAGTTGCCTCCGACCGACTGATCATCACGGCCGGCCTCCAGCACGCCATGACGATTTGCATCGCGGCATTGTGTGAGCCGGGAGACATTGTTCTGGCCGAGAATCTCACGTATCCGGGAATTCGGGCGCTTGGAATGGTGCAACACCTGCGCCTGCAGGGCATCGCCATGGATGATCAAGGACTCATTCCCGAGTCGTTCGAGGCGGCGTGCAGTGCTGCGTCGATTCGTTTGCTTTACACCATTCCGACGCTGCAGAATCCCACGGCCACAATCCTGCCTGAGAACCGCCGCAGGGAGATCGCGGATATTGCACGTCGTCATGAAGTGACGATCATCGAGGACGATCTCTACGGCTTTCACCTCCCCGACGCACCGCCACGCTTTGCTGCGCTGGCGCCTGACATAACCATCTACCTGACCAGCGTGTCCAAATGCCTTATGCCCGGACTCCGGGTCGGCTTCGCGGTACCTCCCGAACGCTTGATGAGAAAACTGGGCGCGATGGTCCGTTCGACGCTATGGATGAACGCCCCACCGATGATTGAAGTCTTCCGACAACTGGTACTCAGCGGGGATGCCGAGCGCATCGTGACGGCACGACACACCGAGGCTGCCGCGCGACAAGAGATCGCGCAGCGTATCCTGGGCGATCATGTCGACCTACCACACCGGATGAGTCCGCACCTGTGGCTGCCGTTGCCCGAGAACTGGCAAGAAAATGACTTCGTGAGTCACGCGCGCACGCGGAACGTCATCGTGTCTACGGCAGAGGATTTTGCTCTCACGCATGCGGCCGGAGAGAACCACGCGAGGCTCTGCCTCGGATGTCCCACGAGTCGCGATTCGCTGGAAACGGCACTGACAAAGATTGGAGACCTTCTGACGGAAGGCCCGGACCTTTCGTGGTCATTCGCCTGAGGTCAGACTCCAGGGGGTCAGGATTTTGATTCGAGTCGAACCAATGAGATAATGCCGCACTGATGCGAGATTTCATTAGATCGAACGATCGGGAAGGCGCATCGAAACGGCGACGAGTTCGTCCGGTAGGACAATTCAGATAGTTCGGTCAAACAACATACGGGAGACAGTCGGATGACGGACAAAGTGATCATCTGTGTGGCGCCTACAGGCGCTCTCAATACGCGCGAATCTGCGCCCTACATGGCGTACACGGTCGAAGAGCAGGCCGTGGAAGCCAAAAACTGTGAGGATGCTGGGGCGTCCGTCTACCACGTTCATGTCAGGGATGAGAGGGGCGCGAATTCGGGCGACCCAAAGATTTACGGCGAACTGGTCGAACATGTCAGGGCGAAATCGAGCCAGCTGATTCAGATCGGTGGCGCGCTGGGACCCGTCCGCGATCCCGATACGGGCATCATCGGTTATCCGTTTACCGAGGAAGACAGGCTCAAGGCGCTGGAAACGAAACCCGCACCGGACATGTTCACGGTGAAAATCGGTGCGGTAGAGCTTCGTATACCTGCAGAAAACTACGACACCATCGGCCTTCGGAATTCGCCGAAATTCCTGCGACAGGCAATCCCCACAGTGATGGAAAAGGGTTTGTGTCTGGAGCTGGAGATCTTCGATCTCGGTTGCCTCTACAACGCCAAAATTCTGGAAGATGAAGGCCTGTTTGGTCCCAGCGGACTGAGCTCGCCCGGCTGCTACATGCACTATGTGATGGGTCATGGCGGCCAGCCGGCCACAATGAAGCACCTGATGTACATGTACGAAGAAGGTCAGAAGCTGTTTCCGAACGCGGAGATCTGCGTGAGCGCCGCGGCGGACGACTGCTATCCCCTGGTCACGACCGCGATGCTTTTGGGCTGCAACATGGTCCGTTGCGGCATCGAGGACAGCCGACGGCTGTCGAACGGTGAGCGTGCCAAGAGCAACGTCGAGATCGTCGAAAACGTCGTGCGGATCGCTCGGGAGTTCGGGCGTGACGCAGCTACAGTCGAAGAAGCAACAGAAATGTTGATGCCGAAGAGCGCGGCTCAGCGCGCCGCCTAAACGGTTAATTCCTTGTCGGAACTGCTTCCGGCCAAGTTCAAGAAACGAACAACCGGTGAGGAGAATCATCGAGATTCTCCCTCACCGGTTTCTCATTAACGCGAACGGGGAGAGACCACATGGATATGGGACTTGACGGCAAGGTGGCATTGGTCACCGCCGCCAGCAAGGGCATTGGCAGGGCGATTGCTCAGGAACTGGCTGCCGAAGGCGCCAAGGTTGCGATTTCCGGGCGCAATGAAGACACCCTGAAAACCGCGGCCGACATGATAAAGCAGGGGACCGGTCAAGATGTCGCCACTTACTCCATGGATCTGACGAGCGAAAGCGACGTCAAGAAACTCATCGACGACGTCGAAAACGACCTCGGCGGCATCCATGTCTTGGTCAACAGTTCGGCAGGGCCGCCCACCAAACCGTTCGAGGAACTGTCCGACGAGGATTGGAAGGCAGCACTGGACATCAAATTCATGGCGCAGATGCGTCCCTCGCGTGAAGCCATGCCGCGTATGAAGAAGCGTGATATCGGGCGAATCATCAACATCATCGGAAGCCACGGGCGCTTTCCCCACGCTTATGCCATCACAGCTGGGGTCGTGAATGCCGCCCTGCTGAACCTGACCAAGGCGATGGCGGAGGAAGGCGCCCCGCACAACGTCCTGGTGAACGCTATCAATCCGGGACTTACGGACACCGAACGGGTGACATACCTGGCCAACATCAAGGCTGAGAATCAGGGCATCACCTATGACGAAGCCGTGGCAGAGATGTGCGAGGATCAGGTTCTCAAGCGCCTCGCGGATCCCTTGGAAATTGCTTCAATGGCCGTGCTGCTTGCCTCTCCACGGGGCGGCTTCATCACAGGGTCGATGATCGACGTCGACGGCGGCATGACGCCGTGCATCTGATCGACAGGATCAATTAACGGCCAAGGATCCGTTCTCTCCGAAACGGCGAAGCCTGACCTCGGCGACCGCATCGATCAGGGCGTCCGTATCGATTCCATAGCTTCGATAGAGTTCCGCGACGCTGCCGGACTGTCCGAAGTGATCGACGCCGAGAGGCGCTATGGCGTGGCCACACACGGACCCAAGCCAGCTCAGTGTTGCGGGGTGAGCGTCGATCACGGTGACGAGAGACGCATTGGGCGACAATGAACCGAGCAGCATTTCCGCATGACTGATGGCCCCACGCGCGCCCGCAGCGCGCTCTCGCATGGTCGTGCGCCAATCGGTGTGGAGGCGGTCGGCCGAAGTCACCGCCAACAAACCGGCATCGGGCGCATCATCGATCAAACTGGCATGCGCCTCGATGGCCTCGGGCGCCACCGCACCTGAAAACACGATTGCAAGATCAGCATTGGGCCCCGGTTCGCGATACCAGTAGGCCCCCGAGACGATATCCTTCTCCAGCGCGGGAATCATAGCCCGCTGCGGCTGCTCCAGGGGGCGGGTGGAGAGACGAAGGTAAACGGAATTACCGTCCGGCTTCTGGATATGCTCCATAGCCCAACGCATGCTGACGGCGAGCTCATCGGCGAAGGCGGGTTCGAACGTGAGCAGGTTGTCCTGCGCCATCCCGACCAGGCTGGTACCGACCGATTGGTGGGCACCACCTTCGGGCGCCAGGGTGATCCCCGACGGCGTCCCGACGAGCAGAAAGCGGGCGTCCTGGTAACAGGCGTAGTTGAGCGCATCGAGGCCCCGATCGATGAAGATATCGTAGAGAGTCCCGATGGGCAGCAGACGCGTGCCGAACATGTCCTCGGACAATCCAAGCATCGAGAGCAGCAAGAACAGATTGTTTTCGGCGATGCCGAGCTCGATGTGCTGGCCGCTGGGAGATGTCTCCCATTTTTGAGCGGAGGTGATGTGTTCAAGCCGGAACTGATCAGAGCGGGTTTCTCGATCGAACAAACCCCTCTGGTTGACCCAGCCGCCCAGATTGGTGGATACCGTGACGTCCGGAGAGGTTGTGACAATCCGGTTCGCCGCGTCCGAACCACCTCGTCCCAGGTCGTTCAACATGCGACCGAATGATTCCTGAGTAGAGGTCCGTTTGGCCTCGGGCACGGCGATTTCGGGGATGGGAATGACAGCGGGCTCGTTCCGGGTTCGACGAACGTTGCGGTAAGGCGCAGCGTTCAGGAACTCAGTCAGTTCCTCAGCAGACGGCTCGAGACCTTCGAAGGGCTCCCATTCGCGTCCCTCGGCGATGTTGTTCGCCTCCCGGAAGCGCTGCATCTGTTCCACGTTCATCAGGCCGGCGTGGTTGTCCTTGTGCCCAGCGAACGGAAGACCCAGGCCCTTGATCGTGTAGGCGATAAAGCACTGTGGCGTGTCATCCTCCACGGACTCGAACGCATCCAGGACACTCGTCATGTCGTGCCCGGCTAGATTGGTCATCAAGTGGTGAAGGCTTTCATCATCGTGTGAGTCCAGCAATTCCTTTACGCCCGAGGTGCCGCGAAGGTCGCGCTTGAGATGATCGCGCCAGGCTGCGCCGCCCGCGAACGTCAGAGCGGAATACATCGGATTGGGGCAATCATCGATCCAACGTCGCAGGGCCTCGCCCGCCGGCCCCTCGAATGCCCGTTGAAGTCGAGTGCCATATTTCAACGTGACGACATTCCAGCCCACCGACCGGAAGAAATCCTCGATCTTCTGAAAGAGGAACATATTGATCACGCCGTCGAGGCTCTGCCGGTTGTAATCGATGACCCACCAGAGGTTTCTGACGTCGTGCTTCCAGCCCTCCATGAGAGCTTCGAAGACATTCCCCTCGTCGAGTTCCGCATCCCCTGCAACCGCGATCATGCGTCCGGCCGGTTGATTGGACTCAACGAGGCCATGCATGCGCAGGTAGTCCTGGACCATGGAGGCGAACAGCGTCGCCCCGACACCCAGCCCCACCGAACCCGTTGAGAAGTCGACCGGGCAGGCGTCCTTGGTACGTGAGGGGTAGGATTGTGCACCGCCGTAGCCGCGAAACCGTTCCAGATTCTCGCGCGTCTGAAGGCCGAACAGATAGTGGATGGCATGCATGATCGGCGAAGCATGGGGTTTTACGGCGATCCGGTCTTCTGGCTGCAGGATACGGGCGTAAAGCGCCGTCAACAGGGTGCTGGCCGATGCACACGATGCCTGGTGCCCGCCGACCTTCACGCCATCGTCATTGGGCCGGATGTGATTGGCGTTGTGAATCATCCAGGTCGCCAACCAGAGAGCCTTACGGTCGATTGCCTCGAGATTCCGGATGAGCGCCGCGCGCCCATTATCCGACTGCGACTGTTTTCTCCCAGGTGTTGACTGACCAGACGCGCGACGCCTCGCCATGGGGACTACTCCGCGACTTTCAGGATCCTGTATTCGATCAGGTCCCGAAGACTGATGATCCCTTCGATCTTGCGATCCTCGATGACCGGGACGTGACGGAAATGTCGCTCCGTCATCATCTTGATGACGTCATTGATGTCATCCTCCAGGTCACAGCTCACCACCCCAGAGGTCATGACTTCGCCAACTTCCATGGACAACAGCTGCGCGCGATCCGCGGACAGTCCGTGCACGACATCTCGTTCGGAGAAGATGCCGATGATGACACCCTCCCAGTTGCGCACCATGACCGCGCCGACCTCTTCCTTGGTCAAAAGATCGACGACCTCCTGCACGCTCTTCTCCGGAGTAGTCGCCACCACCCGGGGCTCGTGCATCCCAAGAACATCTTTGACTTTCACGGCGTTCTCTCGCCTCCCAGGCGTTCCGTCCCTATCCAGACGGCCCCACCCTGCGAACCACACACAATCCCGGCGAATTCAGCACTTACACCGTCGACGCGTGTCAAATTGTGTCGCCTGCGCATTGCCAACACAAGACAGACAACTCAAACGAGGACCGCAGTATATACCACCAGGGGCCCGATCACGCCGCCAGCTTAGTCGAGTAAGAATCCCTGCCGACGAACAAACTCCCCGAAATCATCCCGCTCGGGGCGCGAAACCTGTCGGGCCTTGTCCTCAGACCAGCCATAGAATTCCGCAATCCCGTAGTCATCCACAAATTTTTGCTTCACTTCGGGGATAGAATATCGCAAATTCCGACGCTGGTCATATCCGTCGAGTTCACGGTCCAATGCCGTCTGATCGTACGAGTCGACGTGGACAGTTAATCCAAGTGGCAGGCGTACGCTGACATACGCTTTGGCGGATGGATATCCAACACAGAGCCCCGCCACCGGGAACACCCATTCGGGCAACTGAAGGATCTCCGCCACCCGGGTGGCATGGTTTCGGATCACGCTGATCGGGCAGCAGCCGAGGCCGCTGGCTTCCGCCGCGATGATGAGGTTCTGCATGACGATCGCCGCGTCGACAGTGGCATTGAAGAAGGCGTCCAGATGATCATTGGCGAAGAGCTTTCCGCGACGTTCACAAATGCCTCGAATTCGACGTGAGTCACCGCAAAAAACCATGAATTCCGGCGCCGAGCCGATCCACGGCATGCTTGGGATCAAAGACGCGATCGCCTCACGCTTATCTTCGTCGACGACTCGGAGCACCGTCGCTTGCTGGAGGTCCGACTTCGACGGTGCCGAATATGCACAGGCCAGCAATGTCTCCATAAGAGCAGCCGGCACCGGATCGGGCAGAAATCTACGATGGGTGCGGTGCGACAGTATGGTTCTGACGACCTCATTCTCCGCCGCGGCCTCGGGCTCGGCGCCCATTTCCTGTGCAAAGCGCTGGTTGTAGAGTTCTGCGATTGTCTCCGTCATTTCCGTTTGTGCTCCAGACTGTTCGCGATCGACCGATGGTCCCGACCATTCCTATTCGCAGCGAGTAAACGCGATGTCATAGTGGGAGTCACGCGGAAGGAAAGGAGAATTCGATGCAAGACCTGGGTGCCATGGCACAATCGGTTTCCGCCAAGCTCAAGGAAAGAGGCGAGACCGTATCCGTTTCGGAATCCTCCGGAGGTGGCCTGATCTCAGCGGCACTCCTCTCAATTCCCGGGGCTTCCGCCTATTTCATGGGTGGCGGTGTCTTCTATACACAGGATGCGCGGCACGAGCTTCTGGGCGTGCCTGTCGAGGCGATGACAGGGCTACGTTCCAGCACCGAACCCTATGCCCGTCTACTTGCCGGTCGGATGAACGAAGTTCTCAATACGACCTGGACCCTGAGCGAGACCGGCGCATCCGGCCCAACCGGCAACGCCTACGGCGACAAGCCGGGTCACAGCTGCATCGCCGTTGTGGGACCGGTGGAGCGATCGATGACGCTTGAAACCGGTGACGACGACCGGGTCGCCAACATGTGGGTGTTCGCCCAGACCGCCCTCGACTTTCTCGAAAAATGCGTCGATGAGGCGGATTAGGCCGAAAGAGCCTGAATCCCCCCATTTCCATACCTGTCGCATTGTGAAGTAGCGCAACGTTGGACCTGTTTGCCGCGCTGGAACTGACTTACAAGGCATTCGCCTTTGCCGCGGCGATGGCGTTTGCCGCTGGGTTGATCCGAGGATTTTCGGGTTTCGGCGCAACCATGACCCTCGCGCCGTCCCTGAGCCTGGTCATGCCGCCGACCGAAGCCGTGGCGATCGCTCTCATTATGGAGATTGCCGGCGCGTCGCAATTGCTGCCTCGGGCTGCCAGAGAAGCCAACTGGCGGGAGTTCGCGCCGC
>CENY01170122.1_pt1 | contig 16779 bp, 14 predicted proteins | sample 356181 | NCBI WGS metagenome assembly CENY01 (sample SAMEA2619840, study PRJEB7988) | marine metagenome | isolation source: saline water (ENVO:00002010), including
CCTATCCTTTGTCTCTGTCCGCCGCTAAACTCATGAGGATACCTGTCCGCCATGTATGGGCTGAGCCCACAAGTGGTAAGTAGCTCTGCAACTCTATCTTTATATTCACCTTTACTCTCAGTAAGCTTATGGACTTTGAGGGGCTCCCCAACGATGTCTCCACAAGTCATACGTGGGTTCAAAGAGCCATAAGGATCTTGAAATATGACCTGCATATCCCTTCTCATTTGTCGTAGGCCGCTGGTACCGAGAGCAGTAACGTCTACACCATTGAAAAGCACCTCTCCGGCGGTTGGCTTATACAGCTGCAGAATACATCTGCCTGTTGTTGTTTTACCACATCCACTCTCTCCAACGAGACCAAGCGCCTCACCCTTTTTTATGGTAAAAGTGACATCATCCACTGCTTTTACTTCAGCGACTTTCCTCTGGAATATAATTCCCTCATTAACTGGAAAGTACATCTTGAGGTTGTTGACTTCGACTAAATCTTCCCCTACTTGGGTATCAGCTGTGTCACCTATTGATGTAACCATTTTATCTCCAAAAAATGCAATTAATTTTTTTAATCACTCTATACTATTGATCTCTCGGGAACCATTTGCAACCGTACTCTTTTTCACAATGCGCACAATATGCTACCCAGTGATTAGGTTCATCCTCTCGCAAAACAGGTTCTAAGGTTAAGCACTCATCACTCGGGGATGGGCAATTGGATTGAAAACCGCACCCTGAAGGTCTATTTCCCAGATTAGGAGGCATCCCCTCAATCGCTTGCAATCTTTCTCTTGTCTCATCATCTGCATCCAAGCGTGGCACGGAATTAAGAAGACCTATAGTGTACGGGTGCATCGGATTTTTATATATCTCCACAGCACTAGACGTTTCCACAATCTTACCCGCATACATAACTATAACTCGGTCAGCATATCTAGCCACAACCCCTAAGTTGTGGGTGATTATGATTAAGGCAGTACCTAAATCTCTAGACAAATCTTGCATCAATTCCAATATCTGTGCCTGAATCGTTACGTCTAACGCTGTTGTGGGTTCATCAGCAATTATCAATTTGGGGTTGCAGCTTAAAGCCATAGCTATCATGACTCTCTGCCGCATACCGCCACTGAATTGATGAGGATAATCATCCAAACGAGTTTCAGAGTCAGGAATACCCACCATAGTAAGCAATTCAGAAGCCCTTTCCCTAGCTTCAGATTTGTTCATATTCTGGTGCAATTCTAAAGTCTCAGTTAATTGACGTCCAACTGTAAGAACTGGGTTCAAAGAGGTCATTGGTTCCTGGAAAACCATCGATATGCTGTTACCCCTAATACTCCTCATCTCCTTTTCGTCCATTTGGACAAGGTCTTCGCCGCCAAACAGGACTTCACCGTCAACAATACGACCTGGCGGGCTAGCCACCAACCGCATAATCGACATAGCACCAACACTCTTTCCACACCCACTCTCCCCAACAATGCCCACGACTTCTCCTTCGGCTACATCGTAAGAGATCCCATCTACAGCTTTCACAACACCATCTGCCGTGAAAAAATGTGTCTTTAAATTTTTTACTTCCAGCAACGGAGCCATACGATCTTCCCCCTTGTTGCCTATTCAGGTATTAATTGTCAATTGGTGTAGCACATTCTAATGAACAGATCGAATACTAACAACTCATAAACGTAATAATTCTCGTTAAATTATTTATTCAGGCTGCCTTCTGAAAGTGCTTTCAAGTTTTGAATAACCATATCCGCAGCATAACCGGTGCTAATTTCACTTGTATTAATAGTGAAATGAAATAGATCCGGGCTGTCAGGATCATCCAATTCAAAAAACTTTTTAAAAAAATGTTTTCTTGCTTCGTCTCGCTGATTCAAAATGCCAATAGCAGCGTCTCTGCCTATAGATTCCCTGGTTATTATGGTTTCAACCCTATCTTCAAATGATGCAACAATGCCAACCCTTAACACGTTATCCATTTCTTTTAAAATCATGTGCCCACCTCTACCTACGAAAACTACATCTCCATCAACAGCCATTTCCTTCATGGTAGATTCTATGGCCTCAATATAGACTTCATCCTCAAGTTCATGGCCACGAGTTATTGTTGGCTGAGGCATGTCTTCATATTCTTCTGTCAATAAGGCAGTTATACCAGGACCAAAATAGGGATCACCTGCTGAACCTGTAACCGCTGAACGCTCTAGAAGTCGCTGCAGGGTTTGTATCCATCTTTCAGACCGAGTGGGGAGTTTTTCTTCCCTTTGGTGTAAAGCCTCAACGGTAGCTCCGACCTCTCTTGCGATAGTAGACAGGAAAATCCTGTCTACATAGTCAGCTTTTAATTTTTGAGCCACCAATGGACCTATGTCTCTCGCGCCTCCTCCGGACATACCACCTAACGTTATAGCATACATTAGTCACCTCCACGAAAATGAATCATTTTAAAGTTGATTGCTATGAAATTAAAAACTGAAAATTGGTGCATCCTGAATGCTTACAGACATCAATATGTATGTCAAATTTCTAAAAATCAACCAAATAAAATAAAGCTTCATCTTGCAATATTTTCGGTGGACAAATTTCCTTAAGAAGTATCACGGAGTTAATACCAACTACCTCTCCGCCCATTTTCTCTACCAGCACTCTAGAAGCTTGTATGGTGCCTCCAGTTGCAATCAGATCATCAACCAAAACAACTCTTTGATGAGGTTTCAGAGCATCTGAATGAATTTGGACTATATCTGAACCATACTCAAGTTCATACTCAACTTCTTCAACAGAGAAAGGTAATTTACCGGGCTTACGGATAGGCACAAACGGTAACTTCATTTCGTAGGCCAATGCTGAGCCAAAAATAAACCCCCTGGATTCTATGCCCACTATGAGATCCGGAGAAATCGCTTTAGAGCGTTCTGAGAATGCTTTCACACAATATCGAAAAGATTCTTGGTTAAGTAATAATGGGGTAATATCCCTAAAAACAATCCCAGGTTGAGGGAAATCTACAACATTTCGTATGTAACGCTTTAAGTCCATATATCACCTCATAAAGTGCATAATTGTAAGACTAAATGTGAACACGATCTCATCATCAATTAGAAAATCTTATATGTTTAAAGAGCAAAGAGGAACCATATATAGATCTGATAAAGTTCGCACGAGGGAATTAACTAAAACTGCCAGCGCTCATCTCACAACATTTATAGACATTGATATCTAAAATTCCAAATATTCATTAATTATGGAGGCGAAAATGATTGGAGTCCTAACCCACCACTGGGCTACGCAAGATAAATTTGAAAAAGCCAGAAACCTTCTGGACGGAAATGGCGCAGCTCAAAGCAAGGCGCCTGGATTTATCAACCGAACCACATTGTTATCCAAAACAGACCCTACCCAAATTAGTTCTTTAGTAATTTGGGAAAACGACAACATTTACGATGAATGGAAGAAAAGCCCGGAAAGGGCGAATGCGATGAAAAATGCCGACTCTATGTGGAGTAAACCTCCCATCTCCGAAAGGTTTGATATCCCTTAATTTATGGAAGCAAAAGGTGATTATTCCTTGTATGTACTAAACACAACACATGCATTCTGACCACCGAACCCGAAATTGTTGGAAAGTACGGTGTTGACCTCAGATTTTCTTGCCACATTTGGGACATAGTCGAGATCACATTCCGGATCCGGGCTTTCGTAGTTTATTGTCGGTGGAATTAGGTTCGACTGTATTGTTTTTACGGAAGCCACAGCTTCAATTGCCCCTGCTCCACCCAAAGCGTGTCCTATCATTGATTTGTTGGAGCTGATCGGAATGTCATAAGCGAGATCACCAAAAGCAAGTTTGATTGCCTTCGTTTCAGACGCATCGTTAAGCGGAGTCGATGTACCATGTGCATTGATATAATCAATGTCACCTAATTCCTTATTGGCGTTTTCTATTGCCCACTTTATAGCCCTTGCTGCCCCTTCCCCATTTTCATCAGGCTGTACAGCATGAAACGCATCCGAGGACACCGCATAACCCACAATTTCCGCCTTTATTTCAGCTCCTCGGGCTATGGCATGATCTAATGTTTCCATTATCAATATACCTGCTCCTTCTGCTGGAACAAATCCATCTCGGTTTGAATCGAAAGGTCTACTAGCATTTTCCGGAGCTCCATCATACCTACTTAATGCTCGAATAACGTGAAATCCTCCTAGCCCAATCCTACTAATTCCAGCCTCACATCCCCCAGCCACTATGACATCTGCAGCACCTCTCCTGATAGCCTCATAAGCTTCTCCCACTGCCTGATTACCAGCTGCGCATGCCGTGATTACAGTCGATGAATAGCCCTTCAAACCAAATACCCTACTAACCTGAGCTGCTGCCATGTTAGGAAGTATCATTGGAATGAAGAAAGGGCTTACACGCATACCACCTTTTTCAAATAATACCTTGGCGTTATCTTCCGTAGTAGGGAATCCTCCATTTCCGTTTCCCATCACAACCCCGATCCTCTCATTATTAAGGGACACATCGATGCCTGAATCTTCAATTGCCGTAGCCGCTGCAGCTACGGCAAATTGAGCAAATCGAGCCATTCTCCGAGTCTCTTTTGGGTTAGCATATTGGCCAGCATCGAAGCCCGTGACTTCTCCAGCTATATCACCTGGAAACCCATCCGTATCACATTGGGTAATCTTACCGATACCTGAACGCCCCACAGATAACCCATCCCAAAATTCATCCACCGTCTCTCCCAAAGGAGACATCACACCCAATCCGGTAACTACTACCCTTGTACCATCTTTTGCCATTATTTTTTAAACCCTCTTCTTCCAGTTTGTTATTATCGTTTTTTGATTCTTATTATTTTAAGACAAATCGGGATATATCTCAGGCGAAATTTGCTTTAATACCTCCGACACTTCAGCTACGACTGACAAAGACCCAGTAGCCAATATCAAATCTCTATCAGAATAAACTTTCAAAGCATATTCTAGTCCCTCACTGACTGTCATAAATTCCCTTGTCGTATCTATATCGGAATTAATTGCAGCTATCTTTACGATTTTACTGTCAATTGACTTAGGATGCCTCGATGACACGGGAATTAGAGTTATGTTGAGTGATTTTAATGGCTCGAGCATTTTGTCTACATCATGACCACCGATCGCCCCAAAAATAACAGTCACATTTGGTTTTTTGAAAGTGGTATTAAGCGTATTTACTAATTTTTGAATGGAATAGGGATTATGAGCACCATCTACAATCACAACTGGTTTTGAAGTTCTCAATACTTCAAACCTACCTGGCCAACATACATTTGATAATCCTAATTCAACAGAATCTTTGCTAATCGAGTAGCCCAACTCTTGCAACGTCTCAATAGTGCAAATTGCTGTAATGGCGTTTTCAGCTTGATGCATCCCTAGCAACGGCAAGGTAAATTCATAGCTTCTTTGGTTAGAAATAATTTCTATGGATTGGCCAGATAAGTCCTGATTCTTAACCACAACTTCATACTCATCAGCCACTTTCTTGATAGGGGCATTAAGATTGTCAGCTACTTCTACGATTACTTCCATTGGTTCATTTTTCTGAGGTGAAACAATTATAGGAACTCCATCCTTTATTATTCCTGCCTTTTCCGCTGCAATTTTTGGCAATGTATCGCCTAATATATTTGTATGATCGAGACTTATGGAAGTGATAACTGTAGCGATAGGAGAAATTATGTTAGTGGCATCTAATCTACCTCCAAGGCCAGTTTCAACTACCTGAAAATCGACTTTACATTGGTTGAAATAATTAAAAGCCGCAGACACCATGAATTCAAACCAGGTAACACCTCCAAACTGACCATTTTCCCCAACCTGTACTACTGACGGCCACATCTGTTTGACTAGGTCAACAAAATCTTTTTTAGGTATAGGGTCAAATCCAATTCGGATTCTTTCAGTCAACGAATGTAGATGGGGAGAAGTTATCAAACCTACTTTATATCCTGAAACCGCTAGTATCGAAGTGACCATTGCTGAGGTAGTACCTTTCCCTTTAGTGCCTGCTATATGGATCGACGGGAAATTTGATTGAGGATTGCCTAGAGCCTCACACAGTAGACGCATCCTATCTAAATGAAATATTGAATGATTTGGGCTGTGCTTAGCCCTTTCGAAGTCAGCGAGGCTTAAAGTTTGTGCAACTGCACTGAGATAAGCAGAATTTTCCAAGATAATTTAAAACTGGGTTTGAACCGGTAGGGATCCTATTGGAGTAGCTGGCTCTGTTGAATCTATATTTAAAGTCCCTATATTAACCGTATTGTCTTTCCCGGGGCCAACACTTGATTTCCAAGATTTATCTCTACCTGACATTTCTTTAACATTCAACAAATCATTGTCTACTATTAAAGAATTTATTCTTTCAACAAGAGTCTGTATTTTTTCCAAAGTATCTTCTGATAAATTACCTTTGAAACTATCAAAGTTTTCTAACAAGTAGGAAGCTGGAACATATCGATCAAAAACACCTCCAGCAATCCCCATCCTGCTAAAATAAGCCTTCAATCTCTCCACAATCCTTGGATTACTATCAGTAATGGTCCTCATAGTAAGAGGTTCATCCAGTTGTGTTGCATATGATAGATTCACCAATTCAAGATAGACCTTAGGATCAAATAAATCCTCTATATCTGCATCCCTAACACGAGTAACCTGAACCCACTTTACAGGATTCTCGCCCTCGCTTTCATTTTTCTTATTTATAGCCTCTATCTTTTCCTTATTGGTTGGGGTAAGGTCCATCATAACTGCCACACTGACGTAATTATCCCCAAGAAGTGTTACAAAAGTGGATAAATTATCCGTACTACCTACAGGAATAATTACCCACCTTGGATCTATTCTTACCCCGGATACTTCTGTCACCATGTCTCCAAGAACTTGAAGATATATAAGATCTGACGGTGAGTTGACCATCAAACAATGGGGAGCAAGAAAAAGGGTTTGGGCCATCTGGTACCCCAAAGCCATTTGCAACGGAAACACGGTTTCTCTGTCATTGTGCACAGCGTCGTCACTTATCACGGTACCAACACCATCCATATCCTGTACCAATCTAATTCTATGGAGTTTATCAAGATCAATCATAAATGGAGAATGCGTCGAATACAGCACCTGGCATCTCGGTGAAAGTCTTTCGTCCATAAACCGCAAGAAATCTTTTTGGGCCATAGCATGAAGGGCTGTTCCTGGTTCATCAAGTAAGATTATTAGATCCCCACTTTCTGTTTCTTCCAGGTGAGAGAAATATGATAAAAATGAGAAAAACCAAACAAACCCCTTTGATCTCTCATCAAAAGATACCGTTACTCTATGCCTAGCATTTTCAATTCGAACATGCAAAATTTTTCCCTCATTAAGGGGGGCAGGATCTCTGGGATCCGCTTGCGATACATCAAATTCCACTTTCAATTGACGGTTCTGCTGCCAATATTCAAAAATTTCATCTGTAATGGTGATCGAAGCAGATTCAAGCTCAACTTTAATGTCTTCATAACCGAGGTCCTTCTCCAAATCTTCCAAAGAAACTCCAGATAAAGTTAATAAAGATAAGAAGGTTCTATCTGCGTCATCTAACGGACCTCCATTTTCCGATCTTTCCCTGAGTTCATTTATTGATATCTTTCCGCGCATCAAACTGTAATTATCAAAATAGACAAATTTTGGCAGCCACTTTTCCATAAATTGCTCAGCAATTTTTTCAGAAACACTAATACTGGGTTCAATATTCTGAACAGGGTTTTGAAAGGAGGTCGGGGTAGGGTTTGAGGGTTGGGTGAAAGTATTCGTATTAGGGGAATTTGAACTAGACTCTGATAATTCAATTTTCCAAGCTCGATCATTTTTATAATTCTTAGTAACGATGACTTTATTTGAAGCTAAAACTCCGTTTCCAAAATTAGCCTCAATTTCACCCACTTCTTCAGGGGTTAATTCAAATTCAGCCTGGGCCACCTCACATGGATTCTGTTCATGAATTTTCTTGTATTTTATATAACCTTTCCGGGGATAATCTCTGATAGTAAATCCATCTTCATCACCAGAAATTGAATTTATCTTCCTTATAGCTTGGAGGAACGCAGTTTTACCAGACTCATTTTTACCAACTAAGGCAGTAACATCATCAATGTTTACCCATGAAGAGTCATCAATACTTCTATAATTTACTACTCTAGCCCGAGTAAGTTTCATAGCTTTTCCACCTCTGCAATGTACACCTTAAAACGCTGCATGATCCCATGGCTAATTCACCACGTACGACAATATTTATTGGTTGATTCAAAGTAACCACAGAGTGCCTTCAAAGGCAAGCCATTTACATACAATGTTTAGCTGGTTTGATTTACATTTGTGAGAATAAAAGCAAGCTCCTAATTATATTAGGCTATAGCCACTGCCTACTCTGTCATTGTCCACACCAGTACCTCTAGCTTCTTCAATCCATCCAAATTCCTTTAGAATTTGTTGACTATATGTAACTCTACCGGTCACTTTTCCGATAGGCTCTGTTGCTAACAGTAGGGCCGCCTTGGCCATCAATTCAGGATGCTCTCCTCTAGGGTCATCCATACCAGTTACCAAATTATGAAAAACTGTACCTGGTGTGGGTACCACTTGGGATGGGGAAACACACGTGACGGAAATCCCGTCACTGTATACTTCCTGTGCCAAACCTTGAGTAAACCTCTCTAAGGCTGCTTTCTCCGCACCATAACAAGTACCTCCGGAATTCGCTGAAACGTCAGTATAAGGACCACGTCCTGGTCCAATGGCTGCTCCTGATGAAATATTTACAATGCTCCCAGAGCCATTTGGAATCATATCCTCTAAAGCCAACTGGCTAAGAATAAATGGAGCATGAAAATTAACTGCCCAAGATCTCATCCAACGGTTAATTGGATAATCTCTTACCGGAATAAAATACGTTAGTGCAGCATTATTAACCAGCACGTCAACATTTCCATAAAGATCATGTGCTTCACTGAATAAACGCTCACAATCCTCAGGTAAGGATATATTGACAGTAACTGGTTTAGCGTCACCGCCAGCATCATTGATGTCACTCACAGTCTTTTGAAGTGATCCTTCCAGCGGATGATCTCCCTCTTTTAAGGTCCTTGCAGCGCAAACCACTTTCCCGCCCTCTTTAGCAAAAATCCTAGCAATCTCTGCCCCTATACCTCGACTAGCACCTGTAACTACAACAACTTTTCCATCTAAAATACCCATTGCATTTCTCCTTAAGTACCTATGCCTAACACCCTATCCTAAAATTACATAAAGTAAGCTGGCTTTGGATTTTATTTTAGCAGGACCTCTATAGACAAGATATGTATGCTGTTAATTGACCCACCAATTAAATAAAATCTATACTTCACTTAGATTTTTCTTTACTTTTTACTGCGTCCCTGAGAGGTACAACGGGCTGTGAATTTGAGACCAGTTATATTGGCAGGTGGTTCAGGCAAAAGGTTATGGCCACTGTCCAGAAACCAATATCCCAAACCGTTTTTGAAAAGCAACAATCATAAGTCACTCATTCAAAATACCGTTCAGAGAACATTAAATTTAGGTTTAAAAGAACCCCTTATAGTGTGTAACGAGCAAAATCGGTTTTTGCTAACAAACCAGATGAATTCTATGTCAGCATTTCCTGAAAAGATCCTTTTGGAACCTGTTTCCAAAAATACAGCTCCAGCACTGACCCTCGCAGCACTTTTCCTTTTAGATAAATTTGGGGATACTGTCTTATTCTCCATGCCATCCGATCATTCCATACAAGAAGATATAGGTTTCTTTCAAGCAGTAGAACTGGCATATAAACTAGCCAAACAAGGCGGAATAGTAACCTTTGGAATAGATATTAAGAAACCTGACGTGAACTTCGGGTACATAAAAAAGGGTGAAACACACGAAGATAAGTATTTTCAGCTCAGTGAGTTTTACGAGAAGCCAAATAGTAGAACAGCTCAGGACATGTTTGAATCTCAAGAATTCTTATGGAACAGTGGGATGTTTATTATGAAAGCTAGCTCCTGGATAGGTAAATTGAAATATCACGCTCCTGATATTTTGGCTGCTTGTGAAAAGTCCCTCCAAAATGGGAGTGATGACGGAACATTTTTTCGCCCAGAAGCAGAATCATTTGACCAGTGCCAAAGTAAATCCATTGATCACGCGGTTATGGAGAATCTCAGATGCTCAAATAACAATTGGATCGTTCCTTTGGATTCAAAGTGGTCTGACCTCGGTTCCTGGAGTTCTTTCATGAGTTCACAAAAGCCAGACAGTTCAAACAACCTTCTACAAGGAAACGTAATTATAGATTCGGTACAAGATTCCATAATGCTTAGCGACCGCCGAACCATAGCTGCCTCGAATTTAGCCAATGTCATTATTGTCGAAACTTCCGACGCCGTTTTAGTGGCAAACAAAAATCAAGAACATAAAATTAAAGAGTTGGTAGAAAAAATTCCGACTGAAACCACGATTAATTTTGAAACCCATAAAAAAGTGTTCCGTCCATGGGGATACTATGAAATTTTAGATAGTGGCAAAGAATTTCAAGTGAAAAAGTTGACTGTATTACCCGGCGAAGCCCTCTCATTGCAGACACACCAACATAGAACTGAGCACTGGGTGGTAGTAAGCGGAATCGCGACAGTTACCAAAAACAACAAAAAGATGCTCCTAGAAAAGAATGAATCTACCTATATACCTGCAGGTGCACAGCACAGATTGGAGAATGCTCAAAAAAATAACTTGGAAATAATAGAGGTACAATCTGGATCATATTTGGGAGAGGACGATATAGTTAGACTTGACGATAGATATGAAAGAGATTCAAGAAGATAAACGAAATTTAGAGAATAAGAATATTCCAGCATGAAAGAAATACCTCTCATATTTCCCATCGCTTTGCTAATAATAATAGGGGCCTTAATATTTTCAACGGCATACGGATTAGCGGACAGTACCATTAAAGAAAAAGGTGATTTAGAAAGTCATTATGAATGGGATGAAAAAGCGGCACTTTGGGTTTGCCCATTTCATTAAACATCATTAAAGGATCAGGAGGTTATTATGGACAGATTGGAAGGTAAAGTTGCCATCGTTACAGGTTCGGCCACAGGAATTGGGTATGGGATATCAAAGCGACTTGCAAACGATGGGGCTAACTTAGTTATGGTGGATATGGATGCCAATATGATTGAACAGTCAGCAAGTGAGATTGCTGCTAGGACAAAAGAGGTAGAAATTTCAGTAGGAGATGTTTCAGAACCTCACACTGCCGAAGAAGCTGTCTCCAAAGCTATGAATAAATGGGGGAAAATCGACATTTTAATAAACAATGCAGGGATCGGTGGTACAAATGGGAATATTTGGGAATTGGATGTAAATGAAATGGATAGAGTGTATCGCACCAATCTTCGAGGAGTTTTCTCTTTTTGTCACGAAGTAATCCCTCATATGCTACAAAAGGATTACGGAAGAATTGTCAATATTGCCTCGATTGCTGGTAAAGAAGGAAATCCTCGAATGGTTCCATATTCAGCCACCAAAGCAGCGGTAATTGGCCTTACCAAATCTATAGGAAAGGAATTAGCGGGGACGGGAGTCTTGGCAAATTGCATTACCCCTGCAGTGGTACAGACGCGAATATTAGAGGAATTTACCCCAGAACAGGTCCAATACATGGTGGACAGAATTCCTGTTGGAAGGACCGGTGAAATTGGAGAGATAGCAGCTCTTGTTGCTTGGTTGGCGTCAGATGAATGTTCTTTCAGTACCGGAGCAGTCTTTGATATTAGTGGGGGCCGCGCAACATACTGATCAAATTGGAAGGGTTGTTTAGTAAAACGTCCCATTATTTTTCATATTACTCTCTTTCTATGTCTTCAGAACATTAACTCCCACTTCAGCGCCGACTGAAACTAGCCCACCTTTTTCAACATATGCTAGTAGACCTCGCTTTCCGTCAATCTCATCCTTTAACCCTGCTCGAAGTTCGTCCATACGAGAACAAGGTTCACAATCTCCTGTGATTTCCAAAATCACATCGGCTCCCAACGACACCCTATCGCCAGCTGATATGGAAGCAAAGTCTAATCCTTGCACAGTGACATTTTCACGTACTTGACCTGGTAAAAGGTCGAAATCGTTTAGAGTTTCTGAATCCATAATTAACACTTGTCTATTCGATCTTCGCCCGTCAGAACGTAGGTGCCTATCCCCTTCCATACCTTGCCCGGTAATAAAATTGGCCTCTTTTACATCTTTCATTGGGTCGCGACTTCCCAAACATAGTCGCATTGAAATTATTGAACCAGGCATATCAGAAACCTCCAGACATAAGTTCACGCTTTAGATGTTCATTCTACACCTTATCAAGTGTTTTTGGCGTTGTATAATCGCCCCAATTGCTGATACACAGAACAGTCAAAAAGGATAGTGCTATGGAATCACAACTAACAATTGGTGATGGAAATTTCAAATATAAGGTGCTGGAAAATTGGGAACAAATGCCTGAAGGCTACTCATGGCCCGAAACTGCAGGAGTAGCAACAGATAATGACGATAACGTATATGTTTTCAATCGAGGAGAACATCCTATGATGGTCTTTGATAAGAACGGTAAGTTTTTAAGATCATGGGGAGAGGGCATATTTACTAGAGCACATGGTGTAAGCCGAGGTCCAGATAACACTTTATATTGCACCGATGACGGAGACCATACCGTTAGACAGTGCACTCTGGACGGCAAAGTATTGATGACTATAGGGAACCCTGGAAATGCGTCAGATTTATTTAGCGGAAAACCTTTTAATAGGTGCACTCATACTGCCACAGACCCGGACAATGGAGACATTTTTGTAACCGATGGATATGGCAACTCCCGTATACACAAGTATTCTCCTGATGGAAATCTTCTCGATTCCTGGGGAGTCCCCGGAACCGGTGAGGGAGAATTCAATATTATTCACAATATAGCCTCTGATCAAAATGGATATCTTTACGTATGCGATAGGGAAAATCACCGTATTCAGGTTTTCGACAAAAAAGGGAATTTTGAGGCTGCTTGGTCAAATGTGCACCGCCCATGTGCGATATACATCGATGCTAAACAAAGAGTGTATGTTGCAGAACTGGGGTACGGAAATAATGTCAGCAAAAACGTACCAAATATAGGCCCAAGAGTAAGCGTGTTGGATCAATCCGGAAAAGTTTTAGAAAGAATCGGGAATATGGGATATGGTTTTGATACCGGTCAATTTGCCGCTCCTCATGGGCTCTGCCTAGATTCCAACTTGAGTATATATGTAGCGGAGGTGGCAAGAACAAATATGAGTCATTACACTACCCCACCCGATGTTCTAAGAAGTTTCCAAAAATTAGTCAAAGCCTAGCAACAGTTAGTGGGAGATGCTAACCTACGCCAAACAGATCTAATAACAAGAATAATTGTAGAAGGAGGATGGAAATGGCAGCAACCAAAGCGCACAGCAAAATGGCTCAGCAAATGAGTGAGGCTGGGTCCAAATTTCTAGATAGCCTTTCTCAAGATCAAAAAGGGAAAGCCTGCTTTGAGTATCTCGACGGGGAAAGGTTATTTTGGTACTACCCGCCAATGAATCGACACGGATTAGCACTAAGAGACATGGAATCTAACCAAAGAGAATTGGCCTTTAAATTGATGTCTACCGGACTCACTAACAGATCCTATGATCAGGCTAGACAAATCATCGCCCTTGAAGATGTATTAGGGCCTTTAGAAAAAGAGCGCGGAGTGAAATCATTTAAGAGAGATCCAGAATTATATTATTTCACCATATTTGGAACTCCTGGTGGAGATGACCCGTGGGCTTGGCGAGCCGAAGGCCATCATATTTCACTACATTTCAGCGTTTGGAAAGACGAAATTATATCTATGACACCGTTCTTCTTTGGAGCTAACCCTGCGGAAGTTAGAAAAGGGCCTCAAAATGGCTTGAGAATCCTGAGTCACCGAGAAGATATTGCTTTTGATTTAATGGACAGCTTTGACGAAGGTCAAAAAAAGAAGGCGATTATTTACGGTGCAGCGCCGTATGACATTATTACCTATAACAGCACGAAAGTGTCATTACCAGCTGAAGAAGGATTACCGATTTCTAAAATGTCAGGGACTCAGCGCGAAATTATTGAGTCACTTATATCAGAGTACATCAATCAAGTACCTGAGGAATTAGCCCAGAAAAAACAAGGTGAACTTGAGAAATATGGGCTAGAAAAGGTCCATTTTGCCTGGGGAGGAGCCACCGACGCAAGCGGAGAGCATTACTACAGGATTCATGGAGGAAACTTCGTCGTAGAATTCGACAACCGCCAAAACGGTGCCAACCATATACATTCAGTATGGAGAGACGTTGACAATGACTTTGCTGAAGATGTGATGAGGCAACACTTATTGGCTTATCACGTCCTCTAGTTCTTTATATAGGATAGGGGGCCTCATACCCCCTATCTCATCAAATTAGACTTCTCGAAATTCTCCTTCTACCGTATTATCAGGATCCTCTGGGGTAGAATTATCCTCTTCACTTGGAGCTTCCGGCGATTCACCAGTTTTACTGTAGACCTCCTGTCCTATCCTTTGGAGGGACTCTTGAAGCTGTTGAAGTGAAGACTCAATTGATGTGTTGTCATCTCCTTCTAAAGCACCTTTTAAAGCTGCTATTTTCTGTTCGACTTCTTCTTTCAGTGGAGCATCAATATGTTCCTCATTCTCTTTGAGTAAGGTTTCGGCCGAGAATACAGCACTCTGGGCTGTATTTCGTATTTCCACAAATTCACGTTTCTCCCTATCTTCCTCTGCATGTTGTTCAGCTTCATCAATCATTTGGTCAATTTCATCCTGTGACAAACCAGAACTCGCAGTTATCGTAATACTCTGTTCTTTCCCAGTACCTTTGTCCGTAGCAGATACATTAAGAATTCCATTTGCGTCAATATCAAATGTAACTTCCACCTGTGGTACCCCTCGGGGTGCCGGCAAAATGCCATCAAGATTAAATCTCCCGATAGTTTTATTCTCGGTCGCCATTGACCTTTCCCCCTGCAACACATGTACTTCAACAGAAGGTTGGTTGTCGGACGCAGTAGTAAAAGTTTCACTCTTAGAGGTTGGAATCGTAGTATTCCTCTGGATTAAAGGTGTGGTCACACCTCCCAGAGTTTCGATTCCTAAGGTCAGAGGAGTTACATCCAAAAGCAATATGTCCTGTACATCTCCCTGAAGTACTCCTGCCTGTACGGCTGCACCTACAGCTACTACTTCATCTGGATTTACCCCTTGATGTACTTCTTTACCGAAGAATTCCTCAACAGCTTTTTGCACTGCTGGCATTCTAGTCATACCACCAACCAAAATAATTTCATCTATTTCAGATGTAGCCACTTCGGCATCTGAAATAGCTTTTTTACACGGCTCGATTGTTTGTTGAACTAAATTATTAACTAACTGTTCCAAAGTTGATCTTTCCATAGTCTCAACCAAGTGTTTTGGTCCAGAAGCATCGGCCGTTATAAACGGCAAATTGATTTCAGTCTGCATCAATGTTGATAATTCTATCTTTGCTCTTTCGGCTGACTCACGTAATCTTTGGAGAGCCATCCGATCACTTTTTAAATCGATTCCTTGATCTTGTTTGAACTTTTCGCAAATCCAATCGATTATAAGTTGATCAAAGTCATCTCCACCTAAATGAGTGTCTCCATTAGTTGCTTTGACTTCAAAAACCCCGTCACCCATTTGAAGGACTGTAATATCAAAAGTTCCCCCACCTAAATCATAGACAGCTATTGTTTGATCTTTTTCATTGTCTAAACCGTATGCTAAAGCTGCAGCTGTTGGTTCGTTTATGATCCTCATAACTTCAAGCCCTGCGATCTTGCCTGCATCTCTTGTAGCGTTTCTTTGACTATCGTCAAAATATGCAGGCACAGTTATAACAGCCTGGGTAATTTCTTCACCTAATTTAGATTCCGCATCTTGTTTCAATTTTTGAAGAACCATTGCCGCAACTTCTGGCGGTGCGTAGTTTTTGTCACCCATAGAAACGTGTGCATCCCCATTAGTGTGAGCAACGACAGAATAGGGGACTAAGTCTTTATTTCTGGACACAGAGTCATGATCATATTTCATTCCCATGAACCGTTTCACAGAAAACACTGTATTATCCGGATTTGTAACGGCTTGCCTTTTTGCAGTAGTTCCCACATATCGTTCACTGGATCGGGGATTTATTCCCACAACCGACGGAGTGGTTCTATTTCCTTCAGCATTCTCAATTACACGAGGCTCTCCTCCCTCTATAATTGACATGCAAGAGTTTGTCGTACCTAGATCAACACCGAGAATTTTCGGCATCACTTATCCTCCTGTTTTCTCATATCATCTTCTTGGTTTTCTTCTTCAATAAATTTCGAAACAATTACTCTAGCAGGACGTATGATTCTTTCATTCAATCGATATCCCTGCTGAATCACATTAATTATTACTCCATCTTCATTTTCAGTATTTTCCTCGTATAGAAGCGCCTCATGTTCCCTGGGGTCGAAAGGTTTTCCCATCGATTCAATTTGAACCACCCCTTCTAATTCCAATATTTTCTCTAAATTCCTAAGAACTAAAGCAACCCCTTCTGACCATTCACTTTGAGCATCCTCAGGAAGGTT
>CENY01018500.1_pt1 | contig 16768 bp, 15 predicted proteins | sample 356181 | NCBI WGS metagenome assembly CENY01 (sample SAMEA2619840, study PRJEB7988) | marine metagenome | isolation source: saline water (ENVO:00002010), including
TTACCACCAAATGGTATTTCGATTACGTCATATCTAAGCTGTCGCAATCTATCAATCACACCACCTCCACCACCACTATCACAGAACACAGCATCAGGTTTATGTTCCTCCATAAGATTGGCAACCCTAGTAGCTAAGTCCATATTGTCAATTCCACGGTAGATGATGGGTTTAAATGCTTGTCTACCCTGTCTACGGAACACTACGGAACGATCATCCCCAAATCGTGCAATATCTACACCTAACACTACAGGCGAATGTTTCACATGATCTGGTTGATACACACGTTTAGATGCTTCTTCGGTATCTGCTAATGCTATTAACTGATCATCACCCTGTGCTGAGAAGTCGCATAAGTACTCCCTAGCAAAACTAGTCTCACTCATATCACGTTTAAGACGCTCTACCTCAGAAGGATGCAACGAATCTGTGTCATATACGGTATATCTAGAAGCTGTCCAATCATCTTCATCAAGTGCCTTGTAATACAACTCGCTAAATAGATTAATACCTGACGGTGTACCAATAAAAATGCACCAACCCAAACGGTCAGATAGACAAGGCTGTACGATGTCCATCCACAATTCTGGTTTTATATTGGCAACCTCATCCAAAATACAACCATCAAGTCTTAATCCACGCATAGCATCAGGATTATCACCACCAAATAACCTAATAATTGCACCGTTATGTTTAAATTTTATAGATAATTCACCTTCATTTATTTCTATAGCAGATCTTTGTCTTAATGGTTCTAGTTTTTGTTTTAATCTCGCCCAACTAATAGCTTTAGCCTGACGTAAGAAGGGAGCAACATAGGTAAATATGGCAAGATCTTTATCTGTTTTCATGGCTTTGTCTATTAATTCCATGATTGCCAGTTCAGTTTTACCTGATCGCCTGTGCAATGCGTAGACGCTAAATCTTTTTTTGTTTATATGACAAAGTCGTTGCCATTCACGAGGGGTATAATCAAGACTTACTTGCATTAATTAAAATTAATTCCAATAATAGTTATAAGTATTATATCTTTTATGACTAGTGTGACCGTAACTAATGAATCTGCTTGTACTGTAAACAAAAGTAGAGTGTCAAAACCTACGATTGAACTTGCAACGCTTTCTGATTGGAAGGACAAAGCATCACCATTATTTCAAGAGCATTACGAAGAGATTGCTCGCAACAAAGAATTAATGCAGTTAGATGTTAATTGGCCTTTGTATGAAGAATTAAATAATAAACAAGCATTATTTGTTTATTTGGCAATGCAAGACAACGTATGTATTGGTTATTCTCTTAATTTGATAACGTATCATTTGCACTATGCAGAACTAAAATACACTCAAAATGACGTTTTGTTTATCAAAAAAGAATTTAGAGGTGGACGTTTAGGATTGCAGTTAATCAAAGTTACTGAAAATCATGCAAGATCTATCGGATGCAAAATGATGTTATGGCACGGTAAAGAAAACACCGCTTTATCAAAGTTACTACCAAAACTTAAGTATGGTGTACAAGAAATCATGTTTTCAAAGGAACTTTAATTATGGTATTTACAGCAGCTACAATTGCGGTTAGTGCATATTCAGCATATAAAACTGGCCAAAACCAGAGAAAGCAGATGAAGAAGCAGATGGAGATGCAACGTCAAGCTAATTTAGAAGCTAAACAAAGGGCAAAAGAGGCAAAAGAAAGATCACAAATAGATCAGAACAAAGCAAATAGAAAGAAGGCAGATGTAAGTGCATTGTCTCAAAAAGAAGAGCAAGCTGCATTAACAGGTCCTGCGGGTACAATGCTTACAGGTAATCAAGGTGTAGATCCTGAGAAGTTAAAACTAGGTGGTAACACATTATTAGGCGGTTAATCAATGAAAACAAAACGTGCTGATCTGTTAACAAGATGGGGTCATCTTAGAACTGAGAGGGCAACGTGGTGGTCACATTGGCAAGAAGTAACTACATATTTGCTACCAAGAAACGGACGTTATTTTGTACAAGACAGAAACAAAGGGCATAGAAGACATAACTCGATATATGACAATACTGGTACAAGAGCATTAAGAACACTAGGTGCTGGCATGATGGCGGGTGCAACATCACCTGCAAGACCTTGGTTTCGGTTAGGAACTAATGACCCAGAGTTAAATAGATATACACCTGTCAAGTTATGGCTAGATGATGTGACAGAACGTATGCAAATTGTGTTTGCAAAGTCTAATACATACCGAACATTACACAGTATGTATGAAGAATTAGGTGCATTTGGTACTGCAGGTTCTATTATTTTGCCTGATCCTAAAACCGCTATACATCATTACCCAGTAACTATAGGAGAATATGCAATTGCTACAGATTATCAGGGTAAAGTTAACACGATGTACAGAGAATTTCAGAAAACTGTTAGTGAAGTAGTTAGAGAGTTTGGATATAACAAATGTTCAACGTCTGTTAAGAACCTGTATGACAGAGGTAGCCTTGATACATGGATAACTATCATTCATGCAATAGAACCAAGAAGTGATAGAGAGCGTGATTTTAGTAAAAGAGATAATATGAACATGGCATTTAAGTCTTGTTACTTTGAACAAGGTGGTGAAGGAGAACAGACGTTAAGAGAAAGTGGTTATAAAGATTTTCCTGTTGTTGTTCCTAGATGGGGACTAGCAGGTGGTGATATTTATGGCAATTCACCGGGGATGGAGTCATTAGGTGACATAAAACAGTTACAACATGAACAATTACGCAAGGCACAAGGCATTGATTACCAAACAAAGCCACCGTTACAAGTACCAAGCTACATGAAAAACAGAGATGTAGACAGTTTACCGGGCGGTGTTACTTTTGTTGATGGACAACAAGGCAAAATTGAGACAGCATTTAACGTAAATTTAAATTTAAATCATTTGTTGGCGGACATACAGGACGTAAGACAACGTATTAACAGTAGTTTTTATGCTGATTTGTTTTTAATGTTGGCAAATGCTACTGATACACGCATGACCGCAACAGAAGTAGCAGAACGACATGAAGAAAAACTGCTTATGTTAGGTCCTGTACTGGAAAGATTGCATAATGAATTGCTAGATCCATTGATAGACAACACATTTAACAGGATGGTAGAAGCTAATTTAATACCACCTGCACCAGAAGAGTTGCAAGGACAGGATTTAAGCGTAGAATTTGTTTCTATGTTGGCACAGGCACAACGTGCAATTGGTACAAATAGCGTAGATAGATACGTTAATAATTTAGGTATGGTTGCACAAATGAAACCCGAAGTACTCGATAAGTTTGATTCTGACGTATGGGCTGATAGCTATGCTGATATGTTAGGTGTTGATCCTAAATTAGTAGTTGCTGGTGAACAAGTAGCTAGGATTCGTGAAGAAAGAGCAGCCGCACAACAAGCAGCAGCACAAGCAGAACAACAACAACAAGCTGTAGAAAATGCAGTAAAATTAAATGACTCAAAAGTTGGTGATCCATCTATGATGGATATAGTTGGTCAGTTTAGTGGCTACAATTCACCATCACCAATGGAGGTTTAAATGGACAAAAAAACACCAGACAATTTTAATTATGGAGACATGACGGCTGATTTCAGAATGAAATACAAGCAAATGTTAGAACGTCATAATGCTAGTAAGGGTAATAAGAAAAAAACAAAAAAGAAAGATTTAGCAGAAGAATTATACGGTGGTACTAAATAATGTTTGGAAAAAAGAAAAAAGAAAAAAAAGATGGAATTATAACAAACCTTCAACGTAGAAAAATACAAACATATAAAACAATGGACGAAGCAGGTATGCTGTCAGACAAAGCTAGAAAAGAAATGGAAAAACTACAAAAACTTTATCCTTCAATGTTTTAATTATGGCTAAAAACGTAGGTCTTTGGGCGAACATCCACGCAAAACGCAAAAGAATTAAGGGTGGTTCTGGTGAAACTAAGGCACAACCCGGTGACAAAAATTATCCAACAGCTAAAGCATTGAAAGATAGTCAAAGCAAAAAAGCATGATGGTGTGACCGTAACCCAGTTATCACTAGATATATTAATACATGAGTGAATACAATCCTCTCGACCTCAAAGGTCAACAAAAATCTAAAGACAATAAAAAGTCTGAAGAAAAAATTGACCGACAAAATGAAGAGTCGGACATTAAATGGCTTATGAGCAGCAAGAGGGGTCGCAGATTTATCTGGAGACTTCTGGAAATGGCAGGTGTATTTCGATCATCGTTCAACACTAACGCAATGACAATGTCATTTGGTGAAGGTAACAGGAACTATGGTTTGCAACTCCTCAACCAAATCCACACTCTCTGCCCTGAGTTGTATCCGACAATGATTAAGGAGCAAAAAAATGTCAGACTCGCTGATGACAGAGCCAACCCAAACCAATGAAGGCAGTACACAGCAAGAAGTAGATACATCAACTGATGCAACTACTGAATCACAGCAGCAAGCTGAAACTGTAGAAGATCAACAAGATTCGGATGAATCCGCTGTTGAAAGTGAAACTAGCGAACCCGATGCACCACAAGGTGCGCCGGATGAATACGAGTTTAATAGTAAGGTGGCTGACGCACCCGAAGAACTCGACTCCGAAGTCTTAACTGCTTTCGGGGAAGTCGCTAAAGAACTTGACCTTTCACAGGAAGCTGCACAAAAAGTATTAGACAAAGTTGCACCTGTTATGCAGGCAAGACAAGCAAAAGTTGTCGAAGACGCTAAACAAGATTGGGCTAACGATTCTAAAGCTGACCAAGAATTTGGTGGTGAAAGCTTAGATACTAATCTTGAAATAGCTAAAGCTTCGCTTAATGCTTTTGGTACTGATGCTTTGAAGTCGCTGCTGTCAGAATCTGGATTGGGAAATCATCCTGAGATTATCAGGTTCATGTACCGAGCAGGTAAGGCAATTGGTGAAGATAGTTATGTTGGTAATTCTCAAGGTGCATATGCCAAAGGTGGTGTACCAAAAGATTTTAACGGCATAGCTAACGCACTATATTCTAATCAGCAAAATTAGTAAGGAGATTTAAATGGCTACTCTCTCATCATCAAACTTAACCCTAGCGGATTGGGCAAAAAGATCTGACCCAGACGGTAGAGTTCCAATTGTTGCAGAATTATTATCACAAAGCAACGAAATCCTAGACGATTGCGTGTTCAAAGAAGGTAATTTACCTACTGGTGAACGTGTAGTTATTAGAACAGGACTACCCGGTGTTTACTGGAGAGCATTAAACCAAGGTATTCCATCAAGCAAATCAACAACTGCTCAGATTGATGAAGCTTGCGGAATCCTAGAAGCTCGTTCTGAAGTAGACAAAGACTTAGCAATGTTAAACGGTAATACAGCACAATTCCGTTTATCAGAAGATACTGCGTTCTTGGAAGCAATGAACCAAACACAAGCTGAGACAATGTTTTACGGCAACCCCGGTACAGATCCTAAGAAATTTTTAGGATTAGCACCAAGATATGGCGATCTATCGGCAGATAACGCAGTTAACATCCTTGATGCAGGTGGCACAGGTTCTGATAACGCTTCTGTTTATTTAGTTCTTTGGGGTGATAATACTGTTTACTGTCCTTTCCCTAAAGGATCTAAAGCGGGTCTGACACACGAAGATCTAGGTGAGCAAACTGTTTACAACAGCGATGGTACAAGGCTACAAGCTTTTGCTACTCGTTACCAATGGAAGAATGGTTTAGTTGTTAAAGATTGGAGATACGTTGTTCGTATTTGCAATATTGACATTTCTGACTTAATTGGTTCTACAGGTACACAAGCACCTACTGCAGCTACAGCTTTAATTAAGCTTATGGCAAGAGCATTGTACAGAATACCAAACATGGCTATGGGTAGAGCAGCGTTCTATATGAACAGATCTGTACACTCAGGTATGGCTATTTCAGCACTTGATAAATCACAAAACGTCTTGGCTATTCAAGAAGGTCTAACACAGTTTGGTTCAGCACAAAGTTACTTATCATTCTTAGGTGTTCCTCTAAGAAGAGTAGACGCATTGCTTAACACAGAAACTCGTGTAGTTTAATTTATTTATTTTTTAGGAGTCTTAAAATGATTACAGACAAACTGCTGAGAGTAAGTGAAGATCAAGCACTTACAACAACTGCTGTATCTACTGACACTATTGATTTAGTTGTTGCTAGAGACATTGGAGAAGGTACTCCACTATATATGAACTTTGCTGTTACAACTGCTTTAGCAGGTGGTACAAGCGTTAAGTTTGAAGTTATTACTAGTGCAGCAGCGGCTTTAACAAGTCCTACTGTTATTGGAAGTAGCGATGCTATTCTTACAGCAGCACTTACAGAAGGCAAAAATGTAGTAGTACGTCTTAACCCAGAAATCGCTGGCAAAGGCCAAAGATATCTAGGTGCAAGATACACTATCGCAGGTACTTACACAGGCGGTAAAGTAACCGCTGATATAGTAGAAACTATAGGTGACGGTAGGAAGTATTATGCTTCTGGCTTCACCGTAGTATAATTAGGAGTGACCTATGCCAATTTACAAAGCTAAAACCAAATGTTTCGTGGGTAATTCTCTACGAGAAGTAGGTGAAGAGTTCGAGTATAATGGTGAATTTTGTAAGCATTTAGAGTTAATAAGCGGATCTGAAGCTGAACTACCTGTGCCGTCTAACACAACCGTGGATTCAGCTAAAGATCAAACTATTGACTATGAAGCTATGACAAAACGTCAGTTAGAGGAATATGGTCGTACTATCGGCATTGAGCTAGATAGAAGACAAACAAAAGTTTCTCTTATACAAAAACTTGAAGCAATAAGCAAATAGGCTAGGTCTTCTATTTAATTCATGGGGGGCTAGTAGTAAAACTGCTACCTCCCTCTTTTTATAGGATTTGTTATGGCAACTGAAGTAGATATTTGCAACCTTGCCCTTGCACATTTGGGTGATGATGCAACAATAGCTTCTATAAAACCACCAGAAGGTTCTGCACAAGCAGAAAAATCTGCACGGTTTTATCCAATAGCAAGAGATTCTTTGTTGCAAATGCACACATGGAACTTTGCAGCTAAAAGAGATAACTTAGCTTTAACGACAAATACCTTGGATCAATGGGATTATGCGTATCAAGCCCCAACAGACATGATGACACCTGTTGCAGTTATATCTCCAACAGCACAAAATGACTACGCTACAAGAATGTCAGCAGGCGATACACCGGGTGGAATAACATCTAATTACGCACCAACAATTGTGGCAGGTCAATATACACCACAACAATTTGCAATAGAAGGAGCATATATTTATACAAATCAAGAAAACGCAATGTTGAGATATCAAGCTTTTATAACTGATCCAACTTTATTTTCTCCTTTGTTTATTAATACGTTGTCTTGGCATCTTGCTTCTATGTTGGCAGGTCCTGTTATTAAAGGTGATCAAGGAGCAGCAGAAGCTAAACGCTGTACACAAACAATGGTTTCATATTTAAGTACTGCAAAACAACAAGATAACTTACACAGAGATATAACAGTAGAGCATATAGTTCCTTGGACATCTGGGAGGTAATTAATGCCAGTTACACGCAATTTTAAACAAACTTTTTCTGGAGGGGAAATATCACCAGAAATGTTTGGTCGTATTGGAGATAATAAATTTCAACAAGGTGCGGCATTAGTTCGTAATTTTATAGTTAAACCACAAGGACCTGCACAAAACAGGTCAGGTTTTGCGTATGTAAATGAAGTAAAAGATAGTGCAACAAAAGTAAGATTATTGTCTTTTACTTTTTCTACTGTGCAAACAATGATTATTGAATTTGGCAATAATTATTTTAGATTTCATACACAAGGTCAAACATTATTATATTCAAACGGTGCTGCATGGAGCAATGCTACTGCATATACAGTTGGTGATATTGCTTTGCAAGGAGGTGTTAATTATTACTGTACAGTTGCTCATACAAACCAAGCACCTCCTAATACAGCTTATTGGTATGCAATGCCTGCAAATTATGTATATGAAGTACCGCATCCATATACAGAAGCAGAATTGTTTGATGTACATTATGTGCAATCCGCTGACGTTATGACGCTAGTGCATCCTAATCATGCACCAAGAGAATTAAGAAGATTAGGTGCAACTAAATGGGAATTAAAAGTAATAAATTTTGGTTCACCTTTGCCGACACCAACAAACGTGCAAGTTGCTATGTATATTCCAAGTTCTTCAACTACTAACGCTGATACTTATTTAACTCATAAATACGTTGTAACTGCAATAGGTTCTAATTTAGTAGAAGAAAGCAACCAATCATCTTCTGCGTCTGTTGATAATAATATTTTTGTTACTGGAGCAAAAAATACAATTACATGGAATGCTGTTACAGGTGCAACAAGATATAGAGTTTACAAAGAACAAGGTGGTATATATGGATTTTTAGGAGAGACAACTACAACTACATTAGTAGACGATAATGTTGCACCAGATTTTTCTAGAACACCGCCAATACATGAAAATGATTTTGTAGGTACTGGTAATTATCCGGGTGCTGTATCTTACTTTGAACAACGTAGAGTTTTTGCAGGTACTAATAATGGACCACAAGATATTTGGATGACTAAATCAGGTACTGAAAGTAATATGTCTTTTGGTTTACCAATACAAGATGATGATCGTATTGAGTTTAGAGTTGCTGCAAGAGAAGCTAATACTATCAGACATATTGTTCCTTTAACGCAGTTGCTACTTCTTACAGGGTCGGCAGAATGGAGAATAACTTCTATTAATAGTGATGCTATAACTCCATCTTCTATTTCTGTAAAACCACAATCTTATATTGGAGCAAACAATTCACAACCAGTAATTGTTAATAATAGTTTGGTATATGCTGCCGCTCGTGGTGGTCACGTTAGAGAATTAGGGTATAACTGGCAAGCTAATGGATTTATTACAGGTGATTTATCTTTGCGGGCACCTCATTTGTTTGATAATTTAACAACAATAGATATGGCATTATCTAAAGCTCCAATACCTATTGTATGGATGACTAGTAGTAATGGAAAATTGTTAGGTTTGACTTATGTTCCAGAACAACAATTAGGTGCATGGCATCAACATGATACAGATGGTTTATTTGAAAGCGTAGCTTGTGTTTCTGAGGGTAATGATGATGTTACATATTGTGTTATACAAAGAACTATTAATGGTGTCAGCAAAAGATATATAGAGCGTATGGGTACAAGATTATTTAAAACACAAAGAGATAATTTTTTTGTTGATTGTGGTGCAACATACGATGGCACAAATACAGATACAAATAAAACAGTAACTGTATCAGGCGGTACTACTTATAAAAAAGGAGAAAGCATAACAATTACAACTAACTACAATTTATTTAATGCACCTCCAAGTGTAGACGATAAAGATGATGCAATTGTTTTAGTAGACGGATCTACGTTTTATCGTTGCACTATTTTATCTACTACTAGTCAAACAGTAGCAACTGCAAAACTTGATAAAGATTTACCAGTAAGTTTGCGTAATACAGCTATCACAACATTTGAAGTAGCAAGAAATAAAATAACAGGACTTAATTTTTTAGAAGGTAAAAAAATAAATATATTAGCTGATGGTGCAGTACATCCACAAAAAACTGTTGCTAGTGGAAGTATTACTTTAGATCGTGCGGCTAGTGTTGTACATCTTGGTTTACCTTATGAAAGTGATTTACAAACATTACCGTTGGCATTACAAATAGAAGCTTTTGGACAAGGTCGAGTAAAAAATTTAAACCATGTGTGGTTAAGAGTATTAGAATCATCTGGTATTTTTGCAGGACCTAGTGCTGATAAATTAATAGAAGCAAAGCAACGTACTACAGAACCATATGGAACTCCACCTAATTTAAAAACAGAAGATATAAAAATAATGGTTACTCCTACATGGCAAGATAATGGACAATTATTTGTACGACAAACAGATCCATTACCATTAACTATTGTAGGTGTAACTTGTGAAGTAGCTGTGGGTGGATAGTGTAACCGTAAAGCGATAATATAATTGTATATTTAAAAAATATATAGGTGTTTTAATATGGCAAACACAGGTGGAACTAGTTGGTCAGACCTGAGTAGGTTAGGAAAATTTAGCATAGGAATGCAAGCGTCAGGTGCAATATCTGGTGTTATTGGTTCGTTTTTTAGTGCAGGTGCAGAGAAATATAAATATAAAACAATGGCTTTACAGCTACAGCATAAAAAAGACATGGCTTTATTTAATAAAGACATGAAAGAGAGTCAGGCACAGCATATAAACATGGTCTTTAATAAAAGAATGCAAATGTTGTCGTTGCAACAAGCTGCTGCAAAAGGAAGAGGAAAAGTATCAATGGCGGCTAGAGGTGGTCAAAGAGGTGTAGGTAGTAATAGAGATGTCATGCTTAGTAATGACATAATGATGGAAATTGATAAACATACTATGAATGCAAATAAAGTTAAAGCTGTAAATGATAAACGATTAGAAGGTGTAGGACTAGGAATACAAGCACATATGTATGGAGTAGGTGCTAATAATATGTTTGCTACAGCATCATCAATAAGTCCTTGGATGAATATGACTAGTAGTTTATTAACAGGAACAAGTAATGTAATTAGCAGTTTACCTTCATCAATGTTTATCAAGAAAACTTAATGGTAAAACGAGTACCGTATCAATCAGTTCCATCTGTAGAACTTCAAGCAGGTTCTGAAGTTCAATTTTCTGGTGGCACAGTAACACCAATGCAAGATGTAGTTACGGATGATATAGAAAGATTTAGTAAAGCACAAACACAGTTAGGACAAACACTTACTAAATTAGACGATGAATTAAATGACGCAGAAGCAAAAAAACTATATAACGCTTTACATGAAGATATACAAGCTGAAGTTGATAACTATACAAATTTAGAAGGAGCAAACGCTGTATTGTCTAATGGCAAAACTATTGAGGGTGACCCTAAAAATGCTTTTGACGATACTAACAAAAATATAGAAAATATTTTAAAAAAATATACAGACCAATCAAGTAATGGAATGGTCAAATATATGCTTGAGAATATGTCTCAAGTTAGTATTAAATCTGCACAAAATAAAATTACACAACATTCTATAAAGCAACAACGATTATTAAAACAAAAAGAAAGTAAAGCAAAAATTAACACTCATAAAATAGATGCAATACAAAGTATTACACGTTTTAATGAACCGGGTAGTGATTATTGGACTAGTTTTGGAAGTGGTATAGCAGAAATACAAGCATATGCATTAGATCAAAATTGGAACATTGATCCTTCAAAAGGTGAGGTTAGTTATCAATATTTAGAAATGCTACAAGAGTATACAAAAGGTATATATGATTCGGCATTGGAATGGTTTGGACAAGATGAAAAAACAGCAGAATTAGGCAAAAAATATTTTGCAGTACACGCACAAGGTATCCCATTAGGTGGAACAGTAATACAAATTTTAGAGGGCAAAACAACTGTACAAGCTCTAGCTACATTAGAAAAAAAACAAAGTGATGCTTGTGCTGTAAAAATATGCAATAACATTTTGGAATATGAAGGTGATACAAACAATAATAATTTTTTACATTCAGCAAATTTTTTAATGACATTAGACAGTAATAATACAACTGATAATGGTAATGGTTCAGCAGTTATAGACGGTCAAAATGCTGATCAAATGGAAAATGTAGAAGCAACAAGTAGTGAAAATATTGAATCTTTACAACAAGCTAGAGCAACATCAAAATATTATAATCCTGACTCAACATTATTTGGAGGAATTATACCTCAACATCAAACTGTACATTTGTTTGCAATACAAAAATTAGGTGTTGAAAAAGCTGATACACTTTACTCAAATGCAGTTAAAGATGCAGATATAGATCAAGATAAATATGAAAACGATCAAACGTATTTTGTAGCAAAAAATAAGGAAATTATAGCTAATTTTAATAAATCATTTATTGCTGAAATAGATAAAGCATACACTCCAAAAGTGCAAGAAATAACAAAAAAATTAGAAAAGCTAGAAACAAGAGACAAAAATATGAAAAGTAAAGGTGTTTATGTAAAAAAGAAAAGAGAGTTAAAAGTAAAAATTGCAGAAACTAAAGAAGAATTAAAACTTGCAAAAGAACAATCAAGTAAATATATAGATACAACAACTAATGATTTATTGATAGTAAATAAAGAAATTAATTATGATCATGTAAATGGTCAGACTTATGTTGCAGTAAATCCAAAAACACAATTACCTCCATATGAGTTTTTTGAAAAGAAAATAATAGCAACGATAAAAGATCCCGAAAAACAAAAAGTAGCTCTAGAAGAATTAAAATTTAATTACCGTAAAAAAGAAGAAGAAAGATTAAATAGATATAACGGTGCATATTTAAATGCACAAGACATTGCTTTTTCAGAACCAGATGGTTGGAAATTATTAAAAGCAAATGGTATTGATATAAATATGTTTACAAAAGAAGATCAAATTGCATTAAAAAAAGGACATCCAACTGAGTCAGATACTAATGCACTTGTAGAAATAGAACAAAATGAAGAAGAAATTTTGACAGATGAAAATAAATTAAAAGTTTATATGCCTAAATTAAATAAAGGACAATTTGAATATTATGTAAATCAACTAAATAAAAACAAAACAAACAAAGCAAAAAGCGCAGGGTTAAAAGTAGATCCAGATATTTTCCATGAAGCATTAATAGAAAATGATCTCGAATATTTAGTAGACGCTAAAAAAGGTGACAGAGATTATAAAAAATATATAAGATTAAAAATGGGATATAGGGATCGTTTAAATTTTTATTATGACAATGGTATAGAAATAGATTACAACAAAAGAAAAGCAATAATTAAAGAGATATTAACTGATGAAGTTATCTACGATCGTAAAATTGGTAGTTTTGATTCTACAAAAGCATTTTATGAATATAAAAAATCTGATTTTGATCAACTTTATATTAAGGTTGATACAAAAGATGGCAATACGGTGTCAGTTTATTTAAACGATATACCAACGAATTTACAATCTAGGATACAAAAAGCTTTATTAAATAGAGGTATAGCTCCAACATATCAAAATATGGCACAAGAATATTTTGATACAGGTAGACCTAAAGATACAGATACATATGAAAAAAGTTTAAAAATAAATATGATGAGAGGATATTAAATATGGATGACAAAATAATTAAGTACGAAGATATAGGTGATTATGAAAATGATAATTCATCTAATGTTTTTAATAAATCTGGTGATGCATTAGATATTGAATATGCAAAATTTGAACAAGATAGGCAATGGAATAATATAAGACAAACTTTAAAAGCCGTTAGTGAAATGGACGGTGATAAAGTTGGTGAAATACAAAAATTTAAAGAACAATTTAATTTACCAGCAGATTTTGAATTAAACAATGATGACGAAACATTTGCTTATATAAAAAAAAGAAAACAAGAAGAATATATTCTTAATCAAAATTTTGCAAAAATAAATCCTATATTAGCAAGACAATTAGAAGATCCTCGGTTTGCTGCATTAGCACATGACAACATAGAACATTTACAAGAATATTACACAACTGGTAGATCTTTAACTATGCCTTTTCGATGGATATACGGTGGAGGTGTTGGGTTACAACAAGGTATACATAAAGGTTGGCTAACTAACGAAAGAGGATTATTAGGATATCAATTAATGACAGGTGATCCAGATAATGAATATCACCAAGGCGATAGAATTAAAAAATTTATAGCAGCTGACATATTTGGGGCTTTTAGTGAAAAACAAACAAGAGAAGAAAAATTAGCACGGATAAAAGAAATTGATGCAAAAATTGCAATGTATAACGAGGATGGTGTTAATTGGATAGAAGCAGGTGCGTATTACGCGGGTCAATGGTCAAGAACATTACCTGCGGCTGCAACAACAGGTTTAGTTACTGCAAAAATTAATGCAAAGATTGGTGCAATAGCAGGTAGTGTTGTTCCTGTAAAAGGTACTGCTATAGGTGGAATTATTGGTGCTACTACAGGATTACCAGCCGCATTTAATTATATGGCGATCAATTCATACATGGTTGAAGGTGGTAATTCTTATTTAGATGCTATAACCAGAGTTGGTGGATTATCGCATGAAGATGCTGCAAGGCAAGCTCATATGGTGGGATTCCTTGCGGCTGGTGTAGAACGTATTGGATTGCCATTTTTATTTAAAGGCACATCTAGTTTAGCTAGTAAAGGTTTAGTAAAAATAGGAACTAATAAATGGTTGCAAGGTTCATTAGGAAGATCTGGATTAGGTCCTAAGTTAGAATCTTCTTGGGTAATGTTAAATAAAAGATTTCTTAGAAGATCTGTTAAAGATTCTTTAAGTGATAAGTTTCAACAACTCACAGTATATTCTGCTACACAAGATATATTTAGAGACATAGCAACTAATATATTGTCAGAAACTTCAACTGAAGTAGTTCAAGAATTAATTAATATTATTGGTTTTAACATAGCTGCAGAAATGGCTACATATGAAACAAATCCTGTTGATATGGAAGAAGGTATGGACAGGATTAAAGGAGTTTTGTGGGATACCTTTAGAGGAATGGTGACATTTGGAATTGTGACTTCTGGTGGTGGATATATGCGTACAGCAAATAATGTTAGGCAATCAGATAGTGATCAACAATATATTGAACAAATGCTTGAGATAACAAAAGATGATAAGACAAAAAAAAGAAACAAAAATTTATGGCAAAACTATATGGATTTAGTTGGAGACAGATTTGGTGTTAAAGATTGGTATGTAGATGCAGAAACTTTTCAACAGCAATTAGATGAAAATGATATTTCAATGGAGCAATTAGAACTATTTGATAGTAATTTAAGTAGTCAATTAAGAAAAGCAACTGATGAAGGTCTTGTTGGTAAAAGCATAAAAATAACTCAAGGTGATTATTTAGCTAATATTGCAGGTTCAGATTTTCACAATATATTAAGGCCACATCTACGTCTTGGCAATAATACATATAGTCAAAAAGAATTTCAAGAAGTATATAAAATTAAAGATAAGATGTTAGACCAAACATTAAAAGATATAAAAACAAAAACAGCAGAATTTAAAGAATCACAAAGAGAAGCTAACGCATATAAAGCACAAATAAAAGAACAGCTAGTAGCTACAGGTAAATACACTAAAGAAGTTGCCACACAACTAACACATTTACCTTTAGCTTTTGCTTTGACATTTGCAAAAAGAAATAATATGAATATCAAAGATTTTATAAATAAATATTTTTATAACGTAATTTATGAAGGTAAACCACAAGATTTTGGTAATGACTTTTTTAATCAAAATGGTTCTGTAAAAACTGATAGTGCCTTGTTTAAAAATTGGTTTGGTAAATCAAAAATGAAAAATGCCGATGGTACACCTCAAGTTTTATACCACGGTACTACAAGTAGTTTTGATCGTTACAATTTAAAAAATACAAATAGACCTGACATAGGAATTTTTGGTAGAGGTATATATCTTTCATTAAATGAAAATAACGCTAAAACATACAAACAACAAAAGAATTTAGATCCTGATGTTATGCCCTCATATGTGCGTCTAGAAAATCCATTTAGAGAAACTAATCCAAACATCAAAGAACAATTGCAAAAAGGTGGTAAAGGAGCAAAAACTAGTTACAGAAAAAAGTTAATACAAGAAGGACATGATGGTGTATTAGTTGTTAATCCTGATACTAACGAAGTTACAGAAGTAGTTGTATTTGACAGTAATGCAGTTAAATCGGTTAACGATAAAGACAATTGGTCTAGAGAAATTGACAATATATATGAACAACAATTAGAAACTTTTGAACAACGAGGTCAACAAGAACAAGGAAATGTTGTACCGCAAGCTGTATATCAAATTGCCAAAATTGTAGAAAATTTTGATTTTGCAAAAAGTAAACCTTTTAAAACTAACAGACAATTTAAATTAGAAATACAAAACCGTGTTAAAAAAGAAGCTAAGAAAAATAATGTTGATCTTTCTAAATTTACAGTAGAAGCAGAAAAATATCTTGTACAAACATTATTAGCAGATGCAAGATTTGCATTAATAGAAAACCCAAATGCAGTTGGTTGGTATGACGAAAAAGTAACTAAAGCAGTACGAATATTTGCCCTTAAATATCCTAAAGTTGCTACTGATATTAGGCATGGTTTTATTTTTAAATGGGCTTTAGCAACAACAAGTAACGGCATTAAAGTAGATAAAAACTTTGAATATGCAACAGATGTATATGAAAAATGGTTGATGTCAGAACAAGAATTAGGAGAAGGAAAAGGACGTTTACCAGAATTAATGCTTAATGAATTAGGTGAAGAAACAGGTGGTGAATCCAGAGCAGCAATGGAAAAATCTTTTAGAAGACTAAATGATTTGTTAGATAAAAAACCTTTTGCAGAATTAGAAAAATTTATGAGAACTAAACATACAGGAAAAGAAGTGCAAGAATTTGTTGGTCTAGATAGAGATGGCAAACAAATAAAAATACCAAGTGATTTTAGTTTAGGAGATATAGTTTACGGTTCTGCAATTATTGGTCCTAAAATTGGTAATGGATTTTTTGCAAATCTATATGGTAATTATGAACAACTAACTGTAGATAGATGGGCTATGCGTACATGGGGTCGCATGACAGGTACGTTA
>CENY01001013.1_pt1 | contig 16680 bp, 4 predicted proteins | sample 356181 | NCBI WGS metagenome assembly CENY01 (sample SAMEA2619840, study PRJEB7988) | marine metagenome | isolation source: saline water (ENVO:00002010), including
ATCGACAGCTACTCTTATCATTGAAGAAGCTTATGTAGAAGCGGCTTGGACTTCGACAGCTAGTATGACTACTGTCATTCGTTTGAAATTCCCTAAACCTGCTGTCACCCTCTCGAAATCTTTACACCATGATGTTACTCTTGAAGTAACATCTTAGGAGTTTTAATGGCAACATACGATAACGGAGATCAAGTACGTGTAACTGGAACTTTTACAACTGCTGGAACACTTGCTGATCCTACTGGTGATGCGGCAGGTATAACAATTACATGGCGTAAACCTTCAGGTGGTACGGATGCTACTCCTGCGGCAACAAAAAGTTCTACAGGCGTATATTACGTTGATGTGACATTAAATGAAGTTGGGGTGCATACTATAAAATTTCAAGGGGATGAAGGGGTTATAGCGGCGAGTATTGTAGAGTTGGAAGTACAACCATCTGTATTTGATTAAATGGCTAATTCAGCAAAAGACAAAGGTATCCTTAACAGGAAAGTATTCTTAGAATCGTTAGAGAATAACGGAAATGTAGCTGATGCTCTGATAGCTACAGGTGTTACACGTTCAGCTTACGAAAAGTGGAGACAACGATTCCCTGACTTTGCGGCAAAAGCTGATGCGATACGACTCAACTTTTCTACTGAGAAACCTGAAACTGATGTTCCTTCATTTGAACATTTCAGAAGTGAATACTTTGGGCATATGTCTCCTTGGTTTCATATAAGAGCTATAGACGCATACGAAAATACACCTCCGGGAAATATTACACTTATCCTATGGCCTCCTGAACACGGTAAAACAACACTTGCAGAGGATTATTTTTGTTACAAACTCGCAACAAACCCTGAGTTTCGTATCACTGTAGGTTCAGAAGGACAGGATATGGCTAGGAAAATACTTGGTCGTATCCGTACACGTATGGAACCGACTGGTCCATTCCCATTATATGTAGCTAAATACGGTCCTTTTGTTCCTCAAAATGAATCAGGTAGGAAAACTGCACAGGCATGGGGAGCAGATTATTTCAATATATTCAAAAAGTCGAAACACGACGAACGTGACTATTCGATGGTTTCTTTAGGATGGAGATCGAAGATCGCTGGTACACGTACCGATCATCTACATATTGATGATATCCAGTCTCGTGTGTCATTAAACTTGACGGAACAGATGTTCGAGATCTTCCGACAGGACTGGTTGACTCGTCCGGGAGAAAATGGTCGAACGAGTATTAACGGCACTCGTGTAGGTGAAGACGATTTCTATGAACGTGTAATGACTGAGATAGATGAAGATATTCTTAGAGTTATCCGTTTTCCTGCCATAATACAAAATGATGACGATGAGCCTGAACCTTTATGGCCTGAGATGTTCTCAATGGAAGCTCTTGACAGGATTCGACGTAAGGTTGGTGAAGAGGCATGGTCACGTAACTACATGCAGGAACCTACAAGTTCCTTAGCGGCGACGTTTAATGATGAATCTATACAGAAATGTTTGAATCCATTGCGTTCTACATTGCATGATCCTCCTAAAGATTGCACTGTTTATATCGGTGTTGACCCTGCGTTGGGTGGAATGAATTGTGTTATGGCGGCTACACCGCATGAAGGCAAGCTGAAGATACTTTTCTTACGTGAAGATCAGGGGTTAACTAGAAACGAACAGATACTTCAGGTAGTGGAGGAAGCGGTTTTACGCTGTCAGAAGAACGGTGCAACTGTATCTGATGTGGTTATTGAAGCGATGGTGTTCCAAAAAGGATTATCTCGTGATGAACGTCTTATAGAAATGACTGAACGATATGGGTTCAGAGTAAGGGAACATCTGACAGGTGTGAACAAATATGATGAAACTATAGGGATACCTTCTATGGCTTTGTCGTTTATGCGTGGAGAGATAGATATAGCTTATGCTGATGATCCTGTTACTAGGCATCAAGCTGATGAGCTTATAAGACAGCTTAAATCATGGCGACCATTAGTAAGGGGTACTAAATTAAGGCAAGACAGGGTGATGGCCTTGTGGTTTATATGGATTCTTTGGAGACAAAGGAAGCAAGCTTTTGATGTAGACTCTTCACAATTTAACTTTAAGGCACTACCTTATAATAAGACACGTTCTAAAATCGGAGCTTATTAGTGGCGTATACTTTTGAAGAAATAGTCGGTATAGTCCGACAGAGACAGGATATACAATCACCTCTTTTAAATAAGATGATTGAAATTAAAGAAAGGTATAACGGTGAGTATGTTATACCTCTTCCTTCTATGGATGAAGAACCTGTTCTTCCTCCATTAACTCCTGCTTTAATATCTGAGAATATTGATGCTATAGCTCAAAGAGCGGCATCAGTAACCCCATATATAGGTTGCCCTGCTATTGATCCTAGCAAAGAACGTGGTAGAAGATCTAGGCAATATGCTGATATTCGTAAACGTGCGCTTGCCGCTACTTGGTATCAGAACAAATATAAGCTAAAGATGCGTCGCGCTTATCGGCATCTCGCAGGATACGCTACGACTGCTCTTGTAGTAAACCCTGATTTTGAAAACGGTATGCCTAAGATAGAGGTTCGTGATCCACTTGGTGTTTATCCTGAACCTCAAGCCGCTGAGAATTATGACGTTCCACGCAACTGTGCTTTCGTGTATGGCAAGTCAGGTGACTGGTTAAGAGCTAACTATCCTGCCGCGCGACAAGAAAATGGCGGTCCAGTAGCATCCGACGAGAATGCACGACAAGAACTATGGGATTGCTGTGAATGGATTGACGAAGAACATATCGTTATCGGGATAATGGGACCACGCTACAACCATTACAACCAGACATACCCTTATCACAGCACACAGTTGGAACTGTCAAGATACGAGAATCTCGCAGGGATGCCTTGTGTGATAACTCCGGGTCGTGTGACATTAGACAAAATTTCTTCTTCAGTATCGAACGTCGTTGGGATGGTCGATCTTATGGCGAAACTAATGGCACTAGAATTGATAGCTCAAGAGAAAGCGATTTTCCCTGATCGCTACATTATCGGACGTTCAGGACAGGTGCCGATGATTGTAGGAGGTGAATGGAAAGATGGCAGGGAAGGCGAGGTCAATGTTCTCCTCGACGCGGAACAGATCGGAGAGCTTAGAGGATCACCTGACCAGAATACGAACATCGCAATCGATAGACTCGAACGCAATGCCCGCGTATCGACAGGTACGGTCCCACAAATCGGAGGGGAAAGTTACGGTGCTTTACGCACTGGTAGGGGGATTGACGCTCTCATGGGCGCTTCTCTTGATCCACGTATACAGGAGCTTCAAGAGATCATGGAAGGACATCTTCCCCATCTCAATGAATGCTTATTCGCTACCTATAAAGGATATTGGGGGAGCAAAACAATATCTACATTCACTGGTTATGCAGGCGACTTTGGACAGGTTGAGTTCACGCCTGACGAGCATTTTGAGACGTTCGATAACGTAGTCTCTCATTCTGTTCCGGGGGCAGATGTTCAAGGTACGACTATTCAGCTTGGACAGTTGTTACAGATGAAAGGTATTAGTCTTTCGACTTTCAGGACAAAGCATCCATTTATTGAAGATCCTGAAGCTGAAGGTAGAAGAGTTGATGAGGAACAGTTAGAGGAAGCTGTTATGGTTGCTATACAACAGCAAGCTGTTCAAGGTGCGTTGCCTGTTATTTATATATCTAAGATAGAGAAGTATCGTAAAAAAGGTTTAGATATTTTTGAAGCTGTTGAAAAAGCAGATGAAGAAATTCGTGAAATGCAAGCGGCGCAAGCTCCTCCTCCCGATGAGGGCATGGCTATGTCACCTGAAGAAGCTATGGGTCTTGCTGGTCCACCTCAAGCTTTACCTCCTGAAGCAATGGCAGAAGAACCGCCACCTCAACAGGTAGCTCCACAACAAGCAGTAGCAGAATTACAAGCGGCATTAGCGGCAGGTGGTTAATGGCACGTACAAAAGCAAAACCTAAGATAGATACAGCAGGTGGGACTCAACCTGCGGCTACTTCGCCTGATGTAGTTTATGGGCAAGGAGTAGAAAATATTGCGGCTCAAGATCCAACACAAGGTGGAGTAGCTTTACCTGATAATAGAGGTATACCAACTTCTACTATTCAAGGATCTGATGGTGTTGTGTCTGCTTCTGTTGGTACGCCTGATGAACAAGCATTAATGGCGGCAAGAAATTACAATCCTTTAGTTACTGCTATGGATGCACCTGATGATTTTCCTGATACAGATATAACTGCTGGATTGAATCGTGCTGTTATTTCTGAAAGAACTCTACGCCAAAAGAGATTAGCTACTATGTCTAATATGATAATTTCAGGGTTAGAAAATTCTGGTGATCCTCGTTTAGAGGCTATTGCTAAAAAAGCAAAACTTAACGGACAAATATGAGTAATGGGTATGAAACCCCGACACGAGTTGGTGGAGGATCAAGAGGTGGCCGTGGTGGGCAGACAAGAGTAGGTAGCCCCACAGGTCAGGATTTAGACGAAGAACAAATACGTTTAAATCATAGAATTACACGGTTGGATCAGTTGACTGCTGGTCATAGATTATTTGAAATATCTAATGAAGGTATAATGGATTTGCTTTCAAATGATATACCTTATGAAGATTTTGATGAAGCTGTCTTTAATGCAATAGGCATGTTAGAAAGAGTGCAGGCACTTGAGTTTCTAGAAGGAATGCCGAAGGATAGACAGAAATGGTATTTTGAATCTTTACCTGTATCCACTCAAAATATGCTTACAAGGAGTGGATATAGTCTTCCTAAAGATGGATGGTTTAGTCGGGGTGTTCAAGCTTTTCAAGATTTTATAGATGATGTTCCTGTAGTCGGACGACTAAATAAACGAATGGGTATAGCACCTATTTCTGCTTTAGGTGGAGTATTAAGTGAAGCAGGTGAAGGTCTTTTACATGCTATAGAAGCAGATCTTAATCTGGCGGCTAGGATTGGCAGAGTAGGGGCGCATACTTTACGTGATCCATTTGATATAACAACTCCTGCAGAATTCAAAAAATATTGGGATCTTGCAGAATACGCTCAAACTAATTTTACTCCTGAAGCTATGACTGCGGCTAGAGATCAATTAGAAGGCAATGAAGAAGCGTTAGAAATATTGCTTTCTATTATTCGGCATGGTGATAGTTTAGAAGGCGCTCTTGCTCATTTTGAAGACAAAACTAATGGAGATATGCTTTTAGCTAGACAACAAGCTGAAGCATTTTTTAGAAGTCCAGTTGTTCAATCTAAAGGATGGTATGGTGCTAGTCGTTATTTGAACGAAGGGAATGTTCTTGCGATAAGCGATTTCCCTGTTTGGGCTAAAAACCAAATTGCTTTGCAAGCTCCTCCTGCTTTTGGGGGCGCAAGAGTAGATAATATTAATTTGCCTTTTACTGACAAAGTTCTTTTTGAAGGATTGAAAGAAAAGTATAAACAAGGTGGCGATTATCTTAATGCTGAAGAAGGTTGGATTCCTGAAGAAATGTGGAATAGTTCACGGAGAGAAGAGATTGCTCTTTCTAAATCTGGGTGGGCTACAAACCTTGATCCTATAATTCGGGGTGCGACTGAACTTGCCGCGATAATAATTTTCTCACCATTAAATCTGAGTATGACAGGTGTGCATCGAGTATTACGTGCGCGATCTGGTGTAAAAAGTCCTCCAGACGTTTATGGAGGTTATGGACAACAAGTAACAAATGAGTATATAGCTTCTTCCGCTCAAAAAGCTATGGATGATATAGCTGGTGTAGGTAAAGGCACGACAACATTTGATGAAGTATTAGATCTATTACCTGACATTATTAAACTAAATGTTACTCATAAGAGTGGAATGACAGCAGGAGAACTTCGACAACAAATTATTACGTGGGCTAAAGAAAACGCTAAAGCTGGTGATACTTTCTTTAAAAGAAGTTCTTGGTGGCGACGACAAGAGTTGCGTTCTATAAATAGAAAAATCGAACAAATAAATGAGGCTTTTAGAAACCATGAAAAATGGTTGATTGAACAACAATTAAGAGTGCAACGTGGAGATGCGTCTGTTTATGCTCCTGATGCTGGATCTCCTGTTTGGGAATTAGCAAGACAAGATCCTAGATTCCAACCGATACTTGAAGACATGATGAGATGGCATGATGAGGCAAAAACAATACGCGGTAACAAAGAGTTTATTGAAGCAGTTCCAGCAGGCGCAGGGGAAACAGCAGATTATGTTTTTGGTCAAGCTAAACGAATTGGAGTAGGCACTCCCGGATTAGATGAGTTTGAAGGATTTTGGGCTTATCTTATGTCTCCAGATGCGGCAGGATGGAATGCTTTTGTTAAAGGACCGTTGGGTGGTAGAGTAGTAGATCACAGAGTTTTCCCACGGCTTTCTTGGGCTGGGAGAATAAAGTTAAGACATAATCTTTTTACTCGTAAATGGTTTGGTACTGCTTCTGATGATTTGAACAATGCTAGAGCTAGTACGTTTGCTGTTTCTGTAGAGGAATCTAATGCTTATCTTGAACAGATTATTGGTACGCGTATTACCGAACGGCTTCAATTAAGTAATAATCCTAGATTAAAAGCACTTACTCAAGATGAAATAATAGATATTGTTGTAGATCCAGTTGTTGCTACGGAACGTGTAAAAGCTTTAGAAAATGTACCTGATGCAAGAATCAATGTAGCTGATTTAAATGAAATTAAAGAATTTATTAAAATTGAAAAAGATGCTGGCTATGAAACTCTTTATAAAATTTACAGAGATGTAATTGTAGGTAATAAATCAATAGAAGATTTAGATTATTTAGTTACTGAACGTATTGAATTTGATCCTGTTACTGGTAAAGAAAAAATTGTTGAAGATACTTCGTTAAGAGATTTTTTAACAGAAGAGAACTTACCTTATATAGATGAGTATATGACTGCTCATATGACAAATATTGGTGTACCCCAATTTAATAAACAAGGTGTACTTAAATATCCAAGAAATAAAGAAAAACTTTTTAGACAAGGCAGACAGTTTGTTGAGAACCTAAGAAGAGGATTAATAACAACTCCGGGAAGTATTGAAAATGTACATCTATTAAGATTCCCATCAGAGATTACACCAAGAACTACTAAAACTTGGATTGAACTTGCAGAGTCCGGTCTTGAAGTTGGTCCTATGCGGTTGAATCTTGAGCAGGCAAAGATAAACACTCCTAAGCAATTACAGTTTTTAATAGAAGAAAAAGGTGTTGATTGGGTTGCACAAGAGTTAAAAGTTTCTAGTAAAGAATTAAAAAAGTTTATAAAAGAAGAACTTCATTGGTTGGAACCTGAAAGTGTATTTTGGGATTCTGGGACTGGTCAATTAACTCAACTTGGTATAGCGGCTATTTATCAAACTGCTTACAAAACTTATGAATGGTCAGCACGTTTTCATCGTATGGTTCCTAAACGTAGTCGTGGAGGAATGGATTTAGAAGATCCTTTAGAAGCAGTTACAGAATTCCTTGCGTTAGCAAGAATGGGTACTATGAGTAATACACCTACTCATGTTATAGATGCAATGATTAGTAGATACATTCAAGCACCGCTTGGTGAACGAATGAATATAGTCCATGAATGGTTACTGGATGTTATAGGAAGAACAGGTGCTTTACACCATGGCAATGAAAACGTCATTAAGTCTATTAATAGATACACAGGTAGACAAGGAACTTCATTCGCTGTTACTGGAGCAGATAAATGGGATAGAGGAAAATTAACAGATAGAGCATCTGCTTTATTCCCAACTTCTGCTCATGCTGGACAACTTTCTAATTTGAAAGCTATACCTAATTGGCGAGAAGTTTCAGCTATGACTGCCCATATGGGTTACATGAGGTCACTAGGTTGGAAGATTGGCATCCCACAAGCTGACATGTTGATAAAAGATTTTTGGTCTTCGTCTGTAGTTATGAAAGTTGGTTTGCTATTAAAAACTGCTTTAGATGAACTTGCACGAGATGTTTTAATGCATGGTTTAATAAATAATTGGAAAGCAAGACTAGCTAACCGTTCAATAGGTATGGTTAAAATCCATAACGAATACGGTCAAAAATTAGAATTATTGCCGGGAACACGAATATATGAAGTTGATCCTGCGACTGGAAAAGCTACAACTAAACAAGGAATGGTAGCTCAAGCGGCAGGTTTAGCTCCTGTAGCTGTTCAAAATAAATATATTTGGACTCCTTGGTTAAGTCTTACTCGTCGTTTAGTTCAATTAGGTTCAGGTAGTCGTAAAAGATTACGGATCTTAGCTGAAGCTAAAGCTAAAAAACGGTTTGAAGGTGAATGGGAAACTTTGCCTTATGAAGTTCGTAGAGAACTTATACAAGATGAACAAATTAATATGTTAAAAGGCGGTGAAGGAACACCGTTCATTTCTAAAGCTCTTAATAATTTAATGATGATAGTTGAACAAAAAGCACGAATACTAGATCCTGCTGAGTTATTAGAACTTTCACAATCTCCTAAAGATAATACACCAGTAGTAAATAAAAGAACTGAAGGGGCGCGTAAAATACTTGAGCTAACTGCTTCAGATGATGTAGCTGAAAGTATCGCGTTAGCTTATAGCCATGAACTTGTGTATAACGCGGCTGTAGAAGAACTGTATCGACCTTTACAGCATTTTATAGAAATGACTAATCCTGCGGCTACAGATGAACAGTTAAGAAATGCCGCAACTGGTTTAGAAGCTTCAAGTGTTCTATATGAAGTACCTATGAATATGTCTGATCCTAAAGTAAGAATTTTAAATAAGAGTAATGAAGAATCAAGGTTTATGAATGCTGTTATGTCGCATATTCAGCAATGGAAATCTGAACCTGCTGTATTAGCGATGGCTGATGTTTTAGCTCACACTATTGATATTCCATTAAACGGATTTTTCAGTCAGTTACTTCCCGATGATTTCTGGTCTGTTAAAAGAGCTAGAGGCAGAGTAGCTCCTTTACCTGATGATTTTGTTCCACCTCCATTATTACCTGTAGATGATATTGATTTCATAGTAGAAGATATACCTACTGGTGCTTTAGGTTTCGCAACTACTAGAGAAGCTGATCCTTTCTCCAACGCAACTGATCCTTGGGTTAATGAAATACATATTGATATAGGTAAGACATATAATTCTGCAAAATTTGAATATGACTATATGACTAGAGCTTTTAGAAATACTAACGCTCCTTCATCTTTAAGAACTCTTACTGATATGGGATATCACGAACCGACTTTATTGAAAGATTTAGTGAGATTAGGCATATATCCGCACATGCTTCCATATTCAGATAAGTTTTTGGAACTTTTCAATAAATGGAGAGTGGAAAATAATCTTGAACCGATGTCATTGAATGACAAATTTGATGCATCTGATATAAAAGTAGCGTGGACTTGGCATCACGAAGTCAATCACGTTTTATTTCACCATGCAAGATGGGGAAGAGAAGGCTGGAATAATCCTGCTTTACGTTTAGAAAATGAAACAGACGTTAATCGACTGTTACTTCATCAATGGGGAGCGCCCCCTCCTAAAACAATAGTAAAACCTAATGAAGCTAATGCTCATTCTGTTACAAGAATAATATCAGGTGGTCAAACCGGAGCAGATCAAGGTGGTTTATATGCGGCCAGACGGTTAGGGATTGAATCTGGTGGTGCGGCTCCTGCTCGTTGGATAACTGAAAAAGGTGAATCGGTATGGCTTAAAGATTATGGACTTCGAGAACTTACTACTAAAACAATTACAGAAGCTTTAAAAATAATTGATGATCCTAAATCTACTCCTAAAGACATAAGTAAAGCTTGGGGAAGAATTTATCACGAACGTACTATGTGGAATGTAGATAACTCTGATGGAACTGTTGTATTTATGGAGCCGGGAATTGATACAAAAGGTAGCCAGAATACGATTAACTATGCGAAAGAGCCAACTAAGAAACGCGGTCCGAAACCTGTTTTAGTATTTAGAAGAGAAACATTTACTGAAAAAGATAAAGAGAAGTTATTAAAATTTGTTCGAGAAAATAATATTAAAACTTTAAATATTGCTGGGCATCGTGGTTCTCATGTGTTTGAAAAATATCAATCAAGACCAAGAGCAGGTAAATTTAAAGCTGTTCGTCCTACTAAAACACTTAAAATGGAATTTGTTTTTGGTGAGAAGGGTGCGTTAAGAAGAGCTACAGAAGGTACAACTGATAATACTTTTGATGCTATTAAAGCAGGAGAGCGTACAGCTACTACTCGAAAGTCTGGTCCACAGCTAGACAATATGCTTCCAAATGACATTGTTGTTTTCACTCGAAAAGTAGGTAAGAAAACAGAAAAGATTCATGCGCGTGTAATTAATGTGCGTAAAACATCCGATACAACTCCTGAAGAATGGGCAAAACTAGAAGGATATTTAGAACGTGATGCTATAAAAAATTGGACTGAAGGTAAAAAGTATGGTGTAGGTCACACACAAATGATATTTGAATATCTTTCTCCGAATGAAGTTAAGTTGCTTCAAAGTTCAAGAGATCGAATAGCTAACTTCTTACAGGAGACATTGCAAGCTGGAATAATGTCAGGTGGTCTAACAACAAAAGGTATCGCACGTTTAGATGCGCCTACTCTTGACGCTATCCTTCTTAGAGAACCAAACGCTGTTTTCTTGTTCGGAGACAATCTTCAAGGTAGAGGAAAGAAAGGTCAAGCTGTTGTAAGAGATCATCCTGCGGCTATTGGGATACCGACTAAAAAATATCCGGGCAGTAAAGACGAACACTTTATGACTGACGCAGAATTTGAGGCAAACAAATTAGCTATTGATGATGCGTTTGCTCAGATACCTCCGGGGTCTATCGTTTATATTCCTCATCATGGTTTAGGAACAGGGTTTGCGAAACTTAAAGAAAAAGCTCCTAAAACTTTTGAGCATTTACAAATGCGTATTAAGAATTTGAGTCCTAAGAAACCAGTTAATGTTCATCACACTAAAGGTGAAGGTAAAATTTTAAGCAACTTCGCTGAAGCTCCTTTCATGTTTAGAGGCAGAAAGTATTTAACTGCTGAAGGTGCTTATCAGGCATACAAGTCAGGTAAGCATGTTCCGGGTTTTGAAAAATTAAAAGGTACTACCGCTAAGAAAAAAGGTGCTTCACTAACTGTTGATATTAAAAATGATAAAAATATTGATTTGATGAGAGAGATTCTTAAAGAGAAATACGAGCAAGTCCCAGAGTTTAGACAAGCTGTAGAAAACGCTGGAGTTATAACACATTCAGTTGGTGATAAGTTTTGGAGAGATAAATTCCCAGAGTTATTGGAAGAACTTAAAACTCCTTATGCTCAAAGAAACGAATGGGAATTCCAAGGTAAACATGCTGATCCTCCTGAGATTGTTGATAGGAATATAGAATGGGCGCAGAAAGCATATGATTTAGTAACTGAAAACGGATTAAGACCTGCTTTACGTAAATGGTATAACGAGTTAGAAGATGGTATTGATGCTGAACTTATTGATGAAAAAATTGCTCAATTAGTTTTAGATAATCGTATTAAACGTCCACAAATTCAAAATTTTGTAAGAAATTTATTGAATCCTGTTAATGAAGCTGATGCACAGTTAGCTACAAGAGCATTAGCTTGGCTTGCTAATGATCGAATTGATGCAACAAATCTAGTATCTACAAGTAATCAAAGTGAAAGCTATTTGAATAAACAATTAGTCGCATCTAATCAAGTGTTTGAAACACCAGAAGGATTGGATCGTCTATATTCTTTACGTGGTGTAGCCGCACAAGATCCTGTGGTAGCTAGAACTATGGCTCCGGTTGCTAGAGATAAAATAGAACTTTGGTATCCACAAGTGAATGGCGAAATAGGTATGCATCTTGCGTATTTGTTCTCTGTTTATGATGAAGCTAATGCCATTCCACTTGCACATGAAATGGCAAAAGGATTGATAGGATTCTTAACTAAAGAATTAGGTAATGCTCAAGAAGCAGGACAAGTTTTCAATTTATTAAATCCTAGATACAACCCTAATGAACCTATTCAACCTGTAGTTTGGATAGATAATGAACTTAATCATGGCAACAGAAAACTACAGGAGTTAATTAGACAAAATTCTGGCGCACCTATAGGTAGCTTTATGCCGTTATCTAATTCTCATGGCTTAAATCTTCAAGCAGTAAATACTTTGTCGGTAACTGCTAATCCTTTAGATGCTGAAAAAATTAGAACAGCTTTACAAAATTGGAATACTTGGCTTCGTGAAACTGGTGGAAGAACAAGTTCACTAATGTTTGATGATTTACAGGTTCCAGCAGAGAATTTGCCATTAAAAAGAAGACTTGTTTCAAAAGCTGAATACCAAGGAATTTCTGGACGAACATATGGCACGAAAGAAACATGGAGTATTCCACGTTTAGGTTATGCAAATGATGTTACAAATGCTCCTTCTATATATCTTATGGGAGATGATTGGGCTAATAAACAAGGTGTTCCTAGAGGTTGGATAGAAGAAATGAAAGACGATATACCAACTGGTAAATGGATACGCGAATCTGAACCAACTGCTACTACAATAGGGCCTTCTCCGGCTGAAGGTTTCTTTGGAACTGAATACCCATTACCTGAAGTATTACCTACCGCTCCTGCTAGCCCGCCTAAAACCACTATTGATAAGCGACTTTATTTGGAAGAAGAAATTGCGCTTCTTGCAGATTCAATTATATCTCTACCAGTAGGATCTACTGTAAATTATCTTTACTCTCCTTTAGCTGGCTATAAAGAAGTAATTCCAGAGTATGACCAATTTGGTCATGTAGTTCACAGAATAGTGAAATTAATTAATCAAGCTGGAGATGAAGGATGGAAAGTTATACAACTCGAACGAGAAATTTGGCGCGTATTAGGTGATATGCCTAGTGTAACTAGATTCGATAAGAACATAGATTATATTGGAACTGTTGGTGGTACAAAAGCAAAAGATTTACATGGTCCCGGTTTAGAAGAATTCAATGGAATTAGAAGAATCTTTAAAGATAACAACCATACTGACTATGTTCCTGCTGACACTATCGTACCGAAAATTCAATTAAGAGATCGACCTTTTGGTGATATAGCACAACTATTTGAAAAAGAACTTTTTTCACCGTGGAAAGGTGTTAGTTACGCTGAAGCACAATTCGGTGCAGGAGGACCGATTGAATACCTTAAACAAAGATCTTCTGATTTTTCTGGTGCTACATTCTGGGCGCATAAAGGAGCAAGACAAAGAGATCCATTAGAAGGTAGACCTCGTAGCGCGAGTGAAGGACCACCTTCAGGTGCAGAGATACAAGCTTATTTTGAACAGGCATTAGGAAGACTAACTCCTGAACAATACGCAGAATTTTTTGAATGGCGAAAGAGTTTAGTAAATGAAAAAACAACACAAAATCACTTTGATGATTCTTGGCCATTCATGCGAAATATAAAACGTGAAGCTGGATTCAATCCTGAAGATGCGATTGTAGATGGAGTAGATCCTCAGAATTTCCCTACGGCTTTCCAAAGAACAGTAGAAGAATTAAAACAAGCTGGTATTCCGATTGATTTAACTGCTATGGAAGACATGCCTACTATCACAGCGGCGCTTGTTAGAAGCAAAATGAGAAAGGCAGTTAAAAATAATGAAAGAACTTTATGGACTTGGAGTAACGATAAAGGCGGTCCTCTTACTCCTGCTGACATAGGAGGGTTTCATAGAGGTATTAAATTTATGAGTGTTAATCCTCGTACTCAGTTATTGCAAGCGGATCAAGCCGCACCTGATCCTCACATGGTCCAGATTTGGAAAAATCTGAAAACAGGACAAGTGAAATTTATTTATGACGGTAAAGCTGTACCTGCTCATATGACTGAAGATGGTACTGCATGGCGGTTACAAGATGAACAGTATCTAAGTAAATATGATATGCGCGCTCTTGCAGAAGATCGTGGAATCAGGATGCGTGAAGAACTTAATCATATTGCTACAAATGCAGGCAGAGCTAAACGTATGGGAACAGAGATTAACCATCCGATAGTATTGGAACTTGTTAATAGTACTTATGCTAATCCAGATAGATTAAGAAGAGCAGTAGATAGAAGGCTTTTACCTAAGCAGATAAGAACAACTTTACCATTACCTGCACATGAAAAAGGTGTAAGAGCTAGATGGCATAAGATAAAAGAAGGCTGGTTCAGGGGTGTCATGCATGAAGGCATGAAAGCTTTTGTTCGTGAACCTATGTTCTTTGTACAGTTGCATAAAGCATTGCAAGGCCCAGCTAAAACAATCAAAGAATTCATGCAACACAGTTCAGCGGCTTACAAACCTTTAGAAGATTTTTTAAATACTGCGACACCTGACTGGGTGCAACCTCATGGATGGACTCATGGACACACAAGTGTTAATCAAACTAACGGCGTAGTTCAATATGAGATTGCTGAACTTTACGATATGGTCGCTCATATAATACCTAGATTAAATCTTGGTGATGACATGCCATCTGTGTTCGCTCATTTGATGGATGATTACATGATAGGTAGTAGAGATAAAGACGTTCTACTTAAAGAGATGTTTGAGGTCGGAGATCCGATAATTACGATAAAAGGAAAAGATCCTTATGGGTTAATGAAACCCGGCACAAGCGAATACAATCCAGAGTATAAGAGTGTTTCTAGCACCCACTTTAAGTACAGCGAGTTATTTGAGTCTACTGAAAGATCAAGACAGTTAAGGAAACTGCTTGCAGGTGAACGTAGATCTAAAGAAACGTGGACTGGTGATCCAAAGATAGATGGTTTGCACGGCACTATACAAGGTGATCCTGTTTGGGAAATTAGTATTAGTCAACAAAGTAGTGATGCTGACCGGAAAATTGGTGTTTTTTATAGAACGTATCCTGAAACACAAGAGTTCTTTACACACATGTATTACTCATTAGGTGAAGAAACCTTTATGATGAAAATAGATTCACTTGCTAATTGGATGGTTTGGAGTACTAATGTAATCAACCGTTACGTTGAAGCAGGATTAGAGATAGCTGGCCGTTCGACTATACCTTTTGTAGATAATTATGCTATTCGATCAGAATTTCAAGAAATAGTAGGTACGTTAATTCCATTCCATTTCGCTCATTATCAAATGTTATCAAGGTGGACAAAAGCCGCTGTTGATGATCCTCGTATTATACCGAAACTTAACTGGACGATAATGGCTATGGCAAGAGGCGGTCTTTTAGAGAAGGATGAAAAGACTAACCAATGGAGATTAACTGTGCCTCTTGGAGATACAGCCGTTGGTTGGATGGCTGAAGTATTTACTCAAGTTCCTGTTGTTGGTTCAACTTTAGGTGGTACCGCTGGTTTCGTAGCTGATTTGGCTTCGATGGATTACCCATTTAAGAATTTTATTGCTGGTTGGGACCCTGAGAATCTAGGCGAATTTGGTTTCGGTCCGTTAGGCAGTTTCGCTGTTACTGCTTTAGAGCCGTGGATAGGTCCAGAACTTATGGATGACGGTCTTTTAGGATTAGAAGAAAACTTTATAGTGAGCGGTAAATATGAACAGCAAGTATTTGATATTCTTTTCGGTGCTGTTATACCTAAAACAATATCTCAACCTGTATGTACATTATTTAATTCGGTTGGGGCTACACAAATTTGTGGTGATTTTGCTAAAGCTCAAGTAACAGCGGTCATGCTTATGGCTTTGGAAGGAGACTTCCCTAACGAGACTGATAAAATCATAAATGATTCAGGGGAATTTTCACAAGATTTTGTTAATGCTGTAAATCATAGAGCTAGAGATCTTTTAATTGGTAAGACTATGCTTTGGGAATTTGTTGGTACTACACCTTCTCCGTCAGCTTTAACAACTGATGATATATGGGAATGGAATCCTAGATTCCAAAGCAAAATGGATCAAGGGTATCCTTTTGAAGAAGCTTACATGATGATGTATCAAGAATTTAAAGCTGAATTTGATGAAGATTGGGAGATGCTTTTCCCAGATGAACCTGTTGGTAGTCATAAATATTTAAAACAATGGTATATAGAACAGTTGAAATTCTCGGTAGTTGTTGGTACTACAACACAGAAAACAGTTCTTTCACAATTACCTACTACTGAAAAATCTGCTGAGTTTCTTAAAGATTATGGTGATTGGGTGATGTTAAATCCAGAAGCTAATTCTTATTTAATACCTAGAGGAAATACTGAAGGGGAAACAGAGTATGAATCTTTTGCTAGAGAATGGGCTATAGGTGAAGGTTTAAGAACTGAAAAAGATTGGGAAGAAGTAGCTATAACTTTATTTAAAACAGTTCCTAATATTATATTTTATGCAACTAAAAACAAATTTGATGGAGCTATAGACGAATTACGAAAAGCTAAAAAAGCAGGTGTTCCTTTACCTGAATACGGATTTGGATGGAATACTTATGATGAAGCTATATCAAGAATCGAACTGAGATTCAAAGAATGGAAAGAAGCTTTTCAAGCAGGGTATCCTCTTTGGTCTGAGACTCAAACACCAACTACTAACGATGGTAAACGAGAAGCTACTATTGAATCTATAGGAGAATTGTTAAGAGTATATAATACT
>CENY01027234.1_pt1 | contig 16638 bp, 13 predicted proteins | sample 356181 | NCBI WGS metagenome assembly CENY01 (sample SAMEA2619840, study PRJEB7988) | marine metagenome | isolation source: saline water (ENVO:00002010), including
TAGAGATACAGATAGTAGACAATGACGGATTTAAGTCTATAGGGTGTGCAATGAAAACATTTCCTGATTATTTATTTTATTGGATAAGGCCTGGAACAGAAATACTATATTGGAATCCAAAAACTCTTAATCCTTGGATTGTAGACTGGATTGCAGACGGCAAACACAAAGTAGTAGAAACAGAAAATAAAAAATTTTTTTCACGCAATCTTCTTGTACCTATAACAGAGTTGCGAGCTACTGGAGAAGTGCATACGCTTAACGTATCTGAAGAGTTAGTAGATAAAGCTATTTATGCTTAAGTATTTCTTTATGACTAGTGTCTGATATACAAGGCAGTCCATCACTATGGTGTTTAAACATTTCTCCACAGGCCAAACACTTTTGATGTCTGTTGTATGATTTGTCTACGATTGCCATAAGATGGTCGAGCTTTAATGCAATTTCTCTTCCTTTTTTTTGGATGTCCTTGTTTGTAACCTTCGCCATAGTTAGACTATGTTATCATAATGATAAAAAGTTGCAACGTATGTAACAAACTACTTAAATTTAAACGTAAGTATAAATTTTGTAGTAACTTAGGTTGCACACAATACAATCGAAAATTAAGGAGATATGATGTACGGAAAAAAGATGAAGTCCAAGAGGAAGAATAAAGGCCGTAAAAAAAGAAAAATGTACTAATATAAAAGTATGATTTTATTTAATTGTTGTGGAGCTTGCCCTGACTCTTGTAAGGGTGGGCCAAATGGCTCCTAAGAAGAAACCTAAAAGAAAACCTATAAACGCAAAGACTAAAGCTACTTTGCAAAAGAAGGCAGCTAACTCTAAATATACTTATGGACAATTAGCACAAGTGTATAGAAGAGGACAAGGTGCTTATTTATCTAGTGGTAGTAAGTCTGCATCTATGCAGGCCTGGGCTATGGGTAGAGTAAACAGTTTTATTAAAGGTGGTCATTCACAAGATAACGATTTAAAGCGGAAGGGTGGTAAGAAAAAACGTGCCTCCAAAAAGAAAAAAAAGTAGACGTAAGGTTCCTTATGAAAAAGGTGTCCCATCTAAATACCTTAAGAATAAAAAAAATTCAAAGGCTTCTGTTGCTCGTGAGATTAAGGCGACTGCAAAGGCTTATAGAGAAGGTAGATACATAGATTTGAAAGCTGTACAGAAATCAAGAGCTACTAAAAAGAAAAGGCGTAAATGAAAGTTAAAGGTGTAGATATTTCTAAATTAACTAAGTCCCAACAGAAGGCTATGAAAAAACATTCTAAACATCATACTAAAAAACACATTCAGTATATGTACAACTCTATGAGACGTGGTTCTAGTTTTTCTAAATCACATAAAGCTGCTCAGAAAAAAGTAGGTAAGTAATGTCACACGCTAATCGTAAAAAGGCTTTACTTAAAAAACACGGCCTTAAAGGTGTTAATAAACCTAAGCGTACACCTAAGCATCCTAAGAAGTCACACGTAGTTCTTGCACAAGAAGGTCATAAATTAAAGTTAATTAGATTTGGTCAACAAGGAGTATCAGGTGCAGGTAAAAGTCCTAAGTCTGCAAAAGATAAAGCTAGACGTAAATCTTTTAAAGCTAGGCACGCAAAGAATATTAAAAAGGGAAAGATGTCAGCAGCCTATTGGGCGAATAGAACCAAATGGTAAATATAGTATGTGCAGTTCCAGATTGTGCAAATTTATTACCTAAAGGCCAAAGAAAATTTTGTTCAGACAAATGCAGACAATTAATTGATAAGAGGAAATGGCGTGCTAAGAAAAATGGAGAGGTCTATATTCTCCCTGAGAAAAAGACTAATGCTAACGCTAAGAAACCTAAAAAAGAAACTAAATCGGAAGATGGACGAGCTAGTGCTAGACGTGGCAATGTCTATGACAAATTCATACAAGATGGAATTATTCACGAAGTACTACAAGAAAGCATTACGAGAGATGAAGCAGCTAAATTACTTAAAGTTAGTAAAGCACAAATTTCAAGATTTATGGCTGCGTATCAAGAAGATGTTGAGTTAGAAAAAGCACAACAAGATTGGGATGTACCTGATGCTGCTATTGAATCGTTAGAAAGTTTTACAGAATTTAGAAATAGATATTTTTTAACTGAAAAAGGTATACCGTTTGAGACAGCACCCTTTCATAGTAAATGGATACAAGCACTTAATAAGGCCATAGATGAAGGTGGTCAGCAGATGATACTGTCACCACCACGACACGGTAAAACAGAATTGTTAATACATTTTGCTATATGGCGTATTATGAAAAATCCTAACATAAGAATTATGTGGGTAGGTGGTAACGAAGATATTGCAAAAAACTCTGTGTTGTCTGTAATAGATACATTAGAAAGTAACGAAGCATTAAAAGAAGATTTTTGTGGACCAGGTGGTACATTTAAACCTAGAACTAGAACAGGTAAGTCTTGGTCACAAAATGGTTTTACTGTATCTACTAGAACAGTACACGGTATTAAGTCACCAACAATGATAGGTATAGGTAAAGGTGGCAAGATATTATCAAGAGACTGTGACCTAATTATTGCAGACGACATTGAGGACCACGCATCTACTGCACAACCTAGTGCTAGAAACAACACTAAAAACTGGTGGACTACAACATTAGCATCACGTAAAGAGGAACATACAGCAATAATTGTTATTGGGTCAAGACAGCATCCTGATGATTTATACAATTCATTATTAGACTCAGAGGCCTGGGAAACAATAGTAGAGGAAGCACACGATACAAGTTGTACAATACCTGAGCTAGAAGAAGAAGAACACCTTGATTGTATGTTGTGGTCAGGTTTTAGAACATACAAGTGGTTACAGTCAAGACGTAGAGATGCTATGACTACAGGTGGTTTGCAAAGATTTGAAATGGTATATCAGAATAGGCCTGGAGAAGGTGGTGCAACAATATTTAATGTTGAGGCTATATCTGAGTGTATGGATACAAGTAAAGTCGTAGGCCAAATACCATTACATTCTTATTTAGTTGCAGGCTTAGACCCTGCAGCAACAGGATACCAAGCTGCATTTCTTTGGGCAATACTAGATGATGGTGAAGATGCTTTGCTACAAATGGTAGATATACAAAATAACAAAGGTGGTGGTGTAGAAGAAGCATTACAAATTATTAAAGAGTGGCATAGAGACTATAACTTATATCATTGGGTAATAGAAGAAAACAACTTTCAAAAAGCTATAAGGCAAGACCCTCGTATAAAAGATTATGCAAATAAGAATGGAATAATTTTAGAGGGACACGAAACATACAAAAACAAATGGGATAGTCATTTTGGTGTTACATCATTAGCACCAATGTTTCAAGACAAGTTAATTGTTTTACCATATGGCAATACTGAATCACAAGTCAAATCAGAAATGTATAGAAAACAATTATCTTATTTTTCTGCAAGAAGAAAAAATATATATAAATCTGATATAGTTATGGCAAGTTGGTTTCCTATTAAAGTATTAAGGAAGTTGCAAAAAGCACATTTCTCTGATATAGGAATTGACTACACTCCTAGCTATGATGGGTTTGATATAGTAGAATGGAATGACGCTCCGTGGAGATAAATTGTTAGTTAAAGACATACTAGACAGAACAAAATATTTAAAAGCAATGCACGACCAAGCATTGCCTGATAGAGCTAGATTTCGTGCAATTATCAACGGAGGAGAACACGGCATAAAGGCTTTACTAGGTCAATCTTTATCTAGCACAGATGCAGATATGTTACCTGCTCCTAACTTATTACTATCAGCACTAGACAGACTTGCACAGAAAATAGGTAGAGTTCCTGCTTTAGATGTACATATCACAAACCCTAGAGATAGTGAAAGAAATAAAAAGAAAAAAGATAAGCTAGAACGTATTGTTACATCATACGACCAGTTTCAACAACTTGAATTACAGTTACCACAAGTGGCTAGATGGTTACCAGGATATGGTTTTGCTGTATGGGTTATAACAACTAAGACTGACCCTCAAGGTCATACATTCCCTGTGGCTGAATTAAGAGACCCATACACTACATTCCCTGGTTATCAAGGTGCAAATCAAATGGCAGAAGAATTAGTGTCAATTAGAAATGTACCTGTTAACAATTTAATTCAAATGTACCCTGAACTTAAAAGCTATTTTGCAGAACGTAGTGATGAACAAGATGACCCTTATGGATTTACTGTAGGTTTATATAATAACTATGCACAAGATGGTTCTTGGGAAAACTCAAATGACAATGGTGAGTTAATAGTAGAGTATATAAACCCTGAAGGAACATACATTGTACACGTTGCATCACAGAAAATAGTTGACTTTGTACCTAATCCACTTAAATCAGGCCCTGCTTTTGTTTGTGCCAAAAGATATTCTTTTGACCAAATACAAGGACAGTTTGACCAAGTAATAGGATTAATGGCTGCTATGGCCAAAATCAATGTTATGTCAGTTATTGCTATGGAAGATGCTGTATTTACAGAAACAAACATAGTAGGTGAAATAGAATCAGGTCAATACAGAAAAGGCCGAAATGCTATAAATTACTTAACACCAGGTTCTCAAGTAATTAAACCAGTAAATAATTTGCCTTACCAGTTGTTTGAATCTGTATCAAGAATTGAAAGACACCTTAGAACAGTAGCAGGTTATCCAGTAAGTGATGATGCTATATCTCCTAATTCTTTTGTAACAGGTAGAGGATTAGAAGAATTAAACGCAGGTATAGGTGCTATGGTAAACGAATATCATAAAGTATTACAAGTTGCTATACAAGAAATAGATTACAAAAGATTAGAGTTAGATGAGTTAGTTTTGAACAAACGTAAGCCACTAGTAGGAACTATTAGAGGTGCTGCTTTTGCTGAAAACTACACACCTAAAACAGATATTGATGGTAACTATCTTACAAGACGTAAGTATGGTGCTATGGCTACATTTGATGAGGCAAGTAAAGTTATTACAGGTTTACAGTTATTACAAGCAGGCATAATAGATAAATCTACAATGCAACGTGAAATGGATGGTTTAGAAGATTTACAAGCTATAAATGAAAGAATTACAAAAGATAAGGCCGAAAGTGTTATGTTTGATTCATTACTAGCACAAGCTACACAAGGTGACCCTAAAGCATCTATGGCTTTGGTAGAAATATATAACAAACCAAATCAGATAGGAACAATACTTAAAAAGTTTTATACAGCAGAAGAACCTGAACCAAGTCAACAAGAAGCTATGATGGCACAAATGTTAGGTCAAGGAGGCCCACCACAGCAAGGACCACCACCAAGCCCTAATCAAGTAATGCAATTATTAGGAGGTGGATAATGCCTGAACCTGAAGATTTTGAAAGAAACAATAGAAGATTTCACGAAATTGTTATGAATGAAGAGTGGCAAGTCAATAAACTTGATGTTGCTGAGTTGTACTTAAATGACCAATTAGAAGATTTTAGACAAGAAAACTTACAAGAAGAGTGGAGTAATATGGATGGATTAACAATAATATATGTTCCAGGATATGGAAAATTGCAGATGGTGTGGATAGAAGATGACCCGAGGTAATAAAAAAGCATTTAATATAGATGCACAAAGAGGAGAAGGTTCTGCTGAAAGAGAAGCAGCTTTAAGAGGAGTTCCTATTGCTATAAACGAAACAGATGCTACTATACCAGGACCAACAGAACCACAAGGTACGAATATTCCAAATAACAATCCGTTACAACAACTTGCAAACAGTGGAGGTGCGTTTGCTCCGTCAGGAGATAGCAGAGGGTTTACAGAATCATTAACAAATCAAGATAACTTTCAACCTGTAGAACCAGGACAAGCTAGTAATGTAAATATGATTCTCGCTGCTATAAACGATATACTGGGAGGTAGTGAAGAAGCAAGCTCAATGATAGGATAAGATATGGGTTTTTATGCTTTTGAACCACCTGACCTAGAAGAATCATATATTGATAAATCTAAAGAACGACAGAATAAATACGCTGCTGTTAAAAATGTAATTAGACAACAACCTAAAGTAGGCGAAAACTTAGAAGATATTACTAATAGATTTGGTAATAATTTAGGAAGAGACATTATGGTTGGTAGTGCTTTGCTAGGTTATTCATCTATTTCTCCTGAAGTTCAGTTATTAGTCGAAAGACAAATGGAAATAGAAAAAGAACAAAGTAGAAACTTTTGGGAGCAGACTAAAGGTGCAGGTAGAGGATTAATTAGAAATGCTATAGTTGGTATGGATTCATTAGCTGAAGCTACTGTTAAAAGACCATTTCAAGCTGCAGCACGTTCATTAGCTGACAATGGTATGAATATAAACTTAGCATACCTACAAATGATTTCTAATTTAGTTGGATTAGATAAACCAGTTATGAACTTAGCACTAGGTAATGATTATGCAGAATTTAGACAAGACTATGAAGCAGCAAAAAAAGAGTTAGGCCCTACACAAGCAGGATATGCTATACGTGAATTAGCAAAAGGCAATAGAGTTAATTTAGGTAGAGGATATTTTGGAAACTCTACATTAGCAAGAGATACTGATATATATAAAGAATTAGCACAAACAATAAGAGACCCTAATCAATTAGCTGCTATTGAAGAAACAATACAAGCACAATTAGGTTTTGATATTACAGGGACTGAAAGAGCAAAAGTAGAAGCTAATAAATATAGAGGAGTAACTATAAGCCCTGGTAGGGTTGCTGCTGTTCAAATTGCTGAACCAGGAACTGATAGATTTAAGTTTGTATCAGGCCTGATAGATGGAGTTGTTACTCTTGGATTTGACCCAACTAACCTTGCAGGTGCTTGGGCAACAAAACTTACTAAAGCAGGAAGAACTTTTAAAGTTGGTGAAAATGTAGTAGATGCAAGAAATACAGTAGGTATAAGAACTGCTACAGCACAGGGCCAAAGAGTTTATCAAAGAGTACTTATGAAAACAGATGATATAACATCAGAACCTGTATTAGTAGATGTAGGACCATCTATTTTAAAAGGTGATAAATCGTATACACTAGATGAATTAAATGATATAGCTGCACAAAATGGTAGACAAAATCCATATTTTCCTCAAACTTCTGAATCTGCAAGGTATTTAGATACAGGATTTGAAAATAATTTTGGTTTAAATTCAGCTACTAGTGATGAGATATTTATAAATAATATTGCAATTACAGAAGCCGCAGACTTAAAAAACGGAAAATATTTTCAACAAAGTAGGCCTGGAATTAGAGGTAATTTTCTTGATAATATTTCTAAAGACCTTAGAGGTTTAAACAAACAACAATTAGCAAAACGTACTAAAGGTACTCCTTTAGAAAAATACTTTAATACAAAAGCACAAAATTATGTATTTGATGAAGATGCACAAAAAGTTTTTCTTGACGATATAGCTTCTGACCAAGGCTTTTTCAAAGATATGGTAGCTTATGTAGGAGCAGACAGGTACATTACAAAAGCAGCATATGATTCTATAGAAGAAGTTATAGACAGCACAATACTACACGAACTTGCTCACGACTGGATTACTAAAGGATATGCTCCTAAGTCACTGTCTTTTGATACAAATACTATTCCTAGAAGAGCATTAGGTGTATTTATGAAAGGTGGTCGTAGAAAAAGAAAAGAAAAAAAATGGTTAGATGCTGCAACTAAGGCTAGAAAAAAAGGTCTTGCTTCTTCGTGGGATGATATAGATTGGGCAAAAACATATTGGCGTTTAGAAAATGAAGTGAATGAGCTAACTACAAACTTTAAAACAGCTTACATTAATGAAATAGATACTTTAAAAAATGCATCAGGGTTACAAAAATTCCTTAAACCATCTTTAAATAAAGTAGATTTTGAAGAGTGGCATACAACTGTTGGCCAATCAATATATAATTTTATATCAGAACAAATACAAAAAGGTGGATTTAGGTTTCAAGATATTAGAAAGATTATGCCTGAAGCTAGTCCTTCAACAATACAAGCTATGCTTGACAATCCTACACTAGATAATATTGCAGAACTTGTAGCTAGAGAAGTCAGGACTGGTGGTATATCTAAAAGACTTGACCCATACAGTTCTACATTTAAAGGTGGTATATCAAGAAAATTAGGTAAAACACTTGGTCGTAATAATAAATTGTTAGATGACGGTGCAAGAATAGATTTTTCAGATATGGGTAATTTCTTAGGTGTAGGTGCTGTTATTAGTAGAAAATATACAGATAGTGCAATAGCTAAAATATTTGGACAAGTTAGTCCTGCATTTATATCTGCAACTAATCACACACAAGGTTTAAGAGAAATGGAAAAATTAATTGAATCATTACCTTTTGAAGAACAAGTTAGAAAAGATTTGTACAAAAAATTAGCAAGTGCAGACGCTGCTATTTTAAGCAGTGCATTAGACGGCAATCCATATTCTAAGTTACGTTTAACAGAAGAATTTTTTAAGTTACTAAATGGTAAAGGTACTCCTAAAGATGCAGGAATACTAGGTGAATTAGAAAAACTATTAGGTGCTAAGACAGGATTACCTGGTCAGCTTGGTGGAGGTATTACAAAGTTTGTAGCAGAAATACAAGAAGCTAGAAAATACTGGGTTTCTTTAGTTGGTGATGATGTTGTAGATGTAGGATTTGGTACTGCTAAGTCCTCACAACAGTTTCCTAACAGAATAAGAACTTTAACAGATGATGCAGCTACAGCACAAAAATTAGATGACTTGGCAAAAAATGGAGAAGGAGAAGAGTTAAAGAAATTTATTATGGCTACATTTGGCAATAAAGAAGAAGCATTACCTTCAGCTCATTTGTTGTCAGAAATGCTTGTAGGTAATATTCCTTTGTTCGACCCTAATGAAATCTTTAGAGTACTTGGAACATTTAGAAATAGTCTATTAAAGATATCAGGGGTTGGAGCATTGACTGGTTTAAAGAGAGTAGACTTTACACAACTATTAGGAAAAGACTTATCTAAAAATCCTATATTCAGACTTGCATCTGAAAATGATAATTTTGCAAAGTATATGTCAGATTGGGAGTTACCTAAGAAATCATTATCAGGTAAAAAAGTTTCTCCTGCATATATAAAAGAATTACAAGATAAAGCTATAGATGAACTTATAACTGAATATAACAAAATAACTAACGAAGGTTTAACAAGAAACGTATTAGATTTTTCTACTGATGATGACACTTATGAATTATTTAATATGCTTACAACAACAGAGCAATTTAAAAATGCAGCTAATGTAGGAAACATTACTTCAAATGCAATTACTAAAGGAATAGCAAAATCACTTTATGCAAAAAAATATAGTGATGGTGGTGTGAGTATTGTTAACAGAGGGTATACAAGATTTGCAAATAATGTTATGCAAGCTGCTTGGAAACCATTTACTCTTCTAAGATTTGCGTGGACTACAAGAGTTATTATGGAAGAGCAACTTAGAATGTGGGCTGCAGGGTTTAGTAATATATTTACACATCCATTATCACACTTTGCTTGGGCTTTAAAACCTGATGCAAAATTTGCTAGAGGTACAGCAAAAATACTTGACGCTTTGCCATTTCCTAAAGATATACGAGCAGGTGATAAGTTTGTAGAAAAACTTAGAAAAGGAGAACTTGATATATTAGGAAGGCAAATGAAAGATGAGTTTCTATTTAAGCAAGCAATGTCAAGAGGTTCTAATGGAATAATGATACGTAAAGCAGCTTCTATTGATAGGTTTTTTCAAACTGTTAAAAAAAGTTCTGTAACTGAAAGTAGAGCAAGTAGATTTAACTTTGCAGAAGGTTGGCTTACAGAACTAAATTTAATGGCTGATGATGATTTAATGCAAACTGTTGCAGGAATAATTTATGATTATCAAAGACCTACTCATTTTAGAGGACCATCAACTCCATTTACATCAATGGATGAATTAGCAGATTTTCTTGTAGGCAATATAACAACAAGAGAATATTTGCAACAAATAAAAGGATTAGCAGCACGCTCACGATTTGGAAGCACAACAAGACGGGTAAGGGAATCTGATTTAGACAGAATACGCAAGGCATACAAAGATTGGGTATCTAGTGGTGATGCTGTAACAGATTACGGACGTAGATTAATAGATGGAGACAAAGATAGAACAGTAGAGTTGTTACAAAGTTATGCAGCTAGATTATATGATAAAGCAGGTGGAGGTGGTGGTTTTAGAAAATATGTAGTTAATACTGAACTGCAAAGTTATGAAGAGACTTTACAACAAGTAGCAATGGGTGCTGAATCATTTGAAGATTTACTTAAAAAAGGAATTGTTCAAGAAGTAGATAAAGGATTTATAGTTAAAGAATTAGGAGATACTGATGCATTAGCTAAACCTATGATATATGAATTAATCGCAGGTGAACAAACAGAAAAGTATATTAAGTGGATTGCTACAGGAGAAGTTGATGTATTAAGTCCAAGGATGCAAAAAGACCTAGATGAAGCAATAAAAGCAGAAGTCGGTTTTAAAGGAAGAGAACTTACCAATAAAGAAAAAGACGAACTTATTGAAATGGTTAAAACAAATTATGACTATAAACCAGTTCCTTTAGGCTCTACAGCATCTACAAATCAATACGACATAGTAAAAGATATTCTATATAAACAAACTAACTTTGGGCCTGATGTAGTAAAGCTATCAAGACAATTTGAAGATACTGGAAGATTTTCTAAAAGTATGTGGGACAACACAATAGAAAGATTGTTTGATTTGTTTATGTCAGTACCTACAAACAAACTATCTCGTGCTCCTGCATTTAGGCAATTTTATTATTCTAATTTAGAAAAGCTAGCTGATAGATTAGAAGCAGATGCTTTAGCAAGAATACTAAGAGACCCTACAACAGTACAGTCTATGCCTAGAAGTACTCAAAAGAGATTACGTGAACTTGTACCTAAAGCACCAGGTGAAGGTATAGGTATTGATGATTTAGACCAGTTTGACCAAATGTTAAAATCCTTGGCATTAACAGAGACAGAAGATTTATTATACAGTTTAAATAAACGGTCACAGTTTTCACAAGCAACTGCTTTGATGTTCCCATTCGCAGAAGTTCATTTAGAGATTGCAGGTACTTGGACAAGACTTTTAAGAGAGAACCCAACAAAAGCAAGAAGAGCTTCTATAGCAACGCAAACTCTTAAAGAAGGTAATCCATTTAATTGGAACTTCTTAGGTGGAGATGCAGGTGAAGATAAACCTATGATTTACACAGACCCAAATACAAATGAAGAAGTATTCGTATTCCCATTGTTAGACCCCTATATAAGAAGATTTTTTGACAATGTACAAAAAGATGATTTAGGTGGAGCTGACCCTGCAGTAGATGTTAACTTAAGAACCGTAGGTTTTGTATCAGGAGTAAACATAGTAGCAGGTGGACTTATACCTGGTGTTGGTCCTATAGCACAAGTAGCTGCTCGTACACTTATGCCTAATATGAAAGAAACAGATGCATTGTACGACTTTATATTTCCGTTTGGTGAGCCACAAGGTGATGCATTACAACAAGCAGCAGATATCTTTGTACCGCCTTGGCTACAAAAAATATTTGGATTTATGAATACTAGTCCTGAAAATTGGAGCAGACAATTAATTAATACAGAGAAAGAAGTACTTAGAGCTAAGTTGGTTAGTGGTGCTGTACCTATGGGTGAGGAACCTAGAACTCAAGAAGAAATGGATAGAATACTCCAAACAGTAAAACAAGATGCAATGGTAATACATCTAATAAAATCTGCAGCACAGTTCACTTTTACATCTCCTTCTTTTAGATGGGAGGCAGAAGTAGAACCAGGTGGTGCAGCATTTGTAGACCCACTTGAATTAAAGAAACGTGGTATCGACCCTGATGGAAGAATATTTGGTTTTAATACTTTGCAATCTGTTTATGCAAGATTTTTAAATGAAACACAAGATGAACAAGTAGCAACAGAATTATTTATAAATGTATTTGGAATTAACCCAACCTCTTTAATTATAAGTAAATCAAAAGAAATTAGAAGAGTTCCATACACAGACCAAGCACTTGAATATGCACAAGAAAATGAACAGTACTATGACAAGTATGCAGATGTATTTTATTATGTAAGGCCTGATGTAGGTATAGATGAATTTGTTATGGCATCTTGGAATAATTCATTTACAGATGATTACCTAGGTGATTATGCAGCTCGTGTAGATTTAGACTTGGGAGAATATGCACAGTTACAAAATCAAGCCGCAGGTAGAATGGCATTAGAGTATGTTAGAAGAAGAGTCAATGACCCTAACAGCACTATGTTTATACCTAATGATGATATTAGAAACAACTTCTTGGCATTGTATAAAGACCAACTAGCAGATTATTTTGTTGGCTATGGTGATAAACCATATACTGAATCAACTACTGATGTTGATAATGTATTTGACCAGTTAAGAGGATTAGCAAAAGAACCTGAGTTACAAGATGAAGAAGTCATTATTGCTTTAAATATATGGTTAGAAAATTTTGATAATGCAACTATGTTAAGAAGAGGAGAAACAGGTGGCGTTATCTCTGAAATAAAAAGTTCACCTCAATGGATATTTGTTAGAGATATGATTAGACAAAAAGGCAAAGAATTAGAAAAAGCATATCCATTGTTTCATTTCTTAAATAGAGATATACTAGAGAGATACTTACGAGAAAATGAAGATGACCTAATAAGATATGGTTATACTTATAATGATGCAATCAAAGGAGACCAGTAATGTGGATACTTATATCTAAAGCAATATTTAATAACAGTGGTAATATATCACAATTTAATACTGCTACTGGTGCTGACTATAGTAAAGCACTATGGTATGACCGAGAAACTGGAGAGGTAAGAGAAGCAACTCAACCTGATGGCACCCCTATAACAAATATAGAAAACTATATTCTGAGAGAACAAGAAGGTACGATAATAAGTGGACCTCCTCCAGGAAGTCCTGATAACCCTGGTCCTGCAATATCTGAGGGAGTAGTCACAAGAGAACCTAGGGCTCAGACACCTGCAGAAATAGAAGCAGCATTTGAAGCGTATTACAATGATGAAAACTTTATTATTCCTGGTGGCTTTGTTATGGATGAAGAAACAAAAAAACTAGTACCTTCTCCTGATTTAGATATTCAAGGAGTTCCTGAACCTATTATAAACCCTGATGATTTGATTGCAGGTAGGTTAGCAACACAGGGTATAGAACAATTTTTAGGATTTGATGATATCGGTACACCACTGGGATATAAAGGTGCAGGGGAGGGATATGGAGATAATCCTGTATATACAAGTGCATTAGTTACCACTTTATTTATGGATGAAATGTATTCAGAAGATTACATTAGACGGTTACAAAAAAAACTAGTAGGAGCAGGGTTTTTAGTTGGCGGATTTGAGAGTGGTAATTTAGATATACAAACTCAAGCAGCTATAACTGCTGCTATGTCAGAGCATAATATAGACGGTAGAGTGCCTTACTTTGATGACGGTTTTCTTATTGAAGGTGCTTTACTTGCTTTGCAAACTACAAGCCGACCAAATCCAAAGACAGGTGAAATGGAACAGGTAATTTTAAACCCTGGTAATCCTAATGAGGTTTTAGTGTCAGGTGATGAATTAGCAAACTATCAAAGTAGATATGCGTTTACTCCTAAAAGAAAACAACAGATTGTAGATTTCTTTTTTAATGAATTAGATAATGATGTTGCAGATATGGACCAAAGATTAATTGATAACTATAGTGTAGTAACACCAAAGTATGATTCAGAAACAGCAGGATATATTGCTTATGATGCAGTAAAGAATTATTTTGGTGGTGCAGAAAAACTAACTTATACAGAGGCACAATCATTAGCAGGTATAGTAAACAAGTTAGTAGATGTTACTAAAAGAGATTTTGATAAGGTAGTCACTAGAAATATTAGACAAGATATAGATGCAGAAATAGCACAGTTAGATTATGACAGATTTATTGATAAGTATGGCAGCGTAGAAGGGTACAAAGAAGAAATAAAAAAACAATATCCATTTGCAGATGATGCTATGTTAAATCAACTAGTAAATAATAAAATGAAAACCTTTGATGTAACAACTGGTGCAGAGGTAGGGCCTGCTGCTTGGCAATCAGGTGCTCAAGACCCAACTGCTGTTACAGGTGCAGGTGAAAGATTTAACAGTATGTTTAATGCAAGACTTACACGAACAATAGATAGTATATACGGTGAAGAAAAAGATTTAATTTCAAAACAAAACCTATATGACAATGCAACTACTAACTTTTTCCAAGCAGCAAGAGGACTTAGAAATTTAGGTAGAGGAGTATAATGGCAAAAGTATCTGCTAAGAAACTTGTAGAATTACTACAAAAAGCAGGAGCTAACACAGAAGATATTCCTACATTAGTTATGATATCTTTTTATGAATCAAACCTAGAATCAAGTGCAGAAAATACAGATACAAAATCAATAGGATTATTTCAAATTAATGCAAGTAGACATTTCAAAGACGGTAAGCCTGACAATACTTTGAGCAGCTTTGCAGGAAAAGATATTACATTAGAAGAATTTGAACGTAAATTAAAAGACCCACAGTACAATGCAGAGTTTGCAGTACATTACTTAAAGGTTATTAGAGAAGATTTAGAAGATGGAAGTAGTCAGTTTGGTATGGTAACTGATGCAAACAATGACCCATTTGGTATATGGCAAGCATACTCAGACTATGTATTACCATACCTTAGTGGTGAAATGCCTGCAGGTAGAGGTGACAATGCTGATGAAAAAAAATCAGATGTTGTTGCAGGTATAAACTCTTACGTAGATGCGTACTATACTCTAGGTATGGAAACAAATAATAATGAACCTGTAGTAGAAGAAACGCAAACAAATGAACCTCCATCTGAACCTACACCTGAACCTAGTGGATTAGGACAAGAACGTAGAGAAGAAGGATACTCAGAAAGAGAAATTGTATCTTTTAAAAGAGGGGTAGATAAGATTGCAGGTATGATGAACAAAGTAAATCCTCAACATCCTGAAGCACAAAGACAAGCAAGTTTATATTTAGCTAACGTATTAGGAATGGATGTACAATCTATACCTATAGATGTACGTTCTAATTATGACGAAGTAGACACTGTTATTCTTAACTTTGTTGGTGAACTAGGTAAAGCAAAAGCGAGATAATATGACACATAAAGTAGGACATAATGATGGTAGTGAAGATTGGGATTGGGATATACAACAAGCTGTTAATATAGCTATTGCTGAAGGCCAAATACCTGAGTTAGAAGATACAGTACCTAAGCCTGATTATATTAAAGAAGGTAGTGATGGTTTGTATTATTTCTTTTATACAGTAAAAGCATCAGAATTAGCAGGATTGCAAAATGATATTACTGTATTTTATACATCAACATCTAGTTACAAAATGGATATTACTCCTGGTAGTGCAGATGCAGACAAAGCAAGTTCTATTAGTTTTGGTGCAATAGAAGAAGTAGACGCAAAGTTTAGAGGATATAATCCATTAGATATACTTACAACATCTATAAAAAAAGAAGGAGACTTAAATCCTTACTTGTTTACAAAAGAACAAGATGGTACATATGCAGTACTTGGTTTGTTTCTTGAAAGTATATTTGAAGGAACACCGTTAACTTATGAAGACTATGCTTACGTCAGCCCTACTATTGCTGCACTTAATGCAGACCAGTTAGCATATTTCCGTGCTATTGCATTAGGTACAGATAGAGAAAAGAATGCAACGCTAAGAAGATTACAAGATAAAACTAAATTAGAATTATCAGGTTTAGTTGCTCAGTATGGGTTGTTTGATGTAGATGAAAGTGTATTAGATTTATTTTATGATATGAGACTTAAGGGTGAGTTATCTAAAGAAGACTTAGCAGAACAATATAGATTATATATATTTCCTGAGTTACCAGGATTTAGACTTCCCAAGATTACAGAGTTTGTTGCAGACAATAGTGTAACAGCTCCAACTGCCTTAGCATATGTAGAAAAAGCTAAAGACCAAGTTGCTAAAAAGTTAGGTCAAGATTTAGCAAATTTATTTGATGAAGAAGATTACAAATTATTTAGTAATGTGTTGGCAACTAAAAATGGTGCTGCATTATTAGATGCTAAGTTACAACCTATATGGGACGAAAACGTAGCAGATAAGTATAAAGGTAAAGATTACAATACATCTATTATAGGTATTCGTTCAAAAGCACAAAGGCTTGGTGACTTAGACGAGACAGGACGAGATAAAGAATTAGTATATAATCTCTTTCAAATGGATGACCCTGAAGAACAAAGAAAAGCTATGACAGCTCACTTCTTAGAAGTAGGAGATGCAGGAGCACTTAACAAAATGGCAGCAGGTTTAAAGAGCCAAGGATTAGGACAGATATATCTTTCACCTACAATTACAGGAATAGCATAATATGGCAGAGATAACTAACGAATTTCTTGCAGAAAATAGTATTAACAGAGGTCTATTATACACAGATGATGATGGCAGTAATGTTGTATATGTTTTTAAAAATGATGAATACATAGCTGCTAGAACT
>CENY01119083.1_pt1 | contig 16605 bp, 12 predicted proteins | sample 356181 | NCBI WGS metagenome assembly CENY01 (sample SAMEA2619840, study PRJEB7988) | marine metagenome | isolation source: saline water (ENVO:00002010), including
TCAAACAATTTCTTGCAATTTTCAACAGCGATTCCGTGGTCAAAATTACGCTGATTATCGTTATACCGCACCCAATATGTATTGTAGAGTACGTCTGCACCTCTCAGAGACTCGACCAATGATTCGTAATCATTGAAATTCAATTGGTGGACTTCGACAGCGCCATCAAATGGATCATCTCGAGCGGTGGCATTGGTGAGAGTTCGAACCCGTTTGCCTTCGGAGATGAGTTGTTTTGCTATCCATCTGCCACTGTAACCGAAGGCTCCGGTTACGACATGCAGTTCAGAAGACATTGTGATTGGCCACGCCCGTCTTTATCTCAAGGATTTGGTGGAGATTCGACTTCCTCATATAGAATTGATATCGATTGATCGATGTCGATGTAATCTTGACCACTATCATAACTAATTCTTAGATCGTGAACTTCGTTTGTTATTCTGTGATGTACCTTCCAATTTGCGATTTCTCCCTCGTCAACAGTGGTTGGACGAATCAAGCAAGCGTCGTCCGCTTCGTCGAAAAGGCGCCAAGTGATTTCCACCTCTCTACCACCTCCCACATTCTCAATTAGTTCTGGATTTTCTACATCTGAGTCGATGATTATCATCGAAGGATATGGTCCCCCATTCTTTGGTATAGAATCAATTTCGAGTGAATTTGGCTCATTTGTTGTATCTTCATTCCATTCGATATTGAGTTCAATTCTTACAACAATTGTTAGGTTCTCTCTCGCTTCCATTTCATTGATAGTAAATGCGTCTAGATAGTAGATTCCGTGCTCATAGAATTCAAGCGAGACCGTTTGTGACGATTCTGCGGCTACAATAATCGGACTTCGTCCATCATTGGGGTCAATTCCAAAACTGACTAACTGGTACTCCGATATTGTTTTTGAAAAATCGAAATCTAAGATGATGTTCGATGTCGATTCTAACTCTCCATCGACGTATGTTTGAACAATTGTGCCATTCGTTAATTGAAAATTAACCACAAGGTCAATTCCTCCATCTCCTTTGTTTTCAGAAAGGCATCCAGCAGTCGCCGAAGTCAGTAATAATACCGCCAATATCACAACTGGGTTGAAGCGCACGATTGAATCAAATCAATTCCTGATTTAACAGAAATGGTTTGCCGTTCTAATCAGAATCTTCCTCAACTTCTACTTCCAATACCTCTTCTAGTGATGGAGGTGGAGGAATCTGAGACTCCGATTCCTTTAGGAATGACTCGTTTCTAGAATAGGCAATTGCTCCCAAAATTAGCAAGAAAGAAATTGTGAATGCGATTCCAATTCCGCCTGAAAATAGCTCTGTGATTCCTTGCTTATCCATTGCATCGCAGATTCCATCATTGTCTGAATCTGTTGGCCAATCATCGCCGTCCATTGAGTCTGTTCCACATTCCTCTTCGTCCAAATCACTCCAATCATCGCCATCTCTGTCGGCATCTATTGAATCATCAATACCATCACCGTCGGTGTCTAACCAGCGATTAGCATCAAGTGGGAAGTCGTCTTCTGTGTCCAGATATCCATCGTTGTCGTCATCTGTATCTTCCTCTATTGAACCGGTTAACCCCGATTTGTGTCTGTCCGGAAGGCCGTCTCCATCTGTATCCAAACCCATTGCTGGATCCAATGGCCAAGCATCTACAACATCCTCCACTCCATCTCCGTCATCATCGGTATCTTCCTCTAGAGAAGTAGGGCAATTTGGAATCACAAAAGAATCCGGTCGACCATCTCCATCCGAATCAATGTAGGCGCATGCTTCGTTCGAGAAGGCGTCTTGATGATCTTTCCAATCATCATTATCGTCGTCATCATCCTGATTATCTCCGATGCCATCCATATCATTGTCTACCCATTCTTCGGGGTTGTAAGGAAATGCGTCTTCGACATCAAGATAGCCGTCATCATCATCATCATTGTCTAGATTATTACAGATATTATCACCATCATTATCGTTTGGCATTGAGGTAGCATCAGTTGGAGAACGGCTACAATCCAACTCAATCAAATCTGACCAGCCGTCGTTGTCATCATCCAAGTCCTCATCGATATCATGACAACCATCCGAATCTGCATCATTAGAAGAATCACTTGTCCAATCATTTTGTCCATCAGGGCAATTATCTTCTGAGTTAGAAATACCATCACGGTCATAGTCAGAAATAATTATTCTGATTGCACTAGCATTGTCTACAGGTCCAAGGGTTTGTCCCGCCATCCTAAAGTTACAATCCGCATTATTTTCCTCGCTCGAACATATCTCAAATGTCATCGCTACATCACCATGTGGATTAATTTCTACTTGACTGACATGGGAATTACCTCTGGTATGTTCTCCAATGCCTCTAATCCATTCTCCATTACCTTGTGTATCGACTTTCATTGCCCATCCAATTCCATAAGAGCTACCTTGCCAAGTTTTACCTCCAATATTCAATTCACAAGGCTGAACGTCCCAACAAGCAGAACCGGCAATTACAATCTCCCCATTAGAACCAACACCAGCTGAATGAATTACTGTCCATGCTGTGTCTTCTGAGTCCCACAATCCTTCCCAAGTCTGGGATGTGTGATTCATTATCGCCCACCAGGCATCCGATCCTCCCGAGTTTGTTACAACGTATTCTCCAGCAGTAAAATTCGGAGAATAGTGATTTCCTCCAACTAATATTCTATGGTCGTCCAATTCTACAGTTACTTGGACCGAATCGAAACCACTTCCTCCAATTTGTTCATGCCATTGGTAGGTTCCATTCGCCGAATATTTCGCTACAAATCCATCTTCACTATCTATTTCCTGATTTGGATTGAACCTGAATGAACATGAGTCTAGCCAGGTGGCATCATGGCAAACTGAACCGGCAATCAGCACGCCGCCATCTTCGGTAGCAACTATGCCCTTTTGGTTCAACGCCCAATAACTCCCGTACATATCGTGATCATTGGTAGAACTCCCAAGTGTTTTGATCCAATTTATACCTCCATCGGAGGATAACTTTGCAAAGAAAATATCTGCTCCACCTTTGGACATAGGGCTATTGCCTGTTCCCGAATTAAGTCTACAAGATGAGGTAATATCCATGCAGAATGAACCTAGAAGATATATTTCGCCATTTGGACCCTCGTCTAAACTATGCAGTATATCATTACCAGCAGACCAAAATGCACGAGACCAAATGACATTACCATCGGAACTCATTCTGAAAACAAAAGCGTCCATATTATTTCCTGGCGCTTCTAATAACATACCTCCTCCTTGAAGATAACAATCATTGGAAAGCCAGCAAAATCCTCCAGAAACCAACATATCACCATTTTCTAGAGTGATGATTTCGTCAATTCTATCCCCATAGCCACTATGGAAAAGATGTGATTCTATACGATCTCCTGCCTTATCTAAAACTGAGACATAACCGGGTGCAAAACTGATTGTAGATTCGGATCCTGACTGAGAGGATATTTCACATTCCATAGTTACACTTAGCTCTGTATTTGCTCTACCACATAGGGTTCCTCCGAAGAAGAGGTTTCCTTCTTGGTCAAATGCAAGCGCATTTACAGTATCGTAATGCACGCTTGGGTCGACTAGATGTAATGGACCATCTACGTTTGTTTGGCTATTCATTTCGACTTCTAAAGGATGTAAATTTTCTGTTTCCTGAATGGCCAAAGATAATGACATCAACAGTAGAATGCTTACTGACAGTATGGCGGGTATCTTACGCATGACTTGAAAGAAATTCTCTCGTATTTTATTTTCTCCAATGACGAATCACATTCGATTCAATACGAATCAAAGTAGGACCTTGGGAGATGAGGCTAGTACTTCCTTACTACATCCTTCTTCATACTGTTGGAAATTTTCAGTAAACATTTGCGCTAGAAGGTTTGCCACATTGTCATATCTTTGCTTGTCAGACCATGTCTCTCGAGGTTGTAGAATTTCACTAGGGACACCCTCACATTCTAAGGGTACTGAGAAGCCAAAACGCTCATCTTCTACAAAGATCACATCTTCCAAATCACCGCGTAGTGCTGCATTTAACAGTGCGCGAGTCCAGCGAATTTTGATGCGATTGGATTCACCATATCCGCCGGCCACCCACCCAGTGTTTATGAGCCAACAATTAGCATTTTGCTCGCTAATCTTCTGCGATAACAAATCAGCGTAAATGCTCGGGTGGCGGGGCATAAATGGGGCGCCAAAACAAGTCGAGAATGTCGCCTGAGGCTCAGTTACTCCAATTTCTGTTCCAGCAACCTTTGCTGTATAACCTGACATGAAGTGGTAAGCGGCTTGGTCCGGGGTCAATCGAGAAAGAGGAGGTAGGACTCCGAAGGCGTCGCAAGTCAGGAAAACAACGTTCTTTGGATGGCCTGCGGTAGAATCCTCGGTTCTATTTTCTATGGCTTCAATTGGATAGGACGCTCGAGTGTTCTGGGTAAGAGTTCCATCATCGAAATCTGGAACTCCATCTGAATCTAGGATTACATTCTCCAAGATAGTTCCAGGCATTCGAGTTGTAGCATAGATTTCTGGTTCGTCTTCCTTGGACAAACCGATTAATTTTGCATAGCACCCTCCTTCGAAATTGAATACACCATCATCTGACCAACCATGTTCGTCATCGCCGACTAATGCCCTGTGAGGATCTGCGGAAAGAGTTGTCTTTCCAGTTCCGGATAATCCAAAGAAAAGGGCTGAATCCTCACCATCTGTATTTGCCGAGCAATGCATTGGCATGATACCTCTTTCTGGGAGAATGTGATTCATTATGGTGAAGATGGCTTTCTTGATTTCACCCGCGTAATGAGTTCCGCCAATAATTACCAAACCTCGATCTAAGGCTAATATCACGAATACACCGGAATTAACGCCATCAAATTCAGGGTCAGCAAGTAAGTCCGGAGCGTGTAGAATTGTGTATTCAGGAACGTGATCGCTCAATTGAGAGGGTTCACTGCGAACGAACATATTGTGGAAGAAAGCAGCGTGCCAGGCCTTCTCTGTAACTAGACGTACTGGCATTGCGTAGTTTGTGTCTGCGCCACAATGGGCATCTTTGACGAATAATTGGTCTGCAGAGTCAAGGTGGGATTGCACTTTCTTCAGAAGATTCTCAAACACCCAGCGACTTGTTGGACGATTCACCTTACCCCACCAAACATGGTCTGCATATCCTGGTTCGTCGACTATGAATCGGTCATTTGGTGAACGCCCAGTTCGTTCTCCGGTGGTTGCAAGTAAAACGCCATGAGCAGTCATCTCTGCTTCACCACCCTCTACTGCCCTTCCGTGCAATTCATCGGAAGACAGATTCCAATGTACTGAGCCACTAGGATTCAATCCGTGCGAGGACAGAGGGGTCGCCGAGTCGACGGTTGTGGACGAGCGCGAGGTGCTCTCCATGTATCCCGCCTCAGATGTTTACCTTTCAACCATTACGGATAACCCGTCGAAAGGATTTCTCTAGGATATTGTGATTCAACTAACCCTTGACGGGGATGCGATTATCGTAGAATGCCGTTCCTCGCGAGCGCGTGAACGATGAGAAGGACGACAGCGTGATTCGCGAACGTCGGTTCAAAATCGGTGCAAACATCGACATCGGAGACCTAGGTTTAGGTGATGATTCCGAAGAAGTAGCCGAACCCAATTCACCCTCTTTCGACAAAAATGAAACTGTAGAAGTGGATGAGGCTCTAGGAGATGTCTTCGACCCATTCAAAGAAGCCTCTGGAAAGGAAGCTGGAGCAATATCTTCTGACGGAACAGTGACCAGTGCTCCAGAAGATGACATTGTTACCTCGATGGCAAAAGATGGCGAACGTCGTGTAAATTGGTCGCTTATGGTGTCGATGATATTCGTCTTCAGTCTTTTGAGTGTAGTTGCGGGAACAGCTTTCCCCCCGTTGATTTCACTGGTATTGCTCCTCATTCTAGCGATTACAGGATTCGCTTTAGGGGAACGATGGATTCCCGATAAGAATCTGCATTTGCTTGGTGTTTCTTGGGTCATAATTTCAATGAAAGTTCTCTATGGTCTTGCAATCGAGCTAAATCGTTGGGAATTGGGTGAATTCCTTCCAATTTCTGTGGAAATTCTAGCGATTGTATTGTTATTGCTCGTTGCGCTTAACGTATTTATTGCCTATCGGCACGATCACGATGCAATCGCTGCACAGGCAACTCTCGTTCTGTTGGCAATTGGTTCTACTGCTGGTTCGATTGGAGGAGAGTTAGGAGTCGCAGTGATGATTCTACTGGCTACTTTGTTACTCCATGGTCTTGCATTACACAGAGAATCTGGAAATCTAGCAGCACTAGGAGTTGCGGCTTCTAATCTGTGGATAGGTATGCACGCGATTACGGATGGATTTACTGCAGGTTCATTGGTTATTGAGCCTCTCGATACACCATTAATTCTCTTCCTACTATTGATGCTCGTTTCCGGAATCAACTCTGGTATGGCAGCGCGTTTTGCGCGCGAAGACAACTGGTTCTCACAGGGGTTCAAGGCAGCTGGACTTGGTCAGCCAGGACTTTGGGGCGTATCTATTTCCTTAGGTATGGTTGGAGCATTAATGGCTGTTGCATCAAGTCGAGAAGATTCAGGATATGCATTGGGAATGGTTACCTTCCTGGCAGGGGCGTTTGGAGGTTCATATCTCATAGTAAGGGGTGTTGAACGGCTACGAGTAGCAATCCCTCTAATGACTGGCGCGGCATTATTTTCTCTATTGCTGATATTCGGAGAGGCTACTGAAGCCATATCTCTCTTCGATCGTTATGAGACTTTCACAATTTTTGCAGCTATTCTGACTGGATTCGTTATCTTACGAGATCAGAATCGTGTTACTGACCGTGTCCTATGGGTTGGTTCAGTTGGTGTTCTAGTACTCTTAGTCGTACTAATTCCTGCACAATCCGAAGCAAATGGAGGGGATGGAGGGTTGGCTCTCTTAGGGCTTCTAACCGCGCTCCACATAGGTACTGCGATTCTTGCCATAATGCGGCAGGCACCTTCTTTGGCAGGTGCTACAGTACTGCTTCCTTGGACTTGGGTTTTATTGCAGGAATTTGTAGTCGAATCATTCCGAACCATGATGATTGCCAATGGGTGGAACGATCCTGGAAATCTCATTGATCTAGCTACTACTCCGTTCGCCGCCTACCTCATTATCTCGGTAGTATTGATGCTAATCGTCAATTTACAATTAGGTGAAACTGGTGTTAATTTGGCCGCGGGATTCCTTGGTATTACCGAAGTATCAGCCTCCATTCGAGATTCAGGAGTATTACAATTGTGGGCGATTGGACTGTGGTTACCTATGGTCACAATCGTGGTTATGGCCCATGCCGGTGGTTTTACGGCAATCACACTCTTAGCTGTGGTTTCAGTTGTATCACTATCCCACTTAGGCGCCGAATTTGCTGGTAAAAGACTCGGTGGCCCGATTGCTCTTTTGGGCGTAATTGCAGTCAGTGCCGCTGTCCTAGGCTGGAGGCACGGATTAGACGAAATGTGGATTATTCTCTTGCTCATAGCTACGGCCTCAATCCTCTATCGGGGAGACCCTGAGAATGAACCGGTATTCACCAATGGAATGGCTCTAATGTCTCTTCCATTAATTATTGCAATTTCTACAAAAGATCCTAGCCGCATTCTAGATTCTACCGATTCTATTCCAAATATCGACTTATCATTGACTTCCGTTACTTGCACCGGTTTGGTGATGGGTTTCTATCTCCCACGCGCAGAGAAGATGGAAAAATTGCTCAAACCAGCCGCGGCGGCTCTATGGTTGCTAGTGATTACAATCGGACTTTCGATTCAATTGGAAAATCAAACATCTACCATGGCTGGTATCGGTTTGTTTGCATTAAGCGCACTATGGCTTGTCGCACGAGGAGAGATTAGAGCCGAACTAAAAACACTAACCCAAAGAGAGCAACTTTTGGCAATTGCAGGGCAGGATGAAGTCAAAAAATTGAGTTTGGGAACTGGGCAATTAGATACCTACGATCCCAAGAGACTTGAATTACAACAAAAGCGGAAGAAGAGAAGAGAACTTACCGCAACCGACGATGATTCTGAATTGTATACAACGGATGTTTCACATCGACCAACAATTGTTCTACTAGTTCTCTTTTTGGTGCTTGGTTCGGTTATCGTTTGGAGTCTATTATTCTCCTCTTCACCCCTCATTCTACTTAGCGCCGGAATCTTCGCAACCATATTGGTTGCAATCGCTAGATTACGAACTAAACAACTCGATCTCGATTTACCTACGGTGATGGGAATCGAGATGCCGATTGCATACGCAATTATTGGATTGGTTGTTGCATTGATTTCAGGCCATTTAGGCCCTGGAGCGAGTAATAGGGAACTACTAGATTTAGCAGTGGTTACGATTCTGATTTTGCAATTTGTGATTATTTCCTTGTACCAAAGGGATAACCTACTGGATAGAATTCCTATTGCAATCGACTGGTTTGTTCTACCTCTAGTTCTTGGTAGGATTGTCGGAGCGCTTCTTGTTGAATCCCTACCATTCCCATTCACCGTTAACCCATTCGATGGAGGCCTGATTGGATGGCAGATTCCTTGGCTGCTCCTTGAGGCTTTGTTAATCTTCACAATCTTCATTGATTTGATGATTGATTCGCGGAGGTCAAGTGTCGGAAGAGAAACTCATTTGAGTAGTTCTGGAAGAGGCCTGCGTGCCTTGGCATACGTGATGATTTCTTGGGGTCCTGCTGGAATTCTTGCGGTTGCTAATGCCATATATACAGGACGTAAACACCGGCAAGTTGAGGCTGTAGGGTTGGCAATTATTTGCCTACCATTAGCACTATTCTCGATGGGTACATTCATTCCACAGTTTATCGAGTATCTCGATTGGATTATGCTTGCTGGCGGATTTGTCATGCTTGGATTAGTGGCGGCATCTGTGCCAATGAGAAATGGTCATTGGACGATGATGGCAGCCATTGATAGTCACATTCTGATGTTCGCCGGACTGATTTTAGCCAATATGTGGATAATTTATCCAATCGCTTTATTTGCCATATCAACGACCTTGTGGGTCGTTGGAATATTCCATTTGAGGCGTGTTTTACGAATTTGGGGATTCGGAGACCTCATTCTAGGAATCGCTGCATCACTACTGATGTTAGGTGCTGCTTCATCGATTAACGCAATCGGATTATTCCTATTGCTAACAGTAGTCGGCGCCGAGCTCGCTCTAGTGACTTGGCTGGGGCAAAGACATCAAGAAGCATTGTTACAGGATTGACTATTGGCGACTGGAAATTGATTTCGAATCGTGGATTAGTTGAGTTGGACAGTACTAACCTTGATGACTGACGGGGTGCGGTCGGATATCGTGTCCCGCAGTTGGATATCAGACACTCCCGATGAGGTTGAGCATCCTACTGTACCGCTAGGTATCAACCAAATGGCGATTCCGAGAGCCGCAATTTTGCTCTCATTGGCCACCGCAGCCCTACTAATCGGATCAACTGTGGTGGTTGGCTACAGCGTTTACGTCTTCGTTAAAGAAAATGAGGATGCGTTCTCCGTAACAGATCAAGACTTGTTGAAGGACGAAAATAATCGATGGTACTGGGAAGTAGACCTGTTATTCGACACCTGTGATTCAAGATTAGGTGATTGGGATTGGCCAGACGTTCTATCTGAACAAGATGATGCATTCCTCTATCCTGGTGAATTACGCTGTGACTGGGAGCATCAAGGGAATGGTGATAGGGCAAGCGTGGCGGTATACAATAGAGGGAATCAAACCCTAGATATTGTCCTGGAAATAACCGGTGGAGATGTTGTCTTTGCTTCGGAAGGCGATACTGTCCTTACAGTGAATGGAATAGGCGTAAATGAAACTGCAATTGTAGAAATTCAGTTGAATAATGCAGTAACAGAGCACGATATTCAGATTCAGGCATCACATCTGAATGTTCGAGAAGCGGAAGTTTTACTCGATGTCCATATTTTCGAAGGTTCTAATCCAAGAGATTTACATGCCAGTGATGGAGATAATCTAGAGGTTCATTACAAGGTTTGGGATGCGGATACAGAACAGCTTCTTGACGAAGGCGATTTAATCGTCACCGCTGGCGATGATTCGAACTTCATTCAGGGATTTGGATGGTCAGCAATCGGTCTAGATATCGACGGAGATAGAGGGCTGATTCCTGGTATCGATACTGGAACTACACACGTTACATTACTTCCTCCACCAATTGCCTACGGAAACAGCGATGGGCACGAACTGCAAGAATCTTGGTTGCGATTTGAGTTGAAGGTGGATAGAGCAACCATTTGAGAACCTCTAGACGGGAAAAGGACTTGAGTTCAACAAAGGAGCGGAGTGTATGAACGAGGAGCCAAGTCACTATGCTCTGAACCCGTCAGCTGATCTTGTAAAGAGGGCTTCCAAGGTCGTCAAGTCTGAATCAGCACGCAAGGGTGAACCTAAATTCCACATGACCGAAGAGATGCGGAGGTTGTCCACACCTTGGTCTGTTTCTCAAGTCAGAGCTGAGCAAATTCAAGCTATCGACCTACCAGCTGGAGTAATCCTAGATGCAGCGGCCGGAAGTGGGGTACAACTTATCGCACTGACCACTGGTCTGAAGCGTCCTGGATTAGCCATAGAATTGGACCCGAATATAGGATTACTATGTGCTGCAAACATGCAAATTAATGGAGATGGGAGTGATTTACAGAGAACAATGGATCGTGTTCTGATAGGAGATGGTAAAGATGCTGAGAATGCAATCGTCGCCTATTGGAATAGCCTCAGGGATGCAGGTACTAGGGCACATCCACCGATTGGTATGTTACATCTTGACCCGGCTCGGCCAAGGGATGCTCAAAGACATGAAATTGATGAGATGGAGCCTGCGATTGGACCGTTACTAAAGGCCTGGGCTAATCATCTTGAAACTGGACCACGAGGTCCGGCGATTTTACTGGATTTATCCCCTAGACTAAACGAGGATCAGCGTTCACTTGTCGACGCGGTTATCGAGACAACATTCCCAGGAATCCGAAGGACTTGGGAATACCTCAGCCAAGGCGGAGGCAGAATTGACCGACTATCGGTTTGGATTGGTTCTCTTTCCTCCAAAGAACCCTCTCGATGTATCAGAATGGGTAAGAAGAAAATCATGGCTACGATAGAGGGTAAGGTGGCTGAATCGGAATTGGTTAGCATGAGCTCCCCTCCACCATTTGGTGCACACCTAACTATTGTCGATCCTGCACTTGTTCAATCCGGACTACATGAGGCTTGGCTTGATAGAGCGCTTCCAGAAAATGCAGGTCATTCATGGCTTAAGCTGGAAGGCAGAAGGCCGCTCCTAATCAGCACAGATCCTCTAATCAGAGATGATGAAATCGATGCCTTCGTAATTGCAAGTGGAGAAATTGTTCAGCACAGACTAACCCCCCCAGAACTTCACACAATTGAACAGACTGCTGCTTCTGCTGCCCGTAATGGGATTGGAAAGGTGACCCTTCGATGTAGCCTCGATCCTGACGAGCATCCAACTCTTCAACGGAGATTGCACAAGGCCATGAAGGAATTTGAAGGCGCAAATGGATTCATGGTAGACCTAGATTTGGAAAGGGGTAGTGGAAGTCACACCCTATACATTGTTTGTAAGGAGCAGTGAGTCGATTAGCACATTTAACACCCCGTAGGGGTGGCCGTCTCCTTCAAATATGGAGGGTAGGTCGGCGGGATGCCCTATGAGGGCCATCGGGCAACCGATGAACACGGGGGAACCGTACTATGGCAAAAGTGAATGAAACTGAACTAGGAGATGACTTCTCCTACATCCTGAGACTTGCTGACTCTGATATCGATGGTCTTCGACCGATTGCACAGGGGCTTACTTCGATTAATGGAGTTGGACAGCGATCGGCCGGTCAGATTTGCCGCATGGCGAAAATCGATGGAAACAAACTCGGCGGTCATCTGACCGAAGAGGAGCAAGACAGGATTCGAACAACAATTGACGAATACGCATTGAATGTACCTTGGTGGCTGGTCAATAGACAACGAGATTTGCAGTCTAATGAGGATGCACACATCATCGGAACAGAAGTACGATTGACTCGTGACGATGATGTAGCACGATTGGCTTCAATCAAGACTTACCGAGGAATACGCCACCGCAGCGGACACAAGGTCCGAGGTCAGCGCCTTCGAAGCAATGGCCGCAGTGGTAGCACATTAGGTGTGGAGAGGAAGAAGTGAGGTGGTAAAGTATGGGACATCCTAAGTTTGCACGACCTAAGACACAGACTCCTACTCACCCTTGGAAGGCTGCTAGAATTGAGGAAGAACACGCTCTAAAGGAACAATTTGGCCTGAAGAAGGTTGGTGGAATGCGTGAAATTTGGCGAGAAAAATCGGCCCTAAGGCGTCATCGAAACCAAGCGATGAAACTCATCGGAAGGGTTGATTCATCAGAAGGTCATTTCGCTCAAGAGAAGACTGATTTGGTTGGTTCTCTCGTTCGCAAGGGACTACTAGCCGAGGGATCTAGCATAGACGATGTTTTGCAGATTTCCGTTGAGCACATGCTTGCTCGAAGACTACAATCAGTGGTCTACTACCGCGGACTGGCACCATCTATGCGCGCTGCTCGAAATATGATTGTCCATGGACACATCGCAATTGGTGACCAGAGGATGACCGTTCCTGGATACAAAATTCTGCGACAAGAGGAAGAAATTCTCCAGTACAGTGCAACATCGCCTTACCTAGATGAGAATCACCCATTCCGTGTCGAGATGGAGCAACTCCGAATGACTCGACAGACTGAGGAAGAGGAACTGGAAGAAGTCGGTGGCGTTAGAGCTACCACAGACAATGATGACTTTGTTCAACAGATCAAGGCTGATGCTGAGGAAGCACCCACAGTAGAGGAAACAATTCCAGAAGAAGGGGGCGATGAGTGATGGGTCACAAGGCTGTTTTACATATTTTCAGCACATACAACAATGTGCTAATTACAGCAACTGACCTTACCGGAGCAGAAACTCTGGCAAAGGTTTCAGGTGGACAGGTTACCAAGAAGGGCAGCGATGCCGGTGGTCAGTTTGCAGCAACAAGAGCTGCTGAGAAGATTGCTGAAATGCTAGCAGAGAAGGAATTTGACCAAGTTATCGTCAAGTATCGAGGAGCTGGCGGAAACCGGTCGCACAGTGCGCCTGGTGCTACTGCTGCTATCCGTGCACTAACTCGTGCGGGTGTTCAAATCACTCGCATCGAAGATGTAACTCCAATCCCAACCAATGGGACAAAGGCAAAGGGTGGCCGAAGAGGTCGTAGGGTCTGAGGTGATTATGATGGTGAAAATAGAAGTTCTAGATATGGGACCGGAGAATGCTAAACTATTGCTCAAGGATTGCGACCGAGCATTTGCAAATGCACTACGCCGAACACTAATGTCAGATACTCCAAAGATGGCTATCGAAACCGTTCGATTCCAAATGGGGTCCTTCGATTTGTGTTTGTCATGCGGTCATCTAAATCCTGCTGCTGCAGCTCGTGAATCGTCTGGAGGTTCCGGCTGCAATCAGTGTGGAAAGAAGTTGGAGAAAGAGGGTGTTGACTACACCGTTTGGGAAACCAATGGAGCGCTACCTGATGAGATGGTAGCTCAGCGCCTTGCAATGATTCCAATTCCAACCGACCACGAAATGTTCCATTACGAGGAAACTTGTCCTACATGCAAGGATTTGATTCCGGAAGACCGTGGGTGTCCAACTTGTAACATGATTTACACATGTAAGGCATTTGGGACAGAAGAAGGGATAGCAGTTACCGCTGGCGACATGATTTACCTGGGCGATCAGAGTCTTGAGATCCCCGAACACTACAGATCTATTCCAATTACTAAATTGTACAAGGGACAGATGTTAGAATTCTACGCTACTGCGGTAATGGGCCGTGGAAGTCAGCACGCAAAGTGGTCACCTGTTTGTGGTGTCGCTTTCGCTCCACGTAAAGTTGGACTATTGAATAACAAGACCAAGGCGAAGATTCTTTGGGATCTGAATCTGACAATCAATGCAAAGGATTTCGATAAAGATGGAAGACTTGACGATATTGAGAAGGTTGAGACTCTTGCGAAGGAACTACACCATGTTGGTGATGGAACAGAGACTAAGGCTGAATTCAAGGAAGCAATCACAGTCGAAGACGTTCCTGGGGAGTTCATCTTCAGCTTCGAAACCGATGGTTCCATGAGTCCACAAACTGCACTTGAGATGGCTTCAACTTCTCTCTCGGAGTCATTCGTTTCTCTTGGAGAGGACCTGAAAGCTGTCCTTTGATGCCGGCGTAGTATTCTTGCGGTGCCTCGGAGATGAGGATATATGACTGCGATATTAGGTAGAGGCACCTGCGGGGGTCACGTCACACTACTTTTCACGGTCGAAGACCTCGATGAGGACCCCATTAAGCAAGGTAGCCTAGGTGCTGGATTATGCCTGACTGATGGAGTAGAAGCCATTGCTAGAGGGGAATTGGGTGATTATTCCCTAGAAGTTAAACTCCTAGATGAAAATGGCGATAAAACAATGTTCAAACAGGTGTTAGACCTGTTGAGTGAGGAAATTACCGAGATTGCAGACCATAGTTGGGAAATCGCTGTTCGAAACAAATTACCTTCCTCACAAGGATTTGGAATGTCGGCTGCAGGTGCAATCGCCGCCGCCGCTGCATTCCAAAGAGCCCTGGGTTTACCGCATGAGGAGAGTTTGCGAAGATCGCTTGCGATTGCTCACTTGGTTGAGAGAGGTAATTCGACCGGGCTTGGGGATGTTACTGCACTAGCCGCTGGGGGTGTTGAACGTAGATTAATTCCAGGATCACCTTATTCGGGTCCGGATTTATTGAAAGGACCTGGAAAAGCAGAAGGTTGGAGTCAATCGATACCTTTGGTTTTGGCTTGGCGCGCCAATCCCGGGCGACATACATCTGAGTATATTGATGACGATGTTTGGAAAAAATCGATTACAGAGGCCGGAAAAAAACAGATGGCTCACTTGTCTGATGGACCTTGGGATAAATCACGATGGGCTGAACTTATTGATTCTGCAGATGAATTTTCAAAACAATCTGGATTGAGTGATGATGCATCTCGCTCCGCATTAGTAAAGGCGGGAGAAAATGCGACACTCAGAGCAGGTTTAGATTCAGATACATGTGTTTTATTGTGTATGTTAGGAGAAAGTATTGCCATCATGCCACGTAATATTTCCAAGAATATTTCACTTGAGAAATTACTGTCTGAATTGACAAAAGAAGGCTTAGATGCTACTCTAACTCACATTGGAACTCTATCATGAATGTGAGCCGCCAGACCTCTTTTCGTGAAACTCATTTAGTGGGGTTAAATCTAAAGGACTCGCGTCGAGTAAAATTGCTCCTCTTTGAACCAAAGAACCAGTAAATCCGTGTCTATACACGATTGCTCCTTGGCCATATTCCTTGACATATCTATCAACTTGTTTCTGAGTCTTCTTTCTTGGAAATCTTAGGTCTGCCCCGTAGAAATGCTTTGCGTCAATCCAAGCACAAGGGACTCCATTGATTCGTACGTCATCAAGGAACAGAAGGTCAGGTGTAACAACCGCTCGGCCTTCTGATTCCTTCTGCTCACGGAGTAAATCTTCTTGCCTTCGAAAACGTACGTCAAGGGAATCAAAGTGTGCGCATAAAATATCCTCGAAAACCTCAGCGGCCGTCTGAGTGTCTGATTGATTGACTGAACTTACCTTATCAGCGTCTTCTGCTTTAGCAAATTCTTCTTGGTCACGATCGTTCATTCTCTCTGGATTTTTCAGTGTCTCTTTAATTCGGTTCTTTGACCATCCGCGGCCAGTTAATATTGCCCTGAATGTATTGACGGGAGGTGCATCAAATCGTTGGGAAAGAGTTAGCACTCCCTCGCCCTTATCGTAACGTCTTCGTAATTGGTTTGCATTTCGCATCAGACGTCCGTGTGAATGTACACTTTTTTCTTGATTCAAGGCACCGCGAAGTGAAAGGGCTTGTTCAATGGTTATTGGAAGATGGTCTATTTGACCTCTTATTTCGTCAACTCTTTCTTCGGGAAGGAAGCCAAATTCACCGGATTTACAGACGATGTCACCTACTTTCTTTTGGATATTTTTCGGAACTACATTAGGTTGCCATTTCAATTGTTTTTCTCTTGGAGCAGGGTCGATTGTTTCCGGTAAGCCCATAGGAGGTGGCGACTGATCAAAGCGAGCTAGAGCACGCTCAACAGCATCATTATCGCCCTGTGCCCATGGCCTGAAATCGGCAGCTTTGGCCGATTTTCTTCTAGGTCGACGCCTTCTGCGTCCACTGCCGCCTTCCTTTTTCTCACTCAACGGGACTTGCGACATGATGGACGTCCATGAACCCTCGCGCCGAAGAAGGCCGAATTTCTATCACGAATTACTGGGATATCTCTTTCGATTACGAGCATACAGATCGTAAGCAAAATTACGTATGGGGCTTGGAACGAACCAAATGATTGC
>CENY01056461.1_pt1 | contig 16601 bp, 11 predicted proteins | sample 356181 | NCBI WGS metagenome assembly CENY01 (sample SAMEA2619840, study PRJEB7988) | marine metagenome | isolation source: saline water (ENVO:00002010), including
CCGCACGAGATCGACCGGGATCGCTGGGACTGGGCCACAACCGAAAACAACCCGTTCTGGTGTCCGGACTCAGAGACCGCGGTCGTGTGGGAAGAATTTCTGGAATCGGTGAGGAAAAGCAGTTCCTCAACCGGCGCCGTCGTGGAAATCATCGCGAGCGGCGTACCGGCCGGCCTCGGGGCACCGCTCTATGGCAAGCTCGACGCGGATCTCGCCGGCGCGATGATGAGCATCAATGCAGTCAAGGGTGTGGAGATCGGCGCCGGGTTTGGCGCCGCCGCGCTAAGCGGGGAAGAGAATGCGGACGAGATGAGGATGCGGCGGCGAAAACCAGCGTTTCTATCCAACAACGCCGGGGGTGTGCTGGGCGGAATTTCGACGGGACAGGATGTGGTTGTGCGGTTCGCCGTCAAACCAACGTCGAGCATTTCGGTCCCGCGCCAGACGGTCGATAAGCAGGGAAGGAATGTCGACGTTGCGACCAAGGGTCGACACGATCCCTGTGTCGGTATCCGAGCCGTTCCCGTGGGCGAGGCCATGATGGCCTGTGTCCTGGCCGACCACCTCCTTCGTCACCGCGCCCAGTGCGGGTAGACGGGACTCAAAGCCACACCGAATAATTCGGGAGCGCGCCTCAGGAGGGTGGCGCCTCGTACCGCGCTGCGATGAGGAATTCACGATTGCCTTCGGGGCCCTGAATGGGGCTCTCCGAAATGCCCAAGACACGCCATCCGAGGCGTCGAGCGACGAAGTTCCCAATGCGGGTGCAAACCTCATCGTGAAGCGCTGGATCACGGACCACCCCCTTCTTCCCGACCTGGTCCCTGCCCACCTCGAATTGCGGCTTGATCAGGGCGATCAGGATCGCTGCCGATGCTGCCAGGCTCATGGCCGGAGGTAAGACCAGTTCGAGGCCAATGAAGCTTACATCGCAGACGATAATGTCAACAGGTTGCGGGACCTGCTCGCGGGTGAGATGTCGTGCGTTCGTGCGTTCCAGGACCTCGACCCGTTCGTCCTGGCGCAACTTCCACGCAAGTTGACCATGGCCGACATCGACGGCGTAAACCTTGCGCGCGCCGTGTTCGAGCAGTACGTCCGTAAAGCCGCCCGTCGATGCCCCGATATCGAGCGCCACCGTGCCAGAAACGGACAATTTGAAGTGCTCCAGAGCATGGGCCAACTTAATCCCGCCCCGGCTCACCCAGGGATGGGCGGCGCCCCTGACCACGAGGTCACTGTCTGTCGGCAGGGCCTCACCCGCTTTATCAACGCGACGATCACCGACAAAAACGGCCCCCGCCATGACAAGTGCCTTCGCCTTGTCCCGCGAATCGGCCAAACCGCGCTCTACGAGGAGCACGTCGACACGGGTTTTCGAAGTTTTAGCCATGTGCGCGATCACCACATCACGAACGCGTCACACCGCCGTGCCCGTCAGTCAGGCGCGGGCCGGCGTTTCCACGACTTGATCGAGGCCGAGCGCGGTCAATGCGGTCGTGACGATGTTGGACGCGGTCAAAGCAGCGGCCTCGTACTGTTTTGCCGGAGAATCATGATTCACGAAGAAATCGGGCAGCGTCATCGACCTGACTTTGACACCCTGGTCCAGCAGTCCATCACTGCTGAGGAACTGGAGAACGTGCGATCCGAAACCACCGACAGACCCCTCTTCAATGGTGATCAGCACTTCGTGCTCTCGGGCCAATCGGCGGATCAGATCTTCATCAAGCGGTTTTGCAAAGCGAGCGTCCGCAACCGTCGTTGAGAGACCGCGTGCCGCCAGTTCCTCTGCCGCGGTCGAGCACTCATGCAACCGGCCACCAAACGACAAGAGGGCAATCTTGGTGCCTTCACTGATGATTCGGCCCCTGCCGATGGCTAGCGCCTCACCCCGTTCCGGCATTTCGACGCCCACGCCCTCACCACGGGGATAGCGGAAGGCGGAGGGACGGTCGTCAATCTCCACCGCCGTTGCCACCATGTGGACAAGTTCTGCCTCGTCCGCCGCAGCCATCACGATGAATCCCGGCAGGCACGACAGGTAGGTTACGTCGTATGAGCCGGCGTGCGTCTGGCCATCGGCTCCGACCAAGCCGGCGCGATCGATCGCGAACCTGACCGGAAGTGACTGAATGGCGACGTCGTGAACAATCTGATCGTAGGCCCTCTGCAAAAACGTCGAATAGATTGCTGCGAACGGCTTGTAACCTTCGGTCGCGAGACCTGCCGAGAATGTGACCGCGTGCTGTTCGGCGATACCCACGTCGAAGCAACGTTCGGGGAAGCGATCCTGGAACAGATTGAGACCGGTTCCCGACGGCATGGCCGCTGTTACAGCGACGATCTTGTCATCGCGTTCCGCTTCCTTGATCAGGGATTCCGCGAAGACCTTGGTGTAGGACGGTGCATTGGACTTGGCCTTCACCTGGGTGCCGGTGACCACATCGAACTTCGAGACGCCGTGATACTTGTCGTCGGAGCTCTCGGCAGGTGGATAACCGTGTCCCTTGTGCGTGACGACGTGCACCAGGACGGGGCCCGGCTCTTCTGAATCCCGGACATTCCTCAACACCGGCAACAGATGCTCGATGTTGTGACCGTCGATGGGCCCGACATAGTAGAAACCGAGTTCCTCGAACAATGTACCGCCGGTCACGAATCCGCGCGCGTACTCTTCGGCAAGTCGCGCCGTGCGCTCCACGGGTTCCGGCAGATGCTGGGCCACCTCTTTGGCGAGATGCCTGAGACCGCGATAGGACTGCGAGGAAATCAGCCGCGAAAGATAGGCTTTGAGGGCTCCGACATTCGGTGCAATCGACATGTCGTTGTCGTTGAGGATCACGATGAGCCTATTGGGCATGGAACCGGCATTGTTCATGGCCTCATAGGCCATGCCGGCAGTCATGGCGCCATCGCCGATCACCGAAATCACATTGTTGCTCTTGCCGGCGAGATCGCAGGCGACCGCCATGCCGAGACCGGCCGAAATCGACGTCGAGCTGTGGGCCGCCCCGAACGGGTCGAACTCGCTCTCGCTGCGCTTGGTGAAGCCGTACAGTCCGCCACCCTGACGCAGAGTCCGGATACGGTCACGGCGACCCGTAAGAATCTTGTGTGGATACGATTGATGGCCGACGTCCCAGATCAATCGGTCGTCGGGCGTGTTAAATACGTGGTGAAGGGCGACCGTCAGTTCGACGACTCCCAGTCCCGCACCGAGATGCCCACCCGTGACCGAAACCGCGTCAACAAGCTCGGTGCGCAACTCGTCAGCGAGTTGGCATAGCTGGTCCGTGGTGAAGTCCCGGATATCCGCCGGAACGGTCACGGTATCGAGCAGCGGTGTTTTGCTTTCGTCGGTCAAGCTTTTGATCTCCACCCGCCTATATACACGAGGAAAGCCCCAACGGCACTCAGGAGCGTCGCTCTATAACGAATTTGGCGGCATCCCGCAAAACGCCGACCCTGTCACCAAAAGGCTCGAGGTGCGCACTGGCCTGGTCGGCCAGCATGCGGGCTTGTGTCTGCGCCCGCTCGATTCCCAGCAGTGAAACGAACGTCGCCTTCCCCGCCTCCTCATCCTTGCCAGCAGCCTTGCCGAGTTCTTCCTCGCTGCCCTGGGCGTCTAATAGATCGTCGATGATCTGGAAGGCCAGCCCGAGATCGTGCGCGTAGGCATGAAGGGCATGGCGGAGCGTACTATGGGCCTGACCAAGGATCGTACCGGATTCGCAGGCGAAGGCGATGAGAGCGCCGGTCTTGAGCTGCTGCAAGCGCGTTATCATCGATACGTCAGCCTCGGCATGCTCGAAATCGAGATCGATCATCTGGCCGGCGACCATTCCCCGGCATCCCGCCGCCACGGCAAGTGAGCGGATCAGCTCACAGCGCACGGACGGCCGCGAATGGGTCGCTTCATCCGCCAGCACTTCGAAGGCCAAGGTCAGCAGCGCATCTCCAGCAAGAATGGCCGTCGCTTCATCGTAGGCCACATGCGCCGTCGGTTGCCCTCGGCGCATATCATCATCATCCATGGCGGGAAGATCATCGTGCACCAGGGAATAAGTATGAACGAGCTCAACCGCGGCAGCGACCCGCAGCGCGCAACTCTGGCTCACTTCGAAGAGATCTGCGCTGGAGAGAACAAGAAATGCCCTCAGGCGCTTACCGCCGGCCAGTGTCGAGTATCGCATCGCCGACAACAGTCGTTGCTCGGGACCTTCCACGGCCGGCAAGAGCTTTTCGAGTTCGGCGTTGACGGAGTCGACGGCAGAATCCAGTGCCTGCTCGAATTGTTTCATGGGCGGAGCGCCACGTGTTCCTGTCAATCAGGACAGATCGGCGGGCTCGGCCTGGACGCTGCCGTCAGGACTGAGGACCACCTTCTCGATCTTCTCTTCCGCGGCACGCAGTTTGGCCTCGCAGTGCCGTTTGAGCTGGGCCCCACGCGTGTAGATGTCAATGGACTCCTCGAGACTGACATCGCCCGCTTCGAGACGCTGGACGATATCCTCAAGTTCCGCCAAGGCCTCTTCGAAATTGAGTTTCGCAATATCCGTCGGAATGGGAGTTTCGTCGTTGGGTTTCGCCTTGGCCATGGATCCTCCTGAAGTTGGTGGAGTTTAGGCCCGGCGGCGTCGGTGAACAAGAAAACCTGGCTTGGATGAAATCGACGGTGAATCCAAACGATGAAGTACGGACTCTGTCAGGCCCCCTGCCTCAATTCCGCAGCCTCACCGTTCCCCACTCTACGCCGCCATCAGCTCGCGCACGTGAACATCAACCGAGCGTGCCAGCGCGCCCAGATCGTAACCACCTTCAAGTGCAGAAACGGCCCGGCCACCGCAGCATTCATCGGCAACCGCGAGAAGCTCGCGAGTGATCCAGGCAAAGTCGTCCTCTCTCAACTGGAGCTGGGCCAGTGGATCATCCGCATGCGCATCGAACCCCGCCGAGATCAATAGAATATCGGGATCGAAGTCGCGCAGGGCCGGCAAGATGGTGTTCTGGTAGGCCGCGCGGAATTCCACTGACCCTGCTCCGGCCGCAAGCGGTGTGTTGACGATATTTCCGACACCCGTCTCGCTGGCCGCGCCGGTACCGGGATAGAACGGCGCCTGGTGGCTCGACGCGTAAAACAGATCCTTGTCCGTCTCAAACATATGCTGGGTTCCGTTACCGTGGTGGACATCGAAATCGACGACTGCGGCACGCTGCAATCCGTGAGCGTTGCGCGCGTGAAGCGCGCCGACTGCGACGTTGTTGAACAGGCAGAACCCCATGAAACGGGCCCGTTCGGCGTGGTGACCCGGCGGACGGACAGCGCAAAACGCGTTGTCGCCGGACTGACCCTCCACGACAGCATCCACCGCCGCCACGACTGCACCGGCCCCACGCAGCGCAGCCTCCCCCGACGCCGGCGACACGACGGTGTCAGGATCGAGATGGCGATGCCCTTCTTGCGGAATGGCGGCGAGAACGGTGTCGACATATGCGGGTTCATGTACAAGTGCGATGTCTTCGCGAGAGGCCTGGGGTGCCTCGCGTCTCACCAACTCCCTGAAATGATCCCTATCAAGCACCGTGTGCACGGCGCGTAACCGATCAGGGCTCTCCGGATGGTAGTCACCGGTGTGATGGTTCACACACACCTCGTGGGTGAACATTAGTGTTGTCATTCGCGGCCACCCATCTATTTGATCTAACGAAGTGTTGAGCCCTGAGAGCGCTGTCTATTTGGGGATTTTCGCGGTTAAATGGCGCCCTGACAACGGAGGGGCCGCAATAACTTTGCGACCCCTGGCCATGACTTTGGAGGGTTTCGACCCGATATGACTGCCGACGTTTGTTGAAATGCGGACCTCGAAGCAAATTGTCACCGTTGCCGTTCTAGCGGCACTTGCGGCCACGGCCTGGATCGCCTGCGATAACCTGCCGTGGGGTGAGTCGCCGGCCCAGGGTAAGCAGGGCAAAGGTTTCGGCCAACGCGCCACGCTTGTCGAAGCCGCCGCGGCGCGGCGCGGAAACGTGACGGTGACGGTCGAAGCCGTGGGGACAGCCCGAGCCAACGAAGCTGTCACCATCACCTCGAAGGTTACGGGACTGGTGTCGAAGATCACATTCCGCGAAGGAGGTCTGGTCAAGACCGGCGACGTTCTCGTCGAACTCGACTCGCAGGAGATGGAGGCGGCGCTTGAGGAAAAGAAGGCGGAACTCGACAACGCCATCCGCCTCTACGAACGGGCGCGTGAACTCTACGACCGGCGCAGCGTACCTCGTGCGCAGATGGACGACCGGTTCGGTGACCTGCAGACCGTCGAAGCACGGGTTCGCGCCGAGGAGGCCCGCATCAAGGAATACTACATTCGCGCTCCGTTCAGCGGCCGACTGGGCCTGCGCCGGGTCAGCGTTGGCGCGCTCATCGATCCAGGCACGGAGATCACCACGCTCGACGATACCCGCAAGATCAAGGCCGATTTCCGGGTACCGGAAACAGCCATCCCCCATATCGCCGAGGGACAGGGTGTTGCCGCCAGGAGCGCCGCCTATGCCGACCGCGCGTTCAACGGCAAAGTGACAACCATCGATACCCGTGTGGATCCCGTGACGCGATCCGTTCAGGTGAGAACGATCTTCAACAACCCTGACGAACTCATCCGTCCCGGGATGTTCCTGACGGCTGAATTCGTAGCCGTCATTCGGGAGGACAGCGTGCTGATCCCGGAACAGGCTATTGTCGTCAGCGGGGACAAACAATACGTGTTCGTGGTGGAGAACGATAAAGCCAGCCGCCGGGACGTCGTCACCGGGGAGCACGTGGATGGCGAAATCGAGATCCTCTCAGGTTTGGCGGCCGAGGAACTCGTCGTCGTGGGCGGTGTTCAAAAGATTCGCGAGGGCGCAGCGATCAGACTGGCCAAGCCCCCACAATCCAAATCCAAGCAGGGCATGAGCTAGCGGCCCGACATGATCCTCTCAGACACCTCGATCAAGCGACCGGTTTTCGCGACGGTGATCAATCTCGTGCTGATGATCGGCGGCGCCTTCGCGTTCGACCGGCTCACTGTCCGAGAAGTTCCCGATATCGATCGACCTGTCATTTCGATCACCACGACCTATCGGGGTGCATCAGCCAATATCATCGAATCGCAAGTTACACAGATCGTCGAAGACGCGGTTGCCGGCATCGAGGGCATCAACATCATCACCTCGACCAGCCGCGAGGAATCCTCAGCGGTTTCCATCGAATTCAACATCGACCGGGACATTGATGCTGCGGCCAATGATGTCCGGGACCGGGTCAGCCGTGCCGTGCGCAATCTTCCCGACGAAGCCGACCCACCACGGATCGCGAAGAGTGATTCGGACGCCCGAGCCATCATGTGGCTGACCCTGACCAGCAACAGGCTCAACCACCTCGAACTCACCGACTATGCCGATCGATTCATCACCGACAGGCTATCTATTGTGCCGGGAGTCGCCTCGGTGCGAATCGGAGGCCAACGTCGATATGCCATGCGGCTTTGGCTCGACAAACGGGCGATGGCGGCCCGGCGGATCACCGTCCAGGACGTCGAAGATGCGCTGCGCCGCCAGAACGTCGAACTGCCGTCCGGCCGAATTGAATCGCGCCAGCGCGAAATCGCCGTCCGAACCGAGTCGAATTTGAGGACGGAAGAACAGTTTCGCGATGTGGTCGTAAGCGAAGGTGATGGCTACTTCGTCAGGCTGGGCGAGATCGCGCGCGTCGAGTTCGGCGCCGAAGACGACCGCAGCGAATTGAGGATAAGCGGCACGCCCGCGGTCGGCCTCGGGATCATCAAGCAATCCAAAGCCAACACGCTCGACGTCGCGAACGGTATCAGCGCCGAGGTAGACCGGCTCCAGGCAGGCCTTCCCGAGGGTGTGAACCTCGAGGTCGCCTATGACCAGTCGCGGTTCATCAGCCGGGCGATCGAAGAGGTGTTCATCGCCATCGGCGTCGCCCTGTTCATGGTGATCGCGGTGAACTTCATCTTCCTGAGATCGATGCGGGCAACCATCATCCCCGCGGTCGCCATTCCTGTGTCTGTTATCGCCTCATTCATGGTTCTGGCCGCGCTGGGTTTCTCCATCAATATCCTCACGCTTCTGGCCCTCGTGCTGGCAATCGGACTGGTAGTCGACGATGCGATTGTCGTTCTAGAAAATATCCATCGGCGCCTCGAAGCGGGAGAGCCACCCTTGCTGGCGGGGTTGCGCGGCGCTCGGCAGATCGCCTTTGCCGTCATCGCAACGACGGTCGTTCTGGTTGCCGTGTTCGTGCCGATTTCATTCATGGAAGGCGAAACCGGCCGGCTGTTCCGGGAATTCGGCATCGCGGTGGCGGCGGCGGTCATCTTCTCGAGTTTCGTCGCCCTCACCCTCACCCCGATGATGTGCACAAAGCTTCTGAAGAAGCCCGAGGAGGAAAGTGCCTTCTTCAAATGGACGGAAACCGGTTTCGAAAAGCTCCACCAGGTCTATCGCTGGCTACTGGTGCGGGCGCTGGACATGCCCATTGTGATAGTTGCCCTCACCGTCGGCGTTTCGGGGCTGGCCTATGTCATGTTCCAGGCAACGCCGAAGGAATTCGCCCCGGTCGAAGACCGCGGCGCGATCTTCATCCCCATTTCTGCACCGGAAAGCGCCAGTATCGAGTACACCCGTCGCTATGTCAGGGAAATCGAGCAACGCCTGCAACCCATCATCGATCGGGGAGATGCCAAGAACTTCCTAGCCATTGTCGCACCTGGCTTCGGCCGCCCGGGATCCGTCAATCGGGCCTTCGCCATCCTACGACTGAAACCCTGGGACGAACGCACCGTCAAACAGCAACAGGTCACCAAGGAGATATTCCCCAAACTTCTGAGTGTCCCGGGTGTACGCGCTTTTGCAGTCAATCCGTCCAGCCTCGGGCGTCGCCGTTTCGGGGCGCCGATCCAGATGGTCCTTGGCGGTCAGGATTACGACGAACTTCTGCAGTGGCGGAATCAGGTGATGGCGCGCGCGCGCGAGAACCCCCAGCTACTCGGTGTCCAGTCGGACTTCCAGGAGAACCGGCCTCAACTGCTTGTCGACATCGACCGGAACCGCGCGGCCGATCTGGGCGTCTCGATCGATGACATCGGGCGCACTCTCGAAACCATGCTGGGTGCGCGGTTCGTCACAACGGTCGACGTGGGCGGGAAGCTCTACAACGTGGTGCTGCAGGCCCGCGCGGAAGACCGCACTCGACCCGGCGATCTGAGCAACATCTACGTGCGATCGCGAACCAACGAGGAGTTGATCCCCCTTTCTAACCTGGTTTCATTCCGAGAGACCGCAGGCGCTCGAGAATTGAAACGCGTGGACCGCATGCGCGCCATCACCGTCACGGCCTCACTCGCGCCGGGTTACACCATGGGCGAAGCCATCGAACAATTAACCGAAATCGGTGTCGAAGAGCTTCCCGTGACCGCGCGTGTCAGCTGGGATGGCGCGTCACGCGAGTTCAACGAGTCGTCAACCTCCCTTTTCGTCACGTTCGGACTGGCGTTGCTGATCGTATTTCTTGCGCTCGCAGCCCAATTCGAGAGCTTCGTCCACCCCCTTATCATCATGCTCACAGTACCGCTGGCGGTCACCGGTGCCCTGGGGTCGATTCTGATCTTAGGACTATCACTGAACATCTACAGCCAGATCGGCATGGTCATGCTGATCGGTCTCACCGCCAAGAACGGTATTCTGATCGTCGAATTCGCCAATCAGATGCGGGATGAGGGACGCGAACTGCATGAGGCGATTCGCGAAGCTTCGATCACCCGCCTGCGCCCGATCCTGATGACCAGCATCGCAACTGCATTCAGCGCCATACCCCTGGCCACCGGTAGCGGCGCGGGCGCCGAGGCCCGGCGCGCACTTGGCACCGTGATCATCGGCGGCGTCAGCTTTGCAACCCTGCTGAGCCTGTTCGCTATACCAGTACTGTACCTGCTGCTCGCCCGCTACACGCGGCCCGCGGGCTATATCGCGCGCCGGCTAACGGCCCTGGAAACCAGGCATCGCGACAAGGGCGTTCAGGCGGCAGAATAGGACCTGCGCAAACCCAACTTTTCAGGTTGTCAGGAACTTGCGGCCTCGATCTTCGCCTGTTCCTCTGCCACGAGTTCTTTTTTGGAGAGCTTGCCAATCATCGTTTTGGGCAAGGCGTCGCGGAACTCAATGTGTTTAGGCAATTCGTGACGGCCTAGTTTCTCCTTGAGGAATGCGGTCAGTTCCTCCTGGGTCAGCGCCTGCCCTTCCCTCAATTTCACGAAGGCCTTCACGCTCTGACCCTGATATTCGTCGGGAACACCAATCACTGTCACCTCTTCCACGGCAGGGTGCTGGTAAATTCCATCCTCGACATTCCGGGGGTAGACGTTGAAGCCGCTGACGAGAATGAGATCCTTGATGCGATCGATGATGAACGTATAGCCATCTTCGTCGATGTATCCGACGTCTCCCGTGCGCAGCCGACCATCGACGATGACCTCACGTGTCGCTTCTTCGTTTCGCCAATAGCCCGCCATGACTTGAGGCCCTGTGATGCAGATCTCACCGGTCTCGCCCTGGGGCAGAACCTTCGTTGGATCTTCACGATCGACAATCTCGATCGCCGTTCCTGGTAAAGGAAGACCAATCGAGCCGGCCTTGGCCTGGTCCGTGAACGGATTACAGGTCGCGGTCGGAGAACACTCAGTCAGGCCGTATCCTTCAACCAACTTGCAGCCCGAAAGTTGCTCGAAACGCTGCTTGACCTCCACGGGAAGCGGAGCTCCACCGGAAATACAGGCTTTGATGGACTTGAGATCAAACTCCTGAAGCTTGGGGTGCGCATTGATGGCTCCGAACATGGTCGGCACACCGTCAAACACGGTGGGCTTCTTCTTGTTGATGTCTTGCAGGACCGCGTCGAGTTCGAAACGTGGGTGCATGATTATCACCGCACCGATATAGATGCTCATGTTCATGACGGCAGTCATGGCGAAGACATGGAAGAACGGCAACACCCCCATGATTCGCTCGACACCAGGTTCGAGTCCCGGGAACCAGACCCCGCACTGGACGGTATTCGTGTAGATATTTGCGTGAGTCAGCATGGCTCCTTTGGGTACGCCCGTGGTGCCGCCCGTGTACTGCAACACCGCCACATCCTTGTCGGGATCGATTGTGGCGGGTTCGTAGGCGCCGTCGTTGTTGATCAACTCCTCAAAGGGAATGTGGCTGGGTTCGTTCGGGGCCCGCACGACGTCGCGGTGCTTGACCAGCGGAAACAGCCAATTCTTGGGAAATGGCAGCACTTCGCTCATGGTACCGACAACCAGGGACTTCAACCGGCTCTGCTCGAGCATGGCTTGCGCCTTTGGATAGAGCGCCACAAGGTTGAGGGTGACCATGATGTCGGTCTGGGAATCCTCGATCTGTTGCAAGAGCTCCGGCTCTGAGTAGAGCGGGCTGTAGTTCACAACGGTGCCGCCCGCTTTCAGAATCGCGTAGTAGCACACCACGAACTGCGGGCAATTGGGCAGGAAGAGGCCAACCTTGATGCCTTTACCGACGCCCAGTTTCTGAAAACCAGCCGTCGCCCGGTTTATGAGTTGGTCGAGCTCGGTGTAGCTGTAAACCCTGCCCAGAAAATCGAGACACGGGCGCTGCGGGAACTTGTCGACGGCGTCATCGAAAAGCGTATAGAGCGCTTTCGCGGTTATCGGCATGTTCCAATCCACGCTGTCGGGGTAACTCTTCAGCCAACTGTGCTCTGTCATGACGAGGTTCCTGAGCTGCAGGTTTGAGGCCCGGACGCCTGGTTACGCCGGAACGCGTTCTTGCTCTGCCGGTAAAAGACCCGCGAGACGACCGTTCACGATCTCCGTCGCTTCGGAAATGATCCGATCGACGAGTTCTTTGACAGTGGGGACGTCTTCGATGAGTCCAACTGTCTGTCCGCCCCAAATGATCCCGAGGTCGAGATCGCCGGTCTCGAGGACTTCGCGGCTTTTCTCGCCGGATACGTAGGGGATGAGATCCTCGATCGTGTGATCAGGGTTCGTTGTCTCCACTTCCCGAATTTTTTCAGCGACGCTGTTCTTAAGAATTCGAGCGGTGTTGCGCAGATTGCGAAGGATCAAAACCGTATCGCGCTCCGTGCACTGGACCATGAACTGCTTGACGTTGTCATGGACCGGCGCTTCCTGGGTCGCCACCATCCGCGAGCCCATATTGATCGCATCTGCGCCGAGCGCCAGAGCTGCAACCAGACCCCGCGCATCGGCGAATCCGCCCGAAGCCACGATGGGAATCTCGATCTGGTCCGCCGAGGCGGGCAACAGGATGAGGCCGGGGATATCATCCTCGCCGGGATGACCTGCGCATTCGAGCCCGTCAATGCCAACTGCGTCGCAACCAATGCTTTGCGCTTTCAAGCCGTGCCGTACCGATGTGCACTTGTGCAGCGTCTTCGCGCCCGCCGCCTTGAAGATGGGCATCAGGGGCTCGGGATTACGACCTGCCGTCTCGATGATCTTCACACCCGAGTCAACCGCAGCATGAGCGTATTCGTCGTAAGGGACCGGTGTCAGGGTCGGCAAAATCGTTATGTTGACGCCGAACGGCTGGTCAGTCATATCGCGCGTCCGCTGGACTTCCTTAGCCAAATCTTCAGGCGTCGGCTGGGTCAACGCCGTAAGGAAACCCAAGGCTCCCGCATTGGCGACGGCGGAGACCAGTTCGGCCTTGCCCACGCCCTGAAGTCCGCCCTGAACGAGCGGATGCTCGATCCCGAATAATTCGGTTACACGCGTTCTGAACATCGTCCTCTCCGGTTCGTCTGATCTGCCAAATCGTCCGAATTTGCACCCCCGCGGACCATGATCCGGTACGCGCGGCAAGGCCAAAACAACTTGATCAATCCCGCGCGACTACATCATGTCGCACGCTTGAATTCAACTTGGCCCGGAATGCCTGCGCACCCGACACCAACCTATTCGCCGCGAAATTCCGGAGGCCGCTTCTGCATGAACGCCATCATGCCCTCGGTAAAGTCATCGGTGGCCGCGCAGTGGGCAAAGCTCTCCTTCTCCGCCTTCAACTGGACTTCCAGATCCGATGTCAACGACGCCTGCAGCAACGCCTTTGTGCGCCCCAGGGCAATCGTTGGGCCTTCCGCCAGGCGCAGGGCCAGAGATCTGCTCTCTTGCTCCCGGTCAGCGGGCGCAACGACCTTGTTCAAGATGCCGAGTGACAGGGCGGTTTCAGCATCAAACCTGTCACCCAACATGGCGATCTCCATAGCCTTTTTGAGTCCGACAATTCTCGGAAGACAGTAGGTGCCGCCCCCATCCGGACTGGTCCCAATCTTGATATAGGCAAGTGTAAACACGGCATCGTCCGCCGCGATCGCAAGATCACAACCCATGGTGATCGACAACCCGGCACCGGCAACCGCACCATGGACGCTGGCGATGACCGGTTTGGAAAGCGTTTGCATGGCATTGACGACGACGTGAAACCGTTCGATGAACATCCGAAACTGTTCCTGCCGGGTTTCAACATCTGCAGTCACCCAATCCTGCATCAATTGAATGTCTCCACCGGCACAAAAGTGATTGCCTGCGCCTTGAAGTATCACGCAGCGAACGTCCGGATCCTCATCCGCCCGTTTGAAACCCGCCGCCAAACCGTCAACCATATCGCCGCCCAAAACGTTGAGCCGGTCCGGCCAGTTCATGGTGAGCGTCAGGATGTTATCGGCGACGTCTTGGGTTACCGCATCGGTCATTGAGTCCTCCGAGGCTAAAGTGGAATGACGCAATCCGCGACGGGTTCGCAGGCTGCGACTAGTTCGCCATGTGTTCCGGCTCGATGGCAAACAAGAGCTCAGCGCCACGCGTCACCGGACCGAGCAAGGCACCGGCACGCGGTAGAACATGATCTCCATAAAACCGGGCCGTCGCGATTTTGGCACTGAGGAACTCGCGATCACTACTGCCATCGGCCAAACGCCGTTCCGCAGCCAGCGCCGCGCGCGCCATCAGGTAGCCCCCTGTCGTCACGCCCAGCATGCGCAGGTAATCGGTGGCGCCACCCGCCCAATCGTTGGCGGCGCCTGCACCGCGGGTTTCGATCATCCAGTCGGTCGCCGCCGCGAGATCTTCAACGGCCGCCGCCAGGCGATCTCCCAGATCCGAAGTTCCATTGGAACCCGAACCAAGATCGCCGACGGTCGCTCGCATATCATCCAGCAATCGACGCACATGGACGCCGTCATCGTACGTCAATTTCCGTCCCACGAGATCGAGGGCCTGAATACCGTTGGTTCCTTCGTAAATCGGCGTAATACGGGCATCGCGGTAATGTTGGGCGGCACCGGTTTCCTCGATGAATCCCATGCCGCCATGCACCTGAACACCGATGGACGCCATTTCGACACCGATGTCAGTCGCCCACGCCTTGACCACCGGCGTCAGCAACTCGACCAACCCCTGGCTTTTGCGGCGCTGTCCCTCCTCGGAGTGACGCTCGGCAATATCAAGATGCGCGGCCGTGAAATAGGCCAGTGCCCGCGCGGCCTCGGTCGTCGCCTTCATCGTCATCAACATGTGACGCACGTCCGGATGTTGGATGATGGGTACCGCATCCTTCCGAGACCCATCCACCGGGCGCCCTTGCACACGTTCCCGGGCGTACGAAAGAGCCTGCTGGTAAGCGCGGTCCGCGATAGCGATTCCTTCGAGACCAACATCGAGGCGCGCCATGTTCATCATGGTGAACATGCAGTGCATACCGTCGTATTCCTCACCAATCAGGTATCCGATGGCACCTTCCGAATCCCCAAATGACATGACCGCGGTGGGGCTCGCATTGATTCCCAACTTGTGCTCGAGCGAGACACAGCGAAGATCGTTTCGCTCGCCCAGGGATCCGTCCGCATTGACCAGGTACTTCGGGACAATGAAGCATGAAATTCCCTTCGATCCGGGTGGCGCGTCAGGCGTGCGTGCCAACACCATGTGAATGATGTTGTCGGCCATCTCGTGCTCGCCCCAGGTAATGAAGATCTTCGTTCCGGTAATCCGGTAGTGGTCGCCCTCTGGCACGGCGCGAGTCTTGAGAGCGCCAACATCAGAACCGGCGTGAGGCTCTGTCATGTTCATGGTGCCGGACCACTCACCGCTGATCATTTTCGCCAGGTATGTTTGCTTCTGCGCCTCTGTTCCGTGATGGATCAGAAGGTCGACAGCGCCATGGGTGAGCATCGGGCACAGACTGAACGAAAGATTTGATGCCGCGACCATTTCACTGACCGCTGTACTGACCGCCCGCGGCAGCCCCTGCCCCCCGTACTCGGGATCGAACGCCACGCTGCACCACCCGGCCTCGACAAATTTGCTGTAGGCTTCCTTGAACCCCTCGGGGGCGTACACCACTCCGTTCTCGAGCCGACTACCCGACAGGTCCCCTGAACGGTTCATGGGCGCGAGTTCGTTCGCGGCAAATTTGCCCGCCTCGCCGAGGATGGCATCAACGAGATCAGCCGCTACATCCTCATAACCCGGAAGTCCGGTGAGCGCCTCAAGGCTCGCTATTTCGTCGAGGACGAAACGCATTTCACGGACTGGCGCTACGTAATCGCTCATTGCATTCCTCGTGAGTGCAGGACATTTAAATGCAATCGAATTACATATGGCACGGAATGGTGACGTGGGCAAAGTACCGCCTGAGTGCTGACAAATTTCAGAGGATTCCAACACCATCGCTGCGGTAGAACCTCAGTGATGAGACGTCTTGGTAACTCTCGAGATACGACCCCCAGGAGGAATGCGTGAGCAAGAGTGGGCGCATCACCCCCGATCTCGCTGTGATCGAGCAGGTGTCGCAGACAACGATCAGGAAGTCCGCCGCGCTGCTTAGAGCAGGACAGCTGGTCGCCTTTCCGACAGAGACCGTCTACGGGCTGGGGGCCGATGCAACAAACGATACTGCCGTCGAAGCCGTGTACGCAGCGAAGCGGCGTCCGAAGTCCAACCCGCTGATCATTCACGTGGCGGACGTGGAGGGCGCCCACCGCATCGCGGAATTGGACGAGCGCGCGAAAAAATTGGCCCGTGAATTCTGGCCAGGACCGCTCACAATGATATTGCCGCGGCATCCTCGGTCCGCGGTGTCGACAAGTGCATGTGCGGGCTTGAGCACAATTGCAGTGCGAATACCGGCCAATGAAACGGCACTTGCACTAATCCGGGAAACTGGACGCCCCATCGCCGGACCAAGTGCCAATGCGTCAGGTAAAACCAGTCCGACGATTGCGGAGCACGTCGTTCAAAGTCTTGGAGAAGTCATCCCCATGGTGCTGGATGATGGTCCTTGCCGGATTGGTATCGAATCCACCGTGATCAATCTGAGCGGAGCGAAAGCCGTACTCATGCGACCTGGCGGGATTACCGTGAGCGACCTGGAAGCGTTGATCGGGCCCATCGCAATGCCCTCCGCCACGACTGAAGCTGATCACGCGTCACCGGGCAGAGCCCAAAGCCACTATGCGCCAAAATTGCCCGTCA
>CENY01169630.1_pt1 | contig 16572 bp, 13 predicted proteins | sample 356181 | NCBI WGS metagenome assembly CENY01 (sample SAMEA2619840, study PRJEB7988) | marine metagenome | isolation source: saline water (ENVO:00002010), including
CTAAACATGGAAACCACATCCTGTAGAATTACAACTGAAGACCCGGAAAAATCATCTAAAGCGCAGGAACAAATAATTGCAGAATTTGAAGGCGATAGCTTGACTATTGGCTATAATGCCGATTACCTAAAAGATATTGTAACACATGTTTCAGGGGAAAAACTGTTGGTTGAATTCAGCACCGCCATCAGCGCCGCACTATTTAGTTCAGATGCTATAGATGAAAATATTGACAGCCTAATGCTATTGATGCCTATTCGATTGAATGATTAAACTGGCGGTTGATTCTAAGACGTGGCCATACAAGACCTTCAACTGGTTTCCTTTAGAAACCATGATCAAAAAGAATTCAACTTCATTCAAGGCTTAACAGTGATTTGGGGTGAAAATGGTTCCGGAAAAACATCAGTTTTGGAGGCGATTCATATATTATCATATGGCAAGAGCTTCCGAACCCATAAACAACGAGAATTAATTAAAAACTCAGAAAGTTCATTTATTGCCAGGGGTGACTTTTCCACTAATGGTCATCGAGACAATGTAGCAGCACAAGTAACACAAACAAATGGACAAAAATTGAAACTAAACGGAAAACTTTTGTCAGGTAGAAAGGCATTACTTGGTCGAAATAATGTAGTTGTGTTATCACCGGAAGAACAATCTGTGACAAAGGGTGCACCAAAAGAACGCCGCCAATTTTTTGATAAAATGTTTTCTGTTGTGTCAAAAGAATACGTGGATTGTTTACAAGATTATAGCCGAATTTTAAAACAAAGAAATGCCGCATTAATTTCGGTAAAAGAAAACCAGCAACCAATGACAAGCATTCAAAGCTGGAACGAACAACTAGTAGAAAAAGGGCAGCAGCTTTGGTCTTTTCGGTTTGATTTCATTTCTGAATTTAAAGTGTACCTAAAACATATTATTTTTTGTTACGATAATTCAATTGACTTGAATTTGCGCTACTTAGATTGTGTCCCAACTGTTGAAACATATCAGTTAAAAATAAAAGATTCATTACAAAAGGATATTACCATGGGCAGAACAAGCTATGGTCCACACCGAGATGATATTTCTTTGATTTGGGAAAGTCGGGATTTGAGAAGTTTTGGATCTCAGGGAGAACATAAGCTTTCCTTGGTTTTTTTAAAATTATCAGAAATGATATTTATTAGAAAAAAAACTGGCTCTCATCCGACATTATTGCTGGATGATCTTTTTGCAAAGTTGGACCTAGAAAGAAGTAAAAAGATAGTGTCTTTACTGCAAAATCTAGAAACAGAAACTGGTGAGCAAGTACAGACCATCGTGACGACGACAGATATTGTAAACGTGGAACAAAGTGGTCTTTTAGACGGTCGAAAAAAAAATAAAACATATCATTTGGAGCGCTTATGCAGCACATAGGCGGCCCTCTGAAAAAGTTCTTAAAAACATCTGGATTGGAAAAAGGGGTTATGCAGCAGAACGCCTTGGAAGTGTGGCCCGATGTGGTAGGTGAAAATATATCTAAAAATACACATCCAGAAAAAATTGAACATGGTATTATGACCGTACGAACAGAAACACCAGCATGGCGCCAAGAACTCCAGTTTCAGAAAAAAGAAATCATTACAAACCTAAACAAACAATTAAAAAAAAAAGTGATTAAGGATATTCGATTCATATGAGCGCAGAAGCACAAACAGCCACTACGCAATATAGCGCAGAAAACATTAAGGTATTAGAGGGGCTCGAAGCGGTTCGTAAGCGCCCGGCCATGTACATTGGCGATGTAGGAAAACGTGGTCTACATCACCTTGTTTATGAAGTGGTAGATAATTCCATTGATGAGGCCCTTGCGGGTTATTGTACAAAAATAATAGTCACCTTTAATGCAGATGGATCTGTGACAGTGGAAGATAATGGTCGTGGTATTCCAGTAGATATTCATAAAGAAGAGAAGAAACCAGCGGTTGAAGTAGTTATGACTGTTCTACATGCAGGTGGAAAATTTGACAAGGGGTCTTATAAGGTTTCTGGTGGCCTCCATGGTGTAGGTGTATCGGTAGTAAATGCCTTATCTGAATGGTTGTGGGTGGAGGTAAAGCGAGATGGGAACGTTCATCGCCAAGACTATAAAATTGGTGATCCTCAAAATAAATTAAAAGTGATTGGCAAAGCAAAGAAAACAGGAACAAAAGTTTGTTTTTATCCTGATACTACTATTTTTAAAACCATTGTTTTTGAATATGATATTATTGCCGAAAGGCTTCGTGAGTTAGCATATCTCAATAGTGGCCTTGAAATTGTTTTAAAAGATGAACGGACAGAAGATGGTGAATCAGATTCTTTTAAATATAAAGGAGGCTTAAGTGATTTTGTTAAGTATTTAGACGAACACAATAATCCAATACATAATAAAATTATTACGGTTAGCAAAGATGATGGTGATGTCCCGGTAGAGGTTGCCTTAAGATATAGCAATACCTATAATGATAACATTCTTACTTTTGTGAATAATATTAATACCATTGAGGGCGGGACCCATCTGTCGGGTTTTCGGTCTGCATTAACAAGGGCAATGAATAACCATTCATCCAAAAACAATTTGATCAAAGCCAAAAAAAATGAAAAGATCAGTTTAACGGGAGAAGATTTTCGTGAAGGTTTAACGGCTATCATTAGCGTGAAGGTCGCTGAACCTCAGTTTGAAGGACAAACTAAAACAAAACTCGGAAACGGCGATGTGAAGGGAATTGTGGATAAAGTTGTTTACGAAGGAATACTTGATTTTCTAGAACAAAACCCATCAATTGGACGCAGGGTAATTGAAAAAGCATTGTTGGCGGCTCGGAGTAGATCGGCAGCTCGTAAAGCACGTGAACTTATACGAAGAAAAAGCGCATTGGGCGGTTCATCTTTGCCTGGGAAATTGGCCGACTGCTCCAATCGTGATCCTGTTTTTTGCGAATTGTATTTGGTTGAGGGGGATTCAGCAGGTGGATCAGCAAAGCAAGGAAGAGATCGAAGGACCCAAGCTATTCTTCCCCTGAGAGGAAAAGTTATTAATTCGGAAAAAGCCAGGGTAGATAAACTTCTTTCCAACAATGAAGTTCAATCAATTATAACAGCCTTGGGCACAGGCTTTGGTGGATCTGAAGATGATACAGGGGAAAAATCTGCAGGAGACTTCAGTATTGAAAATCTAAGATATCATAAGATTATAATAATGACTGATGCTGATGTTGATGGGTCACACATTCGGACCCTATTACTTACTTTTTTCTATAGAAAAATGAAAGAAATAATTGATGGTGGTTTTCTCTATCTTGCGCTACCTCCCTTATATCGTGTCTCTCAAGGTAAAAAAGAACAATACTCTTATGATGATAATGAACGAGATCTTATGATTGAGAGGATGCAAAAAGAGAACAAAAACACGAAGGTGTCTATTCAACGCTATAAAGGGTTAGGGGAAATGAACCCAGGGCAACTATGGGAAACAACAATGGATCCAGAACGCCGAACCTTAATGCAGGTAACGGTTGAAAGCGCCGCGGAAGCAGCAGAAACATTTCAAAATCTAATGGGCAGTGATGTGGAAGCAAGGCGGACTTTCATTGAAAAAAATGCCAAGTTTGTAGTCAATCTCGATGTTTAATATTTTAGGAATAATTTATGGTTGATTTTAATAGAGATAACACCCTGCCACGTGATATCGTGGATGAAATGAAAGAGAGTTACCTAAACTACTCTATGTCGGTAATTGTATCTCGAGCCCTGCCTGATGTGCGGGATGGCCTTAAGCCGGTTCATCGAAGAATATTGTATGGCATGAGCGAATTGGGCTCCAGCTGGAACCGTCCCTATAAAAAATCCGCCAGAATTGTAGGAGATGTTTTGGGTAAATACCATCCACATGGGGACAGCTCAGTTTATGATGCTTTGGTGCGTATGGCACAAGATTTTTCCATGCGCTATGAACTAGTAGATGGACAGGGAAACTTTGGTTCCATTGATGGCGATAATGCTGCCGCGATGAGATACACTGAATCACGAATGACAAAGCTTTCTAGTGAAATGTTAAAAGACCTGGAAAAGGATACGGTGGATTGGGAACCTAATTTTGATGAAACACTGAAAGAACCATCGGTTCTACCATCTAATGTGCCAACTCTTTTGGTAAATGGATCTGAAGGGATTGCGGTTGGAATGGCAACAAAAATACCGCCACATAATTTAAACGAAATTATCAATGGACTGATTGCTTTAATACTAAATAAGGATATAACAACTGACGAGCTAATGACTCATATTAAAGGTCCTGATTTTCCCACCGCGGGACTTATTATGGGTATGGATGGATTAAAAGATGCATATGAAACTGGTCGTGGAAAAATAAAAATGCGAGCACGGGCACATATTGAATCAAGCAAAACGGGGAAAGACAGCATTGTAATTACTGAGGTTCCCTACCAAACCAATAAAGCCAATTTGGTTGAAAAAATTGCAGATCTTGTTCGGGATAAAAAAGTGGTGGGCATTACAGACCTCCGAGACGAATCAGATAAAGATGGTATTCGAGTTGTGATTGAAACGAAGAGGGATGCAGTTCCCGAAGTAATTCTGAATCAACTCTACAAACACACTCAACTTCAGGACACATTTGGCATTATTCTTCTAGCGTTAGTAGATGGTATTCCAAAGATAATGCCTCTGAAAACGGTATTGCAACATTTTATTGATTTTCGCCATGAGATTGTGGTTCGCAGAACAGAGTTTGATCTAAAAGAAGCAGAAGCCCGTGCGCATATTTTAGAGGGTTTAAAAATCGCACTGGACAATATTGATGAAGTGATTGCGATTATCCGCGGTAGTAAAGACCCAATACAAGCTAAAGAAGGTCTGATGAATAATTTTAATTTATCTGAGATTCAGTCTCAGGCAATTCTGGATATGCGCCTTCAAAAACTCACCGGATTAGAGGTGGACAAAGTAGTAGCTGAATATAAAGAAGTCATCAAACTGATTGCTCATCTGAAAGGTATTCTTGAAAGCAGAAGCCAGCGCATGGATATTATTAAAACAGATCTGTTGGAAGTTAGAGACCAATACGGAGACGAAAGAAGAACCGAAATTATCGCGGTTGATGCAAACTTTTCTATGGAAGATATGATTGCTGAAGAAGAAGTTGTTCTTACTATCACCCACCAGGGCTATATCAAAAGAACTGCGTTAAACACGTACCGAACCCAGCGTCGCGGTGGCCGGGGGGTGCAGGGCGCTATGAGCAAGGAAGAAGATTTTGTTGAACATTTATTTATAGCCAACACCCATAATTATATGCTCTTTTTTACTGATCAGGGGAAATGCTATTGGTTGAAAGTATATGATATTCCTCAAGGAGGAAGGGCCGCACGTGGCCGCGCTGTTGTGAATTTAATTGGCTGTGCACCTGGTGAAAAAGTAGAAGCGTTTGTTAGTGTGAAGGAATTTGATGATGACCATTTTATAGTTATGGCTACCCAAAATGGTATCGTAAAAAAGACGGTATTATCGGCTTATGGTAAACCACGTAAAGGCGGTATATATGCTATTGATATTCGGGAAGGAGATAAATTGATTGAAGCCCGAATAACAAATGGTGAGCATGATATTTTATTAGGTACCTATGATGGCAAGTCAATCCGTTTCTCTGAAAATGATATACGTCCAAGCGGACGTAAAACTATGGGCGTAAAAGGAATCACACTTGGCTCAAAAGATGATAGAGTGGTGGGAATGCTTGTGGTTCGTAGAGAAGGAACTATTTTAGTCGCAACCGAAAAAGGTATGGGCAAGCGTACAGACATTCTTCAGTATAGGACCCAGACCAGGGGGGGGAAGGGTGTTATGACCATGCGCTGTACTGATAAGACTGGGAAAATGGTGAACATAATGGAAGTTGTTGACTCAGATGACCTAATCATCATAACCAATTCTGGTGTATTGATGCGTCAACCAGTAGGAGACATTCGCACGATTGGCCGTGTAACACAGGGGGTGAAGCTTGTTAAACTAGATGAAGGCACAAGCATTTCATCTATTACTCGTGTAATCAGTGAAGATGTTGCCACAAAAAAAGAAGTACAACAATCTGAACAAATTTCCATTGAAGATATACCAGCTGAAAACAGTGAAGGATGATCTTAAAAGAAGAAATACATTCGATTCAAACTAAAATCGAACTTGCAAAAAAACGGGGTGGGTATAACCACCCCGTTCAGCTTATAGCAGTAACAAAAACACATCCATTTTCTACCATCAAATCCTGTTATGATATAGGCATAACTTCTATAGGTGAAAACCGCCTACAGGAAGCAGTACAAAAATTTGAGTCCTTTGAAACTATGCCAGATCTAAAGCGGCGATTTATTGGGCATCTGCAATCTAATAAGGTGAAAAAATGTCTGGAACTGTTTGAGACTATTGATTCAGTAGACTCAGTGAAGTTGGCTAAAAAAATATCAAATGTCGCTTTAAATCTTGGTAAAAATCCTTCAGTGCTCCTACAGGTTAACACAAGCGGTGAAAGTCAAAAACATGGGTTTTTACCAAATCAAATAGATGAAATTCAAATCTGTTTTGAAGAGTCAAATATTGATATTGTAGGACTCATGACAATTGGTCCATTAACAAATGATAGAGAACAATTAAGAGATTCATTTATTCAATTGCGTGAATTGATGGATACACTTAAACAATCTTCACAAAAAACAAATTTTACAGAGCTTTCTATGGGCATGAGCGGTGATTATGAAATTGCTGTTGAAGAAGGATCAACAATGGTCAGATTAGGCACAGCATTATTTGGCAAAAGAAATCCGCTGTCTGTATAATTTTAAATATCTTTTAATGGGTCTAACCAGGGTAATGCAACATCAAGAGTTCGCCTATAGCTTAAGCTTAATTGCCAAGCTCCAACACGCTGCTTTACTTCTCCCTCGATCCCAGAAAACGCGCCGTCCACAAAGAAAGGCTTCTGGATGTTTACACTCATCCCACCAAAGCTTTTGTTCCACAATCCACCAACGCCAATTGTAATTACGGTTGCTCTGGAATTTGGTGCCGCCACGCTGTTCCAGTAAGCTTTCGTTGTATGGCGCGTGATCATATTTAAACCCAATGAGCCATTTATCGCTGGAATGGTTTTTGAAAAAGCTGTAAAGGAAAAATCATAAACATCGGAAGCTTTAAAACCGTATTGGTTTTCGACAAGCGCAGTTTCTGCATAAAATGTTCCACCTATAAATACAGGGTTGGCCATTTTTTTCTTAAAGAATTGTATTTCTAAACATCCTTTATAAACACCATCGCTTAATGCAAAATGACGATGATCTGTTTTTTCTTCTCCCCTCAAAAAAAACGGATCTGAAGACAGAGTGTTTTTTGATGGTAAAATAAAACCAGTTCCTATAAAAAGTCGTTTTCCCGGACCCTGACCATCATTAACGACTAGGTAGCGAAACATCAATTTTGTGTCGCCTAAATAACCTCCAACTGCATTGATAAAATCACTGTCTGTGCCTTCGTCTCGATGGTGGATGGTGGTTGTATCTCCTTCCCAGTTCATGGTTCGTTGACCAACAGTTTGCCCAATAGTCATATTCCAATAATTGGAAATACCTATTGTTATTGATGGATTAAATATAATTGATGTTAGGGTACCTTTATGGTCGAACCCTTCACCAGAACCAGGAAGAGCATCATGCCACCAGTCTATATATTGATTGGAATTATCAAGGCCAAACATGACTTGACCTGCCCATAAACCAACGCCTCTATCAGAATTGCCGACCGGCAATGAAGGATTACTTCAAAGGGCTCATTGACCCCAAAGCGAGATAGTAAACAAAAGAAATATTATGATAGTTTTTATCATCCTCTAAAATAGTATAGCGTGTTTGAGTTAAAAAGGATTATGGTGTCTAACATTATAGATTTATTGAGAAAAATTTAAATATTTTATTATTTTAACCAATGTTGTTTTTTACCAACAGGTTGTTTTAAAATATCAATCACTAAAGGAGAAAGAACTATGAGATACCCATTCTGCATTCTCATTTTTATATCTTATCTCACTGCATCCGGTCAACCATTTGGGAAAATATCTCTTCCTCTTGGCAAGGTAGAATTCAAAGCCGAAGCCAACTGGACCCGCGCCAAGCCCAATCAACCCGTTTACAAAGGAAACCTGATTCGTACTCAGGCAAAATCTAGGTGTGAAATAACTCTGACTGGAGGCGGTAAAGTTCGTATTGGTGAAAATTCTGAGCTAGAGCTTAGCGAAGCTGATGTGAAACCCATGGTGAAAAACTTCAATGCTAATTTGAAAAAGGGAAATGTTTGGGTTTCTGCAAAGGCGGCATTTGGTGAAAAAAAGAATATCGCCATTCGTACACCGACAGCTGTTGCGGCCATTAGGGGAACCAAATACAGGGCAAAGGCTGGCAATGATGAAAGCAGTGTTAGGGTGTATGATGGTAAAGTGGATGTGAATCAGGCCAAGAACTACATTGAAGAAAGAAAGAAAAAACGCCAAGGATTTGCACCGCAGCAAACTCCTTTTAAACTAGGCCCTGTAAAAGAAGTAGCAGCGCCAACTCAGGTATCCGGCCCCTATGAAGTCACATTGGAAGAATGGGTTACTCTGGCTGAAGGAATGCAAATCAACGTCAGATCAGATGGAAAATTTCATATATTTGAATTTGACCAGAAAAAAGATGCAGAAGATGAATTCGTAAAATGGAATCAGAAACTTGAAAGTGATAATTAAATCAAGTAATGACAGATAAGCAAAAACAAATTCTAGTTGGTTTTTTTTTCGGGCTGATCATTGCATCTTTTTTTCATTTTACCACAAGGGTAACAAACACATCTCTGAAAACCTTATTGGATGGTTACGAATACCGCTCTTATGATGCAAGAATGAAATCTCGTGCTTCCCGATCTGAAGAAGCTTCAATTGATGACGTTATCATTATTGATATAGAACAGAACTCTATTGAATCTTTGGGAAATTACCACGAATGGCCTCACGCCTATCATGGTCAACTAATTGATGTTGTTACTTCGGGGAATCCCGACGCTCTTCTTTTTGATATCATTTTTGATGAAAAATCTGCTGATGATTATTATTTAGTTGATGCGCTGGCTTCCAATCAAGCAACGCTGGAGCCTGCATTATCTCAATTTGCAGATCAATTTCTAATTAGCCACGACCCAACCCGTTTTATTTGGAGCACATCGGCAAGCCCAACAACTTATCATGCTCTGGTGTTTGAAAACTCAGACTCTAACAACTTTTTATATGCCATGGACCAAATTCCGGAATCATATCAGTCTGGTAAACACGAAATTGTTGTTTCTGAAACCACTGCAAAACACCTCCCTGTTGCTGAAAGAATTGGCAATACATACTACGAGCTTCTCAATGCATCTCATGGTGCCGGTTCAGCCAATTTTCCTCAGGATACTGATGGTATTATTCGCCGCGCCCCAACAGCAATATTTTTAAAGGGCCCGAAAAAAGTATTTCCGTCTCTGGTGCTCTCTGCGGTTAAAGATATCTTAAAAATTCCCAACGATGGTTTCGAATATGATTTTGATAACTATGTGTTAAGCCTGCGCAATGAGAACGGTGATATTGTTAGACAAATTCCTATTGATGATCAGGGTAGGATGTATGTGAACTACTACGGACTGTTTAAAACTTTTTATTATATCCCCTATATGTATGCTTTCGATCAAGAAATGCTGGATCCTTCCTATTGGGATGGCAAAGTGGCCTTGGTGGGTGCATCTCTACCCGGGCTGATGGATTTAAGAAATACACCTGTTCAGGAAACATTTGCCGGTGTTGAAATTCATGCTAATGTAATACACAGTATATTGCAAGACGAATTTGTTACAAAATCATCCAAGCAACAAAATGCGATTGTGTTAATTGGATTATCCATTTTAATAGGTATCTTTGGCTCACTTCCCAAAAAACCCTATTGGGGATTTTTATTCTTGTTGATTGCTGGATTTGTATGGATCATTTTTACCTATGATCAATTTTTATCTCGATTATTTATGTGGGAAGTTGTGAGGCCAACGCTTTCCATGGCCTTAACCCAGCTGAGTGTTTTATCTTACAGTTTAATTATTATGGATAAGGATAAGCGCTTTTTGAAAAACACATTCGGCACCTACATTTCTCCTAAGCTTATTGATCAGATGGTGGAATCAAAAGAGGAACCAAAGCTCGGTGGTAATGAAGCGGTTCACACAGCTTTTTTTACAGATATTGAGAGTTTCTCAACTTTTTCTGAACAATTATCAGCCACAGAGTTGGTAGAATTACTTAATAGTTACCTAACAGATATGACCACCATTCTTTTGAAAAATCAGGGCACATTGGATAAATATATCGGCGATGCAATCGTCGGATTTTTCGGCGCACCAATGCCGGTAAAAGATCACGAGTATTGGGCCTGCGTTACCGCTCTGGAAATGGATGCGAGGTTAAAAGAGCTTAGGATAATATGGAAAAATGAAGGTGCTCGATGGCCGGATATTGTTCATAAAATGCAGAATAGGATCGGGATACATACCGGCCCCATGGTTACAGGCAATATGGGCTCCACCCAGCGGATGAATTATACCATGATGGGTGACTCAGTAAACCTGACAGCCAGGCTGGAATCATCAGCTAAACAATATGGGGTCTATATCCAAGTTTCTGAAGATACTCAAAAAGCAGTGAAAGACCGTATGACATTTAGAGCGCTAGATAAAATGGTTGTTCTTGGTCGATCAGAGCCAATCCAAACATTTGAACTCATTTCAAAAAAAGGTCAAGAACCCGATATATACAAAGAAATTCTGCCTCAATTTCATAAAGCGAAAGACCTATATATGAATAAGGAGTTTGTTGAAGCTGAAGCCATATTTGATGAACTGGACACATTAGAAGATATGTTTCCAGGGCGCAAAATCAACCCCAGTCGTGTGTTTAGGGAGCGGTGCAAACATCTAAAACAAAATGCGCCGGATGATGATTGGAATGGTGTTTGGACTTTATTATCAAAGTAAGCGTATTTTTAAACGAGACTAAAGAGATATTCCTATGAAAACACATCGATACAAAAAAACCCATAATCCAACTATATTTTTATTTACTCTCCTTATCGCCATACTATATGTTCCTTCTTGCGCTGTCAAACCGGCCAGTGATCTGGACTCACCAGAGTACCACCACAGGGCCGGAATGCGTCATATCGAAATGGGTAAATATTCAGATGCCATCACTTCTTTTGAGCGCGCTGTTGATTTAGATAAAAAATTTGCCCCTGCATATGCTGGCATGGCAGTCGCCTATGCCAACATAGGAGAAAAGAAAAAGGCTAAAAAATTTATTGGTGAAGCAGAAGACCGCGGTGGTAAAGATCCGGATGTTTTAACCCTTTGCGCCAGGGCCTGGATTGATTTAAGACACCAGGAAAAGAAATGGTATAAGCCCGCAGAAAAACTATTGAAAAAAGCACTAAAGCGTAATAAAAACCATGAAGGGGCTATCTATTATACCGGCGAAGTTTATCTTTACCAGTATGAATTCAACCAGGCCGAAGATCAATTCCGGAAAGTGGTTGAGATAAAGGGTGAATACAGTGGGAAGGCCAATACAATGTGGAAAATGAGTCAAAAGATTGTACGGGCCATGCCTGGAACATCTGCGGGTAAAAAGGTGGCGCTTCACGAAGAAATTACTCGAGCGGACCTGGCCGTTTTACTAGCAGAAGAATTAAAAATCAGTACCCTTGTAGAACGTCAAACGACACCCGCTTCCGGTTTCCAGACACCGGCAGAAATGCAGGCGGCGAACACACCAAAAGGAGGGCCATCCGATGCCGACGGCCACTGGGCTGAAGTGTGGATTAATGAGCTTTCAGGATATGGAATTTTAGAAGGTTCTCCTGGGCAGCCTTTCTATCCGGACCAGCCAGTGAATCGTGCAGAATATTGCATGGCTATCCAGCGATTGTTAACTATTGTTACCGGTGATGCTGGCCTGGAAACACGTTATTTTGGAGAAAACCCTTCCCGGTTCCAGGATGTCCCCAGTAGCCACCCAGCCTACAATGCAATGGCCCTCTGCGCAGAGCGTGGCATTATGCAGGCGGACATGATCACAGGCCGCTTTGAGCCAGGTAAACCTGTATCGGGTGCGGATGCGCTTTTGAGCGTTCGCTCTTTTCAGAATGCCTTGAGAATCACTTTTTAAATAAGGAAGAAAACCAAAAGATCTTCTATGAATAAAAAAATTATTTTCATCTTTTTATTGACTTACCCTATCCTAGCGGGGACAGTAGAAGGTGTCGGTTACGGTCTCACCAAAGATGCAGCCATTGAACAGGCAAAACGGGATGCAGTGGAAGTTGGTTTAGGTGCCTACATTTCATCAGAAACCATTGTGACAGCCACAACCCTAACAGATAACATTTATTCCAAAGCACAGGGCTTTGTCAAAACATTCAAGATAGTCAGCGAAAAACAGGGACCAGATGGGAACTGGGAAATAACCATTTCTGCGGAAGTCACCGCAATGCTGGATGAAGTGATGCGAGATGATGCCGCCCTCCAGACTTTGCTTAATTCCATGAATCGCCCTCGGATCATTTTTCTGGTACGGGAAGAAAACCTCATCGATAATGTCCCCACAGATTTTGCAGAAACCAAACTCCTAAGTCTTTTTTATGATAAAGGATTTGACGTCGTAGACCGACAGCTGGTCCAGGCTTTGAAGGGGAAACCAGACTATGAAGATGCTTTGGGAGGCAACGTAGCCGCTGCAGCGCAAGTTGCAAGTCAATTGGGTGCTGATATTATTGTCATTGGAACCGCCAAGATATCATCAGGAGGCAAGGTATATAGCATGACATCAGGCCAGGCTGATATTAATGGGAAAATTGTACGAGTGGACACAGGTGAAATTTTAGCCGTAGTTCCCAACGCCCACGGGAAGAAGCCTCATATATCTCCTTCAACAGCCGGTGTGAACGCCATGAACGACGCCGCAGGAAAACTTGGTACAGAAATTATTCGTCAGCTTATAGAAAAATGGAGCACCCAGCAATCCAACTTTATTAAAACATATATTGTGTTGAAAAATGCAGATTTCATGTCCTATATGGGTTTTGAAGCATTTTTAAAAGCCCAGACTGTTAATGGTATCCGCAATGCATATTCAAAAAGCCTAAACGATGGCGTAGCTGAGTATGAAGTAGAATTTGAAGGTAAAGCCATGGATCTGGCTATGGGCTTAAGCCAGACCCAGCCCGATGGATTTAATATTAAGGTCACTGGAATAGTGGGTAACCGCATCACTGCAGAAGTGGCACAATAAGGAGGCAGTCATGAAACAAGTTTTTATCATCATTTTTTGGATAACGGGGCTTGTGGCCCAGAATAATTTTGTTGGTGATGTGTTCGAGCGGGGCAAGGTGGATTACGGAAACCGGACCATCCAGGCTACAGGGATTGGCTTTATTCCCAGTAATGTGATCAATGCTGGGCAGGCCCGTCGCTCAGCAATGCGGATAGCGAAACAGGATGCCTTGAGGCAGCTCATTGAAATTGTTAATGGTGTGAATGTCACTTCGGAGACCACTATTTCCGGAGCTATGTTTGATGATATGATAAAAACGCAGGTGCAGGGCGCTATTCGCGGTGCCCGTCAGATAGGGGAACCAAAATATTTAAGCGACACATCAGTAGAAGTGGTCTATGAAGTGAGCATGAATGATATTTCCAGAGTGCTTTTGCCTATGGCAGATAAAGCGCCAACGCTCACTTCTGATGCAGTCGGTACCGGTGCGCCGCCCGTTAACCCCGGTGCCCCAACTCAGGAACCAGCATCATCTACACCTGCATCCGGCGGTATAACAGGTATCATTATTGATGCGACCGGTCTGGGCTTGCGCCCGGCCATGTCACCAAAGATATTCAATCAGGGAGGCTCTGTGATTTATGGTCCTGGACAATATAGTCGTGATTATGCAGCGGCCAACGGTGTTGTGGGCTATGCCAAATCACTGGATCAGGCTAAAAGCGACCCACGTGTTCAGGGGAATCCGCTAGTTTTAAGGGCCGCATCGGCTTCTGGCTCCGCTAGTGCGGATGTTATAATCAGCAATGCAGATGGTGGGAAATTATCTGTGGCTGATGGTTCTGCGGGAATATTAAAAAATTGTCGTGTTATGTTTATCTTGGATTGATTAATATCTACTGAATATTAACAACAGGGAGAGTCAATGAAGTCCCGCTTTTTACTAAGCCTTCTTTTAACCGCAATAACCATTGCGCAAAATGGTGAAGTTGCAGCTGTCCCAGATGATACTACCGCAGACCCTGGTTTGAAAATTGGTGACATCGCCCCATCCTGGGCTTTAATGTCGGCCCCTGGAAAATTTGAATTTCTGAAAACCTGGACAGAAGAGAAAGGCAAGAAACTCCGTAAGCCCATGACCCAGCCGAACCGACATGTAGTGCTCATGAGCTTTTTTGCCACCTGGTGTAAGCCCTGTATGAAAGAGCTACCTCACCTTGAAAATCTCTACCAAAAATATAAAAAAGAAAAAATTAAATTTTTTCTCATCGATATCACGGAAGCCACCCGAACTGTAAAAGGACTGGAAGACTCCCCCAAAGCCGGACCATTCCTGGCAAAAAAAGGTCTTACAATGCCCGTTTTGTATGATTCCAGAGGCGTAGCGAAAAAACGATACGGCGCCAAGACTCTTCCCAGACTCTATATTGCAGATAAGTACAGAACAATCCAGTTGGCAAAAACCGGATTTAAAGAAGGAGAAGATTTTGAAGCAGAAGTCTCAGCTGTAATAGACCGTCTGCTTGCGGAAGAATAGATCTAACACTAAAACAAACATTGAGGTAACCATGAGATACCCAGCATCCCTTTTTCTTATGGCCCAGCTCCTTATGGGGCAGGGTGCAAACCCTACCGTAGCCATTCTTGATTTTGAAGGTCAGGCTGTGAGCGCTGCAGAAGTCCAAACTCTCACAGAGAGAATGCGTACAGAAATAGGCAACACCAATGCGGTGCGCCTTATCGAGCGTAAGGCAGTTGAAAAAATTATGCAAGAACAGGGCTTCCAGCAGACAGGTTGTACCAGTGATGAGTGTGCAGCTGAAGTGGGACAACTACTAGGTGTTCAGTTTATGATCAGTGGCTCTATTGGGAAAATGGGCAGTAGCTACACCATTGATGCAAAGATGTTTTCCGTGGAAACGGGAGAAACTGTCCGGACACAGAGCGCTACTCATGATGGAGATATCTCTGGACTACTCACAGAAATGGAAATCTTGGCCTGGGAGATCGTGGGACTGGATGCGCCCCAGAAATTGAAACTCAAACGGGCCGGGAAAGAAGCTAGCCGTACTGTTGCTGTGCTGGACTTTGAAGGCCGGGGCATTACGCTCCAGGAAGCCCAGACCCTGACCGATCGTTTCACCACAGCTCTGGCATCTACAGAAAAAGTGATTATGGTTGAACGGGGTACCATGGTGGATGTATTGGAAGAACAGGGCTTTGAAGCAGGTGAATGTGCTTCTGACGAATGTGCTGCAGAAGTGGGGGCCATGCTTGGGGTAGAATTTATGATCTCCGGTGCAATCGGGAAACTGGGTGACACCTACACCATTGATGCGAAAATGTTTGAAGTAGCTACCGGCGCTGCCGAGAGCATGAAAAGCATTACCTATTCCGGGAAAGTGGATGGATTGATTGTGGAAATTGAAATCCTGGCCTGGGATATTCTGGGGCTGGATCCACCGAGAGCCTTACGGAAAAAACAGAAAAAAGGCGCCGGTGACTTGGCAGAAGATGAAGGAGGAAGCAATATATTATTGTACGGCCTTATTGGCCTCGTTCTAGCCGGTGGCGGCGCTGCTCTAGCTATGGCCGGTGGTGGCACAGGCGATGTTTCTGCCGGAGGCCAAACCGGCGCAGATTCGATAGGAGAACCCCCAGGACTACCGGAAGTACCCTAAACCCTTATTAAAATATGAATTTTAGTAAGAAGCCCTCGAATATACACATATTACAATATGTTTTTATTGAACCGATGCTCAGAGCATGAATTCAGGAAGCTAAATGCGCACTAAACGACTATTCCCACTTCTTCTTGTCTGTGTTATGGCCCTTGGGTCTATTATCTGGGCAACCCATATCGGATTTACAGAAAGTTCCATCTCTACTTCAGCTGATGGTGCCACTTCTGTTCATGCTGTGGATGTGGATGGTGACGGAGACATGGATGTGCTCTCTGCATCTATTAGTGATGACAAGATCATCTGGTATGAGAATAACGGCAGTGAGAGTTTTACGGAGCATGCCATTTCCACATCCGCGGATGATGCCCAGTGTGTTTATGCAGGGGATGTGGATGGTGACGGAGACATGGATGTGCTCTCTGCATCTTTCTTAGATAACAAGATTGCCTGGTACGAGAATGACGGCAGCGAGAGTTTTACGGAGCATGTGATCTC